>WNGB01015341.1_pt1 | contig 19552 bp, 17 predicted proteins | sample 5400681 | NCBI WGS metagenome assembly WNGB01 (sample SAMN13153367, study PRJNA577476) | soil metagenome | isolation source: 115 cm soil or saprolite under grassland replicate 2 | place: USA:California | collected 2016-06-15
CGGCTCCCGCTCTGGGAGAGCTTCGGGCGATGGTGCGCGCTCTTCGCCAGCGCCGTCCTGCTGGCGTATCCGGGGCAGGACTTCTTCGCCGGCGCCTGGCGGGACGTTCGCCGCAGACGCGCCGGCATGGATACGCCCATCGTGCTCGGCCTCTGCGCCGCGTGGGCCGGCAGCGCCTGGGCAACGGTCGAGGGTTCCGGTCCGGTCTACTTCGACGCGATCGCGATGCTCGTCTTCTTCGTGCTTCTCGCCCGCGCCTTCGAGACGCGCGCGCGCCTGGCGGCGGCGGCTGTCCTTGACCGGTTCGCGATCGTCGAGCCCGCGACGGCGCGCCGGGTGGACGGGGACGGCCTCGAGAGGGAAGTCGCGGCTCTGGACCTTTCTGACGGCGACGTCGTCCGGGTTTGCCCCGGTGAGATCGTGCCTGCCGACGGCGTCCTGATGGAGGGTCCGTCGAGCTTCGACGAGGCCGTCGTGACCGGAGAGCCATGGCCGCGGGCGCGCGCGGTGGGCGACGTGGTCGCGGCCGGAAGCTGCAATCGCGATCAGCCGGTTCTCCTCCGGGTCACGCGGGCGGGCGAGGCCTCCACGCTCGGACAGATCCGGCGCCTGCTCGAAAGAGGCCTCGCGAGTCGGCCTCCTTTCGCGCAGCTCGCCGACCGCCTGGCGGGGCGGCTGGCCGTCGTGGTTTTGGTCCTGGCCTCCGCGACCGCGGTTTATTGGGCCGTCCGGAATTCCGCCGCCTCGCTGCCGGCAACCGTCGCCGTCCTGCTGGTCACCTGTCCCTGTGCCCTGGCCCTCGCGACGCCGATCGCGTTGTCGGTGGCGGCCGGGCGCTTTGCCGCGATCGGAGTACTCCCGGCGCGCATGGAGGCAGTCGAGCGGCTGGCTTCCTCCGACACCGTGGTCTTCGACAAGACCGGCACGCTGACGCTGTCTGCGCCCGTTCTGGAATCCGTGCGCACGGCCGGCGGCCTCGACTCGGAAACGGCGCTCGAAATCGCCGCGGCGCTCGAGGCCGCATCCTCGCATCCGATTGGGCGCGCGCTCCGATCGGCGCTCGCCCTTCGAAGCCCCGGCGAAGGAGGGGCCGGCGGGTCAGCGGCGGTGATGGAAGCCCGAGCCGATCGCGAGGGTCAAGGCTTTACCGGCACGGTTTCCGGCGTCCGTTGGTGGATCGGGTCTCCCGGCTTCGCCCTGGGCTCCGCGGACGCGCCGGAGGAGCTCGAGGCGCCGCTCCTCGCCGCCCGCGGGGAGGCACGACTCACGGCCGTCCTCACGGACCGCCAGGGACGAGCGGCGCTCTTCACGTTCGCGGAGGAGCTTCGCGACGGTGCGAGTGCGGCCGTCGCCGACCTTCGCCGCACGGGCATCCGGTACGCGGCTTTGCTCTCGGGCGATGCGCAGGAGACCGTGGAGCGGCTGGGCAGGTCCCTGGGCTTCGACGAGGCGCGCGGCGGCATGACGGCTTCGGCCAAGCTCGAGTGGATCCATTCGAGAGAGGACTCGGGCTCGCGTCTTTTCTTCGTCGGAGACGGATTGAACGACGCGCCCACGCTCGCGGCGGCCGGGACATCCGCCTCGTTCGCGGAAGCGCCGCAGCTTGCTCTGCTCGCGAGCGATTTCGTGATCCTCGGAAGGAGCCTCGCGCCTCTGGCGGCCGCGCGGCGTATCGCGTTGCGCTCCCGGCGTCTCTCCGTGCAGAACGTCGTGTGGGCTCTGGCGTATAACGTCCTCTGTGTGCCGCTGGCCGCCTTCGGCCTCGTGCCGCCATGGGCCGCGGCGCTGGGCATGTCGGTGAGCTCGCTCGTCGTCGTGGCCAACGCGATGCGCCTCGCGCGCCCTGCCGCCGGCGAGACTGTCAGTGAAAAGAGTGAAGGCCGTGTCGGAGGTGCTCGGGCAGGCCCGGAATTCGCGCCAGGCCGATGAGGCCGAGAAGGACCACGGCGAGCCCGGCGACCAAGCGCACGCGCGGCGCTCGCGTGAAACGCCGGAGGCTCTCCGCCGCGAGCCCGGCGGCGAGGAGGTTGGGCAGGGTCCCGAGGCCGAAGGCCGCCATCACCACGGCGCCGCGCGCGGCGCTTCCCGACACCAGCGCGGTCGCGAGCACACTGTAGACGAGCCCGCAGGGAATCCAGCCCCAGGCGAGGCCGACGGCAACGGCCCTCGCGCCGGTGTCCGCGGGCGCCAGCCGCGCTCCCAGGCGCGTGAGGGTCCGCCACACAACGCCGCCGGCCCTCTCCAGCGCGAGCACCGCGGTGCCGATTCCCGCCAGATACAGGCCGAGGAGAATGATGAGGACGTTCGCCACGGCGAGCAAGACGACACGGACGGGAAGCAGGTCGCCGTAGAGCAGGCCGAGGCCTCCGGCGCCGCCGGCCAGCGCACCGGCGCAGGAGTAGCTCGCGACTCGTCCAAGGCTGTAAGCGAGCTGGCGAGCGAGACCGGCGCCGAACGTCCGGCGGCTTTGCGCCGGCGCCGGCAGCGGCGCGCGCAGGTTCAGCGCCGCGACGATACCGCCGCACATGGCCGCGCAGTGAACTCCTCCCGCGAGTCCGATCACAAATGCCGTCGCGATGAGTCCGGGCATCACTGTGATAATAATTGCGTCCGATCCCCCAGGGGGCTCGGGGGACCGCAAGGGCACCCGCGATGGCTCGTCCGGCGGCGGACTCTTTTCGCGCTCGAGGAGGTTGACATGGCGTCACCGACCCCGGAAGAGAAGGCGCTGATGGCCGATGCGCCCAAGGGCACCTTCGTCCTGATGATCATCGTCGCCCTTCTGCTCTTCGCCGGATGGGCCGTGCTGTACTTCGGCCGCTTCCTCGGCGCCGGCCCCGTGCGCTGAGCCATGCACGTTCATCCATCCGAAAGGCGCTGGATCTGGATCGCGGTTCTGCTCGTCGGGGTGATGATCGTTCTCGTCGGCTATACCGCAGTGGTGATGAACGTCCATCCCCCGAGCAACGTCGAAGCGATCGATTCGACGCGCCTGCACTTGACCCCCGAGTTCGCTGAGGACAATCTCGGCGTGAAGCGCGAGTCGGACGGGACGGTCGTCGCCCGCGTCGTCATGGCTCGATACATGGTGCACCCGCAGGAATTCACGCTGCCGGCCGGCACACCCATCCTCCTTCGGGCGGCGAGCGCGGACGTCCTCCACGGTCTCCACGTCGCCGGCACGAACATCGGCACGCAGGTCGTCCCCGGCTACGTCGCCCAGGTGCGCACGCGGATCGATTTCGACGCCGTCGCGAAGGGCCTCGGCCATCAATCGATGTGGGGCCGCGTCACGATCACCCGCAAATGAGTGCAGTTCTGCCTCCGAGCGAGATCCGGCGCCCCGACCGTCTCACGCTCGCTCACCTGTGGGTGGGGTTCGCGCTGTTCGGTGTCGCGACCCTGCTCGGGCTTTACCAGCTCCTCGAACGGCACGGCGTGGTCCGCCCCTCCGCGGCCGGCTACTACGGATCCATGACCCTGCATGGCGTCGTCATGGCCTTCGTGCTCACGACCTTCTTCATCGTCGGCTTCGGCTTTTTCGTTACCGCAACGAGCCTCCAGCGTCCGATCCGATGGCCGCGGCTCGCCTGGCTCGGGTTTACGACGATGCTCGCCGGCACGGTCATCGCGGCGCTCGCGATCGCTTCGGGCCGGGCGACGGTGCTCTACACCTTCTATCCGCCGATGATCGCGCACTGGTCTTTCTACGTCGGGGCCGCGCTGCTCCTGGTCGGCTCTCTCCCGTGGACGGTGACCACGATCGTGATGACGGTCCGCTGGAAGCGCGAGAATCCCGGCCGTCCCGTTCCGCTGCCGCAGTTCGGGATGGCGTGCTGCGCGATCCTCTGGTCCTGGACGCTCGTCGGCGTCGTGGTCGAGGTCGTCGCCATTCTTCTGCCGGTCTCCCTGGGCCTCGTGCAGACGATCGACGTCGGCCTCGCGCGCGTGCTCTTCGCGTGGACCCTGCACCCGATCGTCTACTTCTGGCTGATCCCCGCCTACGTCGCGCTCTATTCGATCGTGCCGAAGGCGGCGGGCGGATACCTCTTCTCCGACGAGATGGGCCGCGTTGTCTTCGTGATGCTCCTCGTCTTCAGCCTGCCGGTCGGACTGCACCACATCTTCGTCGATCCGGAGCAGGCGGCCGGCTGGAAGCTCATGCACGCGTTCGGAACTTTCCTGGTCGCGCTGCCGACGCTCCTGACCGGCTTCACGGTGGCCGCCTCGCTCGAGACGGCGGGCCGGCTGCGTGGCGGCAGAGACCTCTTCGGCTGGATCCGCGCGCTGCCGTGGCGGGAGCCGGTCGTCGTCGGAGGCATTCTCGCGGCGCTGATGCTCCTGCCCGGCGGGTTCGGCGGCCTGATCAACGCCTCCTACGCGATGGATGCCATGGTGCACAACACGATGTGGATTCCCGCGCACTTCCACCTGATCTTCGGCGGCTCCGTCGTGATCGTCTACTTCGCGAGCGCCTACTTCCTGTGGCCGAAGCTGACCGGCCGCCGCCTCCATTCACGCGGTATGGCGACGGCGCAACTCTGGCTGTGGTTCGCCGGGATTCTCGTGCTCACGATTCCGTGGCACATCACCGGCCTCCTCTGGATGCCGCGACGCACCGCCTACTCGCCTTACGATCCGCAGATCGTCGCGCGGTGGCGCCCCTACACGGGCGCCATGATCGCCGGCGGCGTGATCCTCGTCCTCTCAGGCGTGATGTTCCTGGCCAATCTCTTCCTCACGCACCGCAACCGGGCGGGCGAGCCCGACCGCGCAATGGAATACGCCGAGACCGTGGAACCGGTCGTGACCGTGCCGGGCCTCTTGAACGGTTTTGCCGTCTGGAACTGGCTGCTCCTGGTTCTCATGGTGATCGCCTTCGCGTATCCGATCGGGCAGTTCTTCTTCATTGACGTGCACAAGACGCTCGCCTGGGGCGCCCGGTGAGACGCCGGCTTGCCATCGCTTTCTCCGCCGCCGCGGCGCTCGCAGCCGCGGCTCCGCTCGTAAGCGGGCCGTCGTCCCGGGTCGCGTGGACGCTCGAGACGGTGAAGCTTGCCAGAAGCGGCGATGCCGCCAAGGGCAAGAAGCTTCATGAGGATTGTGCCCAATGTCACGGAGAGGCAGGGAACGTAGACATCCCGGATGTTCCGGACTTGGGAGGCCAGAACTCTCTGTACATCTACAAGCAGCTTTCCGACTACAAGGCCGGGTCCCGCGCCAGCTCCATCATGAGCGATATCGCCGCGGCGCTGTCGGATCGCGACATGGCGGATCTCGCCGCTTTCTACGCTACGCAGAAGCCCTCGCGGTCAACGGGAAAACCAGCTCCACCGAACGACGCCGCTGTGAAACTGGCTTCCGTCGGCGACGGCGTCCGTCTCATCCCCGCGTGCGATGCCTGTCACGGCGATCGGGGCGCCGGGAACCCGCGCTTCTACGGAATGCCCGCGCTGAAAGACCAGAAATCTCAGGATCTCACCGTGCAGCTCCTGGCCTTCCGCTCGGGCGAGCGCGCCAACGACGTCTACCGCGTCATGCGCGACCTCTGCAAGCACCTGACCGATTCCGAGATCGCTGCCCTCGCCTCCTACTACTCCGGAGCCCCCCCGGAACAGCCGCCCCCGACCTCCGCGGCCAAGCCGCCCGAAAAGAAATAGGCGACTGCCGAGAGCCGCGCTCCTGACGGATCAACTTCGCCACTCCCTGCCGCATCTTGCAGAATCAGAAACGCCGGGAAACCCAGGGATAGGACACCAGTTTAGCGGCTCGCGGCGACGAACGCGCTCGGGAAGCGGGCCATCAGCGCGACGGCCGCGACGATCTCGCGCATGTCCACGCACTCGCCGATCGTGTGCGCGTTCTGCTCGATGCCGGGCCCGATGCCGATCATGGCCGGGTGCTTGACGGCGCCCGAGACGACCCACGACTTGCGCTCGGGCACCGGGATCGACGCGTCGTCCTTCCCGACCGGGAACCCGACTCCGTCGGTCGAGAAGATCCATCGGTCCACGCGCGGCTCCTTGCGGAGCGCTCCCCGCTCTCCGCCAGCGGCGACGTGCGGCGCTACGACGCCGCGGTAGGCCGCGACGGCGGCGCGGACGGCCGGATGGTCCTCGGGCGTCACCCAGCCCATGTAGACCTGCGGGTTGCCAAGCACGAATCCGTTCCACGTCGGTTCATCGTAGGTGGGGATCGTCACGTCGACTTTGAGACCCGCGGCGCGCGCGGCGGCGACCGCCGGCAGACTCGCGACGTCGGCCACGGCCTGCTCCGGCGTCTCGCCGATCGTCAGGCGCCGATCGAAGCGGAAGACGAACCGTTCCGGCACGGCGCAGTCGCTCGGCGTGTCCAGTCGCGCCCAGGATGCGGTGCGTGTGCCGTGCCCGAGGAAAGGATGGTCGAGGAACCCCTCGCGAGTGTCGTAGCGCTTCGCGGCCTCGACCACGATCGGTGCCCCGAATTCCAGCGGGTTTCTTCCTTCCCAGGGCATCGAGCCGTGACAGGACTTGCCCGTCACCGAAACCTCGATCTGCATGCGGCCGCGCTGACCCCGATAGATTCCGAGCGCCCCCTTGGCCGAGTCGCCGGTCCCCTCCGTCAGAATCACGGCGTCGGGGATCAACTCCGGCGGCGCTCCGGGCAGAACCTTCCGCATCAGGTACTGGGGCCCGCCGCCGTCGTTGTCCTCCTCGGCGACGGTGCCGTAGGAGCGGACGATCGCGCCGGAGAGCGCGCCCAGCGGGGCAAGCTCGAGGAGGATCTTCGAGGCCACGATCTGCGAGACGACGCCGGAGAGCTGGTCGGTCGAGCCGCGCCCGAACACGAGGTAGTCCCATTCCGCCTCGGGCGGCATGTACCCGAGCTCGCGCTTGACGAACTCGCGGTCGAGTTTGCGCGCGTCGAAGAGCCCGTCGTAGGGATCGATGCCGCCGGTCTTGCTTCGCCACGCGCTGCGCAGCGCGTTGACCGTGTCGGTGTGTCCATCCCAGTAGATGACGCGCTTCTCGCTCACGGGGACGCCGTCGCCGAAATCCTCGAGCGTCCAGACGAGATTCCCGAACCCGTCGTAGCCCACGTCCTCCGGCCCGTGCACGCCGCCGATCTCGATCAAGGCGCGTTTCATGTATTCCAGCCGCGGCTTCTCGTGGTTCGACAGGCCACAGCTCGGGTCGCCGCCGTCGTCCGCCGGCCGGTCCACGTAGTCGGCCGGGATGCGAATGACCTCCCTCAGGATTTTCTCCGCCACCGGCCTGTAGCGCGCCGCCAGCTCCGCGACGCGCGCATCGAGATCGTTCATCACACCCTCCATTACCTTGTCATCCTGAGGAGCGAAGCGACGAAGGATCTGCCCTTACGAACCGATGGGAACGGGAGCAGATCCTTCGCTGCGCTCAGGATGACAGCGTCGAATCCTAATCCTTCTCGAGAGGCACCAGTCGCGCCGGGAGGTCCTTGACCTTGGAGGTGGCCAGCGCGGCCATGATGACGTACACCTTCCAGTTGGCCTCGCGCGCCACGTTCACGGTGTGGCGGGCCATGACGCCGGGGGAGACCTCGGCGCCGATGTCGGCGGGCAGGCAGTGCATGTAGAGAGGATCGCCTCCGCGCGTCAATCCCATGCGGCGCTCGTCGCAGATCCAGTCGCGGTGCCGCGCGTTCTGCGCGAGGGCTTCCTTCTCGATCTCGGCCATGCGCCTGGAATCGCGCGCGCGGTTCGCCTCGACGCGCGAGAGCATCAGCTCGTACGGCCCCCAGCTCTTGGGATAGACGGCGTCGGCCCCTCGGAAGGCCTCGTCCATGGAGTCCACGAGCTTGAAGGAGCCGCCCGATTCCGCCGCGTGCGCGACCGCGGAATCGAGACACGGCTTCATGAGCGGGTAACCCTCGGGGTGCGCGAGCGTTACGTTCGCTCCGAAGCGGGTCAGGAGCATGACGAGCCCCTGCGGCACCGAAAGCGGCTTGGCGTAACTGGGTGAGTAGGCCCAGGACACGGCGATCTTCTTTCCGGCGAGCCCTTGCGGAAACCTCTCGCGCAGCCAGCAGAGGTCCGCGAGCGTCTGTGTGGGGTGATCCACGTCGCACTGGAGGTTGACGACAGGGACCTTCCGCGGGTCTCCCGTGGCCGCGAGATAGTCGTCGATGCCCCGCTTGACGTCGCGCATGAAGACGTTTCCCTCGCCGAGGATCAGGTCGTGCCGCACCCCCAGCGCGTGCGCGTTCATGCCGAGCATCGCCCCCGTCTCCGCCGCCGTCTCCCCGTGGGAGACCTGTGTCGAGGACCCGTCCACGATGACCGGCTGCATGCCCAGCCGCGCCGCCGCACCCGCCCAGGCCGACTTGGTCCGAGTCGAGTTATCGAAAAACAGCGCGTACGCCAGCTCGTGCTCGAGAAGTGCTGCCTTCTTGCCCGCGCGGTCGAGCGCCGCCAGGCGCTCGGCGACGGACACGAGGGCGTCCAACTCGCCGGCCGCGTAGTCGTCGGTCAGAAGAAGGCTCTTGCCGTAGAGGCGGCCGGTCTTGGGTGTCGTCATCTCAGGTCTCCACAGCGGGTGCCTCCGCGGACATCGCGGTGACCCAGGATACGGCGCCCGGGGCGAAGAGGCCGGTCACGAGGGCGCGGAGGGCGTGATAATGGCCGACGGGGACCGTGTGGCCTTCAGGAGCGGGGATCGCGAGGATTCGCGCCTCGGAGGGGGCGGCGGCTTCGGCGGAGTCGAAACGGAGTTCGGCAGCGCCGTCCCAGAAGTCGGCGGAGCCATTGGGTGAGACCAGAAGCTCGACCTCGCGGCCGCTCCAGCGGCCACGGGCCGCGACCGAGCCGCCCGGCTTGCGGTGGACGAAGAAGCCGGGGCGGGGAGCATCGGCGAGGTAGGCGCCGAGTGACTCGAAGAGGCGAGGCTTCTCGATGTAGGGGCCGCCGTCCTCGGGGCAGAACACGTCGCAGTTGCCGCAATCGTTGCAGGCGTCGGCCCAGTTGGCGATCTGGTGCCGCGAGAAATCGGAACCGCCGAGCGAGAGGGTCCGCGGCTCTCCTGAGATGAGGCGCGCCGCGCGAACGATCAGGTCGCGGTAGAGGATCTCTCGGGGCGGCGTCTCGTACACGAAGTTCGCGTCGTTCGGGCAGACGGGAATGCACTTGTCGCAGTTGATGCAGTCGAAGAGCTTGAGATGACTTCCGATCTTGCGCGGCGGCTTGCCGGTCTTCGCGGCGGTGTAGCGCTCGGCGGCGGAGACGTCGGCGACGGCGCGGCGGTGGTTGGCGAGAGAGGCGTCCGCGACGCTCGCTGCCGGCTTTCCGGCGCGCGCCCGGATGAAGTCGGGAACCGTCGCGACGCCGCTGTCGCGCATCGCTCGCGCGAGAGCCTCGGCTTGCCAGTGGAGGCGCTGGTAGCCGCCTGGGCGCAAAAGATCCGTGCAACTCGTCACCGGCACGAAGCCGCAGGCGACCGAGGCGGCGACGTTGGTGGCGTCCACGCCGGCCGAGAAGGAAACCGGCAGGTTTGCCCCCAGCTCCTCGCGCAGGCGCGCGCAGGCGCAGTCCCAGAGTCAACGACAGAACGTGCAGCGGCTCGCCCGACAGGTATTGCTCGCGGCCGGGGAGCGGATCTCCTGGGTTCTCGACGACGAGCGTGTTGGTGAGCTTCACGCCGAAGTTCAAGCCCCGCCGGGCGGCTTCCGCCGAAAGGTCGCGGGCGAGCGAGAGCGCGTCTTTCCACTGGAGGTCCTTGTCGAAGGCCGCGCGGGTCAAGCCGATCTCCCGGTAGCCGAGCTTCTCGTGGAGGATCTTCTCGACTTGCTCGTAGCCCAGAAGTGTCGGGTTCAGCTTCACGATCGTGTGGAGGCCGACCTCGTTCAAGAGGAAGCGGCAGATGCCGGCGATCTCGGCGGCAGGGCAGCCGTGGAAGGTTGAGAGCGTGGCGGAATCGGAGAGACGCGACGGACAGGGCACGTCGGCGAGATGCTTCAAGCCGGCTGGCAGCTCGCGGCGCAGTCTCGCGCGCTCGGCGTCGAGGAGCGACGACGCGTCGCGCACGCCCTCGAAGAATCCCGCCATCTTGCGCGAGCGGATGCCTTCCAGGTCGTAGCCGACGGAGATGTCGAAGACGACGTCGCGCTCGGCTTGCGGTATGTCGCAGAGCTCGTCCAAGATTGCCACGAGGAGCCGCGCCTTCGCGTACTCGCGCAGCGAGTCTTCGACGAGCAGCTCCTGCGACCACTCGATGTTGTAGCCGACGGTGCGCATGTCGATGCAGGGCCGGCCGATGACGAGGCGGTCGTTGACCTGGACGGTCTTGAGCTCCAGGATCCGACCCCCCGCCAGATACGACAGCCCGATGTTCTGGGCGAGCTGCGTGTGCGGGCCGGAGGCCGGGCCGACGGGCGTGGCCGCCCGGTGTCCGTGGAAGGAGACGGAGAGATCGAGGCCGGGGAAGCCCTTGTAGATTCGCCGCGCCGGCAGGTCGAAGACCGCACCCTTCGGGAGCTCCTCGGCGGCGCGCTGCACGAGAACCGAAAGGGGAAGCGGCCGCAACACGCTCACGCCAAGCGCTCCCACAGCCGCGCCGCTTCCTCGCGGCCGCGAGCGTGGACTTCGCTCTCGTCGAGACGCGTGGACTTGCCCCCTTCCACGATGACTTCTCCGCCGGCGACGACGTCGCGGACGTGCCGGGCGCCGAAGCCGAAGAGGAAGTGTCCCGCGAGGTTCTCGGCCGAGAGAGGTGTCGGCGGGTCGTAGTCGAGAACGACCCAGTCGTCTCCGCACGGCCCAACCGCCTCCTCGGCCAGGCGCCTGCTTGCTGCTACGAGTCCCACGGCGTCGATGCCTCCCTGCGGACCATAGGCGTCGCGGCTGCGAAGATGCGCGGCGCGCGCCTCGGCGAAGAGGTCGCCGTCCATGCCGTCGGTGCCCAGCGCCACCCGCGGGCCGAGGGTCGCCACGTTGGCGTAGCCGACGGCGTTTTGCAGGTTGCTCCGCGGGTTGTGGACGATCCAGGCTCCGGATTCGGCGGCGCGCTCCCGCTCGGCACGGGACAGGTGGACCCCGTGGGCAAGAATCGTCTTTGGCCCGATGGCGCCCGCGCGCTCCAGCCGCTCGAAGGAGCCGGCATCGCAGCCGTCCTCGGCGACGTGGACGTGGAGCCAGGCGCCGCGCCGCCGCGCGAGATCCGCAGCGGCCTCAATCGTCTCGTCGGAGGCCGTGAACCCCGCGTGCAGGCCGATCATCCCGGTCAACCCGGCCGCGATCGCCCGCTCGCACTCGAGGAGGCCCGCCCTCGCGCCCTCCCGGCCGTGGCGGTCGGTGGCGCCGTAGCAGAGTGCAGCCCTGACCCCCACGGCGCGCGCCGCCTCGGCGAGGACATCGAGCGAGCCGCCGATGAACGAAGGAGACTCGTGGTGGTCGATGACGGCCGTGGCGCCGCAGAGAGCGGCATCCAGGAGCGCCACCTCGGCGGACGCCTTGAGCGAGCGAGCGTCGAGCGCGACATCGAGCCGCCACCAGACACGCTCGAGGATTTCCCGGAAGGAGCGCGTCGGCTCGGATGGGCACGGCATTCCGCGCGCGAGGCCCGAATAGAGATGTGTGTGGGCGATCGCGAGGCCGGGCAGAACCAGGCACCCCGAGGCGTCGATGGAATGGCGCGGCTCCTCGCCGAGGAGAAGGTCCCTCGGCTCGACCGACGGCGGGTCGAGCGTGACGACGGTGCCGCCGGTGATGGCGATGCCGCCCAAGCCTCAGCCCCTCCGGGCCGGCCGAGAGCTGCGGCTTACCACCCGCGCGCCTCGCGCAGGCGGCGGTCCACGTCCTCCGCCACGGCGGCCTCGTCGCTCCACCAGGAGTCCGAACGCTGCGCGTCGAGCTCCTCCACGGTCTTTCCCTGCTGCTCGACCCAGGTGAAGTATTTCAGGTTGTGCCACCGTTCGCGGTTCTCGCGTGTCCCTTCGGCGATCCAGTCGAGCTTCTGTCCGTGGAAGATCCCGGCCAGATGCTCTCGCGCTCCTTCGCGGGTGAGCGGGCCGGTCCGCTCGGCGAGCCTCCGCATCACCGAGGGGTAACGGTCGAACCCGTCCGTCGCCACGGTCACGACCGCCTCGTCTTTGGAGAGTCCGAGCCAGCGGGCCGTCTTGATGGCACCGAGGATGTTACAGATCCCGCTCACACCGAGAAGAATCGCGAGCCGGCGCGCCGCTTCTCCGAGACCTCCCTCGCCGGAGAGAAAGTCGCTCCCCTCGGGATCGGTCACGAGCTGCAAGCCGAGCAGACACTCATCGTCGTCGATACACATCATGGCGTCCAGGTTGCCGACGTGATGGATCCACGTGACGTGCTTGTCGCCGATCCCCTCGATCGCGTGCCCGCCGTAGCCGTTGAGCGTGAGGGTCGGACACTGCACGGGCTCCAGTCCCACGATTTTCGCGCCGAAGCGCGCCTTCAACGCGTCGCCCGCCGCGATCGTGCCGGCCGAGCCCATGGCCGAGACGAAAGCCGCCGGTCGGCCGGCGGAAAGCTCTTCGACCGCCGCGGCCGCGGCCGCGCCCGTGACGTGGTAGTGCCAGCGGTAATTCGCCATCTCCGCGAACTGGTTCATGATGCGGGCCTTCGGGTCCGCCGAGAGGCGCCGGCACTCGTCGTAGATCTCCTTGACGTTCGACTCGCAGCCCGGCGTCTTGACGACCTTGGCGCCGTAGGCCTCGATCTTCTCGAAGCGCTCGGCGCTCATCTCCTCGGGCAGGATGACGACCGACTCGTAGCCCATGCGAGGACCGACCCACGCGCCGCCGATCCCGTAGTTGCCGGTCGAAGGCCACACGAGCGTCGACTTGCCGGGGGCGACGTCGCCGGCGAGCTGCCGCTCCATCAGGACCGAGTAGGTCGCGCCGACCTTGTGCGAGCCGGTCGGGAGGTCCTTCGCGTAGAGGAGCACGATCGGCGCTGCGACTCCGGTCAGCGCTTTCGGCAGGAGGAGCGCGCGGACGCGGCCGTCCGAGTCCCTCCACGCGATGTTGAAGAGGTTCACCGGGTCGAGAGGCATCTCGCTCTGCGCGGCGAGAGCGCGCCGGCGAAGATCGGCCGGCAGGCGCGAGGGCTCGCGCATCTCGGCGTAGGTGGGCCCGTGGATCACGCGGCCTCCAATGCCTTGCGGACGGCGTCGAGCGATGGAGTGATCCGGGAGGGCGGGGCAACGGACCGCATGGCGCCGCGAATGTCCTTCAAGCCGTTGCCGGTCGCGACATGGAGAACGCTCTCACCGCGCGCCACGAGGCCGCGGGAGATCGCCGTCTCGAGGCCGGCCAGCGCGGCGACACCCGTCGGCTCGGCGAAGACGCCCGTCGCGCGCGCCAGGCGCGGGATCCACGAGAGGATCGCCTCGTCCGACGCGGTGACGATTGCGCCGCCGGAGGCCCGCACCGCCCGCAGCGCCTTGACGCCGTTTCGCGGCGCGCCGACGTTGATCGAGTCGGCGACGGTCCGCGCGGCGACCGGCTCGATCTTCTCGCCGCCGCGCTCGAAGGCCTTCGCGAGCGGCGCCGCGCCCTCGGCCTGGACCGCGAGGATCCGCGGCAGCCGGTCGATCAGGGCATGGCGCTTCATCTCGGTCAGGCCCTTCCAGATCCCCGCGGTCGTGCAGCCGTCCCCCAGGGCCACGGTCACGACGTCGGGCAGCCGGCCGCGCATCTGCTCCGCGATCTCCAGGCCGCAGGTCTTCTTGCCTTCGACGAGATACGGGTTGATGGCGCAGTTCCTGTTGTACCAGCCGAACTCTTCCACCGACTCCTGGCAGGTATGGAAGGCGTCCTCATAGGTGCCTTCGACCAGGAGAACCTTCGCGCCGTATACCAGGAGCTGCGCGACCTTGGCCTCCGGCGCTGAGGCGGGGACGAAGATGTAGGACTTCATGCCGGCCTCCGCCGCGAAGCCGGCGAGCGAGGACGCCGCGTTGCCGGTCGAGGAGCAGGTCACTTCGCGGCGGCCGAGCCAGCGCGCCCGCGTCACGCCGACCGCGCTCGCGCGGTCCTTGAAGGAACCCGTCGGGTTGCGGCCGTCGTCTTTCACGAACAGCGCGCCAAGGGAGAGCTCGCGCGCGAGCGCGGGCGCCTCGACAATCGGCGTCCAGCCGGCCGGCAGGCGCGGCCGCGGCGCGTCGTCGGGCACGGGGAGCAAGGCCCCGTAGCGCCAGAGGGAGGCGTCACGCGAGGCCTCGAGCGTCTCCTTCGAGAAGGAGCGCGCGATCAGGTCGTCGTCGTATTCGACGTCCAGGATCCCTTCGAGGCTGCAGCGCGGGCAGGTGTACTCGACCTCCCCGTGCGCGAAGACGCCGCCGCACAGGACACACTTGAGCCCCGTCACCTTCGGGAGGGAGGCCTTCAAGACGTCACCGTCTGAGGGCCCGCGCGGCGGGAGAGTCCTTCATCGGCAGCGTAAACCGGCGGATGCCGTCGAAAGCGTGGAGCGCGGCGGCCACGGCGGGAGCGGTGGGCACGAGGCCGATCTCTCCGACCCCCTTGGCGCCGAAGGGGCCGTCCGGCTGCGGGTCCTCGACGAGGATCACTTGGACCTCCGGCATATCGCGCGAGCGCAGGACGCCGAAGTCGCGGATGCGGAAGGTGGACGGCATCCCGTCTTCGCAGACCATCTCCTCCGTGAGCGCGTAGCCCAGGCCCATGTGGACGGAGCCCTCGATCTGTCCCTCGCAGAGCTTTGGGTTTACCGCGCGACCCACGTCGTGCGCCGCCACGACCTTCGCGATGCGGCCGTTCTCGTCCACGACGGCGACCTGTGTGGCGAAGCTGAAAGCCGGATGGAGCTTCATCGGCTTGCCCGGCGGCAGTTTCGCGTCGAGCGCGGTCGTGTCGTCCTGGAGGACTTCTCCGATGTAGACGTTGCCCGCAAGCTCCTCGAGCGTCCGGCCGGAGTCGAGATCCGCCTTGAGCTTCTTGCCCGCAGCCATGACCGCGCGTCCTCCGAAGAAGGTCGCCCGGGAGCCGGTCGTCTGGCCGACTGCCATCGGGAAGCGCGTGTCCACGCGCGCGCGGAAGACGGAGGCCGGCAGTCCCGTCACTTCGCAGGCGAACTGGATGAGCACGGTCAAGAGACCCTGTCCCATCTCGGTGTAGCCGTTGTAGAGCGTGACCGCGCCCCCCTCCTCGACGACCAGGCGCGCCCTTCCCCACTCCTTGGCGCCGTTGCCGATGCCGCAGTTCTTGATGCCGCACGCGATCCCCGCGCGGCCGCGATTGGCGTAGTAGACGTCCTTGACGGCGAGGAGAGTCTTCTTCAGGCCGACGGAGGCTTCGAGCCTCTGGCCGCAGGACCAGTCGTCGCCCGCCTCCAGCGCGTTGCGCCACCGCATCTCCCAGCCGTCGAGGCCCGCCTTCTCCGCCAGGATGTCCATGGCCCCCTCGATGGCGAAGTGGGCCTGGTTGGCGCCGAACCCGCGCATCGCGCCGCAGGGCGGGTTGTTCGTGTAGACGGCCAGCGCCTCGATGTCCACGTTGGCGCACTTGTAGGGGCCGGCGGCGTGTCCCGCCGAGCGCTCGAGCACTTTCATGCCGACGGAGGCGTAGGCGCCCGAATCGCCGATCATCCGCGCCCACACGGCCGTCAACCGCCCCTGCGCGTCGCAGCCGGCGCGGTAATGCATGCGGATGGGATGGCGCTTGGGGTGGATGCGGATGGATTCCTCGCGCGAGAGGACGAGGCGCACCGGGCGACCGGTGACGTGCGCCAGGAGCGCCGTCTGCGCCTGGATCGACATGTCCTCCTTCCCGCCGAAGGCGCCGCCGTTGGGAACGAGGACGACGTGGAGGGACTCGGGCGGGAGATTCAGGAACGCGCAGACCTGTCGGTGATCGTCGAAGACCCCCTGCCCCTGCGTGAAGAGCGTCATCGCGGCGCCGGGGAAGTCCCCGGTCGCATCGCCGGGCGCGGCCACGCACGCCTCCGGCTCCAGGTACAGGTGCTCGATGCGCTGCGTCTGCCACGTCCCCTCGACGACGTGCGCAGAGGAGGCGAGGGCAGCCTCTGCGTCGCCGCGGTTGATGACCGAGCGCGAGAGGAGATTTCCATCGGGACCCACGCGAGGAGCGCCTGGCTCGAGCGCCTTCTCCGGATCCGTCACAGGCGGCAGGACCTCGTACTCCACCTCCACGAGCCGGGCGGCCTCCCGCGCCGTCCGCGCATCCACGGCGGCGACGGCGGCGAGGACGTCGCCCACACAGCGCGTTTCCTCTTCCTCGGCCACGAAGCCGGGCCAGTCCTCCAGGATCAGGCCGTAGAAGCGCTTGCCCGGCACGTCTCTGGCCGTAACGACGGCGATGACCCCGGGGTATGCCGCGGCCTTCGAGGTGTCAATCCGCTTGACCTTCGCGCGCGCGTGCGGCGAGAGCGTCACCGCGCCGTGGAGCATCCCCGGAAAGGCCAGATCGGCTACATAGGGGCGCGCGCCGAGCGCGAGCTCTTCCGCCTCGTAGCGGTCGAGATTCGTCCCGACCCGGCCCGAGCCGTCGGCCGGCGGCAGAGTCTCGCCCCGCCGCAGGCGCGCCGCCGCCTGGAACGCCTCGAAGATCTTCACGTAGCCGGTGCACCGGCACAGATGCGGGTCAAGCGTCCTGCGGATCTCCGCGTCCGTCGGGCTGGGTTTGGAGTCGAGGACGTTCTTCATCTTCATCGTGATGCCTGGAATGCAGAACCCGCACTGGAGTCCCGCCATCCGGGCAAACGCCTCGCCGTAGATGTGTCTCTCCTCTTCGGACACTCCCTCGAGCGTCAGGACGCTCTTGCCCGCGGCACTCTTCGCCGGCACGGCGCACGAAGTCTTCGGGTTCCCGTCCACCAGCACGACGCAGGCGCCGCACTGTCCCTGCGGCGAACAGCCGTCCTTGGGCGACGTGATCCCGGCGTGGTCGCGGAGCAACTCCAGCAGCGAAGCCCCCTCGGGCACATCAAAAGCCCGCCGCGCTCCGTTGATCGTCAGCTCGATGCTCATGGGACTGTCTGCAGCCTCATCGGAACTCGTTAGCATAAACGATCGTCCACACCCGAACTACAATCGCGGGGTAATGGCGAACGTGCTTCCGGCCGATCGCGAGGCTGCATTCTGGTCGGGCGTCGAAGAAGCCAGGAGGTTCTTCATGGGCGAAGCCGACGTCCAACGAGCCCTGGAACGGCTCGCAGAGGTGCTGGACCGAAAGGGAATCCCGTACGCGATCATCGGAGCCATGGCGCTGAACGAGTGGGGCTACCGTCGGGTCACGATCGATGTTGACGTTCTGCTCAGTGCCGAGGGGCTGCGCAAGTTGAAGGCCGAGGTCCTCGGAAGAGGGTACGTGGAAAGGTTTCCAGGCAGCCGCGGGATGCGAGATACCGAAACCAAGGTCGACATCGACGTGGTCGTCACGGGGGAATACCCTGGCGACGGAAAGCCGAAGCCTGTCGTATTCCCGGATCCGGCGAGCGCCGCGGTGCGCGGCCAGCGTGTCGCCCTCCTGCCGTTGCCGACGCTGATCGAGCTGAAGCTCGCGTCAGGCCTGAGCGCACCCCACCGCCTGAAGGATCTCGCCGACGTGCTGGAGTTGGTAAGGGCTCTTTCGCTGCCCAGAGATCTCAGCGCGTCCCTCGACGCTTCGGTGCGAGCGAAGTACGAAGAGCTGTGGCAGGCCGCGCAAACGCCGGATCGAGGGTGACCTCTCTCGGGCTTCCGGACGTTGTGAGCCGTCGCGTGAGTCGCGCAGCAGATTGAAGACCGCGCGGACTGGCCCACGGGACACGTGAAATTACGATCCACCTTACCTCGGCAACGGGTGATGCATAAATCTGTCTTCGATGGATATGCTTCCATGCATGAGAACGACGCTGGATATCCCGGACGAGGTTCTGGCGAACGCCAAGCGCAAGGCAATCGAAGACAAAACGACTCTGACGGAAGTCGTCGAGAGAGCCCTGCGCGTCTATGTTTCGTCCGGTCGAGGCCGGAAACGATCCGTGATAAAGAAGTGGGTCGTCGTCAAGGGCCGGCGTCCTCCTCATGTCGATATCAGCGATCGCGACCGCCTCTTCGAAGCCATGGAGAAAGCCGGCGATGATCGCCGTTGACACCAGCATCCTCATCTACGCACATCGAGCTGAGTTCCCGGAGCATGTGGTGGCTCGAAAGCTCCTCGCGGGCCTGGCTGAAGGTTCTGAGCTTTGGGCTCTGCCGGTGTTTTGCCTGGGGGAGTTTCTTCGGGTGGTGACCCATCCGGCGATCCTGAAGCCGCCGAGCGACCTGCCTGCGGCGAAGCGCTCGCTCGAGGCGTTGCTCGACTCGCCCTCCGTTCGCGTCCTGTCGCCGGGTGACCGCTTTCCTCTACTACTGTTGCAAACGGTCGCAGACGCCAAGGCGACGGGAAACCTCGTCCTCGACGCGCAAATCGTCGCGGTCTGCCGTGAGAACGGCGTCGAGACGATCCGGTCGAACCATCGGGACCTTCTCCGGTTCCAAGGCGTCAAAGCGAGATCACTGGGCTGACCAGAAAGACTTCGCATTCGCTGATCCGAGCTGCCCCGGTCGCGGCGCGCGAAGTCTCCCAGAGGGGAGGAGGCGCGCGTCGCGGGAGCGTAGTGGTTGCGCGGGATCAGGCGAGCGATTGAGGCCGCAACCGGCCGAATCGCTCGCCGGTGCGCCGCTAGGCGCCGATCCCGCGAAACCGCGGAGCGACGGTTAGTTCGCTGCGGCTTGCCTGGAGGCTTCCTGGCGCAGGTAGGCGTCGATGGCGGCGGCGGCTTTTCGGCCGTGGCCCATCGCGAGGATGACGGTCGAGGCGCCGGCCACGATGTCGCCGCCGGCGAAGACGCCCTTGCGGGTCGTCATCATCGTGGATTCGTCCACGACCAGAGTGCCGTGGCGGCTGACCGTCAGTCCGGACGTGGTCTTGGGAATCAGGGGATTGGGGCCGTTGCCGATCGCTTCGATCACGATCTCGACGGGGAGCTCCTCGTAGGCCCCTTCGATCGGGACGGGGCGGCGGCGCCCCTTCTCGTCCGGCTCTCCGAGCTCGCACTGCTGCACCTTGATCCCGCGCACCCAGCCGTCCTTCGTCGAGAGGATCTCGACCGGGGCGTTGAGCAAGCGGAACTGGACGCCCTCCTCCTCGGCATGATGGACCTCTTCCAATCGGGCCGGCAGCTCGACGCGCGAGCGGCGGTAGACGAGATACACGTTCTTCGCGCCGAGGCGCAGCGCCGTGCGTGCGGCGTCCATCGCGACGTTGCCGCCGCCCAGGACCGCCACGCTGTCGCGGCGCAGGACCGGTGTGTCCTCCTCGGGGAAGCGGTAGGCGCCCATGAGATTCGCGCGGGTCAGGTACTCGTTGGCGGAATAGACGCCGTTCAAGTCCTCGCCCGGGACGTTCACGAAGTAGGGGAGACCCGCACCCGTCGCGACGTAGACGGCCTGGAATCCCTCGTCGAAGAGGTCGTCCACGGAGAGCGTCTGCCCGACGACGGTGTCGAACTCGAACTGCACGCCCATCTTCGCGAGGTTGTCCACCTCGGCCTGGACGATGTCCTTGG
>WNGB01006269.1_pt1 | contig 19545 bp, 17 predicted proteins | sample 5400681 | NCBI WGS metagenome assembly WNGB01 (sample SAMN13153367, study PRJNA577476) | soil metagenome | isolation source: 115 cm soil or saprolite under grassland replicate 2 | place: USA:California | collected 2016-06-15
GGGAGCCGCCCAGTGGCAGGGCACCGCCGGCTCCTGCTACACGATCACCGCCACGGACAAGTGGAGTGGCTGCGTCAAGCACTCGGGGACGCCGTACGACACAGGCAACGGGAAGCTCCAGAGGAACTTGAGCTACTAGTGCTGCGACCCATGCGTAGCGCTCTGCTTGTAGCCAAAGACGCGCCGTGCATCGGCGGTGGTGAACTGCCACTTGATGCAGCGGCGGCTGCCATTGGCGCGGAAGTTCCACGCGCGCGTCCGGCGGCTCAGGTCGGCGAAGGTCGCAACGCGGTCGCGGCCGAGGCACTCGCGAGACCAGAGGCCGACCTCGATCTCGGCGGGATTGAGCCAGCTCCCGTGCTTGGGCGTGTGGTGCACCGTGAAGCGCCGCCAGAGCCTGCGCCCATCCAGTTCGCCGAAGGCGTTAGTGAGCGACTTCTCGCAGTGGGTGTTCAGGTTGTCCATCACGAGGTGGATGGTCCGGGCCTTCGGGTAGGCGGCCGCGATCCGCTTCAGCGCGTCGGCGAATCGAGGAGCCTTTCGGTTCCGAGTGGCGTGAGTCAGGTGGTCTCCGACCTTGGGCGCGACGATGCAGAAGATGTTCGCGGTCCCCTTGCGGACGTACTCGTAATCGCGGCGGGCGACGCGGCCCGGGGCCATCGGCGTACCGGGCCGCGCCGAGTCGAGGAGCTGGACCGGCCGCTCGTCCAGCGCCACGACTGGTTCGCGCGCTTCCGCCGGTCTGGCAAGGATATCCAGCACGTCCTCCATCCGGTTCACGTACTCCTCATCCACCTTCGGGACGCACCACATTTTTTTCCCGCCACGGCTTCAGCTCGTGGCGATTCAGCATCCTGCGGATCGTCTCTCGGCCCACCGTGGCGACGATCTTTCGGCGAGCCGCCTCCTCGGCGATCAGCGTCAACGTCCACTCCGCCCGACCCGGCGGTGGCGGCGCGCAGACCATCGCCACGATCGCCGCCTCCTTCCGCGCGTCCAGGAGTCTCGGCGACGTGGGCCGCGCATCCTCGCCAAGCGCCTCGGCGAGCCCACCCTTCAAGAAGCGCCAACCGACCCGGCGAACCTCCCTCGGATACGTGCCGGCGGCCGTCGCCGTGTCGGCCATGGTCCAGCCCCGATCGAGCAGCTGCAGAATGCGCACGCGCCGCCAGACCCGCGCCTTCACCCTCTTCTTGGCCAAGGCCTTCAATTCCACCCGGTCCTCGGCCGAAAGCTCGAGCCCGGGGAACTCGCCGGCCTTCTTCTTTCGTGAGCTCACCCATGGCTGTAGATCAAATCACTCACCCCAGCGCAAGCTCCCTGATCGCCTCCGCTGGGTCGGAGCACTAGCCGTGACAGGTCTTCTCTAAGGGCGTCACTCTGTGTGCCTTGGCCCACGTCGCCCTCGTCGCTGCCTCCTACGAACTGAACGATGACCCTGTCCCCGCTTTCGTCCGCACCAGCTTGGTTAGCAAGTGCGACCCAGTGCGCTGCGGTCGAAGCGACGCGACTAGTGGCAGAGCGGAGCGCAAATCGAATTAGAAGGCGCGCCGCATAGTCGATCTCGACTGCGAGGTCGAGCCACTGCTTGGATTCGTCATCCGCCTCAGCTGTCTTGGCTTCGCGCAGCACCTCAGGGTAGTACAGGTATGGGGTTCGCTCCGGATCAAGCGAAACGAGCGTTCGAAGCGCCGGCTCGAGATCAACGAGAGGGCGACAGTCGCTCGGCAAAGTGGTTCGATGGTGCCAGAGCTTCAAGATTGCGTTGGCGCACGCTTCCTGTGCGACAGCCTTGGTGTCGGCGGGAGCTGTGTCGGCTGCGTCTATCAGTTCCGCGATGTAGTGCGCCATCCATGATGTGAGCAGATCACCGTGGACGTCGAGTTGGGTAACCAACCGGCGTCCAAGTTCAAGGACAGCACTCGAGCGCGTGAGCGACACCATCGGCCCCCATCAGATAGTAGCGAGTGTGCCGCTGTGGGTACGTGCTGTGCTCATCCTTGTCCCTCGCGTATCGCGGAGGGCTACGTCGGAGTTCGACGCTCAGGACCAAGCAGTCCTCCGGGTGCGCAGCAAGCAACTGGGCCACGAATGCCCCATCCCCGCTGAGCGTCTCGCCCGGAAGGGTTTCCGCTTCACGTCCGTACCCTTGGACAACGGTCCAGGTCTCGCTGCGGAGCAGGGCGTCTGAAAGTGAGCCGCCTATCCAAGTGCGATCACGCGGCTGCTGGATCAACCCAAGCTGTGCGATGGTGTCGCTACAAGGCGCGAGGCAGGGGTAAGACAGCCCGGTCGCCCAAGGATCGCGCTCGTCTAGCCGAGAAAAGCCATCCTCGTCTGATACCCAGCCCCTAAGCTTCAAGGGGCCGGCTTCCAGGTCGTCTCCGTCCCCGGCACGAGGAAGGCTGAAGTGGTCACGTTCGGATGCTGTTCCGAGGGCCGTCACAAGAGCCTCCGAGCCTACTCGAGAGACTAGAGCGCTGCGCACGGAAACGGTCTCTGTGCGGTCGTTTCCGCGGGCGGTCCAGCGCGCCCACAGCACGATCATGCCGTCGTCGGTGGCGAGTTTCTGGTCGAGGTAGTCCGTAGGGACGTTGGTACACCACTGGGTGTCGCTGTAGCCCTTCGGCGCAGGAGGATCGGGGACGAGCCGAGGATCGCGCTGATCGAAAAGCCATTTGCCGTCAGTCCGCGTTAGCAAGTAGCCCGAGAGCCAATCTTGGAACTCATTCAACGGCTCCTCGGCATGATGCCGCACGGCTCGTTCCCTCAGAAGGGCAGCGGCGACGATCATCATGGCGTGATAGGCGTGGTAAGCGCTCAGGTCGTCAGCCTTAGGTAGGCTTCCATGGGAGTGATAGGTGTCGCCGTCACCGAACAGCCTCCGCGTGTGCCTGGCGTCTTCTCGCCAACTGGTCCCGTGCATGGGTCCCATGTGCTGGCGAATGGCGTTGCGGGTGCGTCGCTCGACGGCAGCCTGAGTGAGCCCGAACGCGTGGCCAAGCGGCGCGAGCCAATACGGACCGATGTCTATGCCGAAGTAGTACTTCTCGTCACCATCGGGAGGTTCAGAGACAGACTGAACGTCGTCCTCCACGGGCGGCGACCAACTCGAGTACACCGCCTCGGGCAGGCACGGTCGGTTAACGCAGTCTAGATCATCCAGTCCTTCGACCTTCAGATGACCCGTGGCCACAAGCGCTCGAAGTGCTCGGGCCGCGAACTCTCGGATCAGTACGTGCTCCTCGTGAAGGCAGCGCAGAAGCAGCGGGATCGCCGGGCCCAGAGCTGAGGGAATGTCCAGTGCTCCGCGGGCTAAGCCGATTAGCAACCATTGGCGCGCATGCCAGGCATAGAACTTCAGGCCTTGGTCGACGAAGGGACCAGCTGCTCCTGTGGTCGCCATGCCCACGAGTTCGGTGAGAAAGTCCTCCCATGCAAGTTCGACCGCAGACCGCACCGCGTGGGCACATCGCCAGCGCTCCGCGACGGCTGGAGAACCGAGGCCGGCCCACACATAGCCAGCCAACGCGCTGATGGGGGAATGGGGCGGCTGCAACTCCGGGCGCCATGCGCCATCGCCATCCTCGGGCTGGAGGACGTCTTGAAGGAGGTCCAGACCGAAGTTCAGGGCGTCGTCGGCATCCTCGGGCGAGAGGGTGGCCGCAAGGGGATCAAGCAGCTGGAAGAGTTCGGTTGCGCCCAGTCTGTCTGCCTGTGCAGTGAAGCCGTCAAGCGTGGCGTGAACTACGTCTCGATCCGGGACGACTCCTTCGTTATGGAGCCTCTCGAAGGGCAAGAAAGCGCCCCAGCCGCGCCGCTGAACTCGCTGGGGCTCGCGTTTACAAGCGGCGAGCAATGCACTCCGGACGGCACTCCGAAGCGACAACTGCGCGGGGAGCGGCGAGGGGAGCGCATCCAACAAGTAGCGCGCCTCAAAGATACCGAAGTCCGGCCATGCAGTTATCGCACTGATGAACTCCGGCTCGCGTCCGATCTTCACGCGCGCTAAGGCCTCGCGGAAGAATCGCTCGAATTCGTACGGGGGATCGTACGTCCGGACTGCGTCGTAGGCTATTCGGAGAGCAGCAGCGTCGGCCAGGTCCACGCCTTGGAACATGGCGGTCCAGTCCGGGGAGCGACGATCCCGTGGCGCGCTGGGGATAAAGGTCTCTGATGGTTCCTTCTTGGTTGCTTCGCGGATGCGTTCGGCTGCGAGCAGGCGATCAAGATCAGGGAAGTCGATCTTGTGCTCGTGGCCGAGCCTCTTGAGCTCTGACCAGGTCTCGCAGTTCGCTGTCTCCAACCGCAAGTAGCGATAAACGATCTGGACTGCCAAGGCCCGCCGAGCGGGATCCGGTTCCTCAGCAACGATACGACGAATATCCGCCAGCCGATCCCATTGTGCTGTCAGGCCACCCAGTGCAACAGGAGCCGTGAGCGGAAGCAAGCCCTGCTCGATCGAGCGGTACACCGCGATGGGCACCAGACGTTCGGGATTGCCAAAACCACGATCGCGCCACCGACTCAGGATGGCGAAGGCCGAAGACGCGCAAAGATCTGTCAAGGCCTCGACAGTGCTATTCCAGTCGAAGTACTTGTCACGAGCGACGTACTCGTAGGTGAGTTCCGCGACACGTGCTAGGCGGTGCGCAGTTCGCGGGCGTGGTGTCTTGCATGCCCCGGCGGCCTGGGCGAGGTTCAGCAGCGCAGTCCAGCGGGCGAGGTTCTCATCACCGATGCGGCTGGCGATCTCGACGGCGCGGTTGAAGAAAGCACGGGCCTCAGCTTCGCTGACCACCAGGATTGCCCGTGCGAGCTCGATGTAGGAGTCGGCGCGAGATTCGGCGTTCTCGCGCGACGGTTCCAGCGCTTTGTACGCCTCTGACGCGAAGGCCAGCGCGGCAGGCTCAAGCCCCTGGGTCCTCGCAGCCAATCGGCATAAGGACGTTAGCGTGTTGGGCCACAGCGAATGCTTACCATCAGCAAAAAACGACCTGAATGTCTTTAGCGCTGGGCCAGCAGCGGCCCCCGCCTCGACTAGGATCCGGAACCACTCGGGGGCGGCCGTCTGGATGCTCATTGGGCCCGAGTGGTACCTGCGCTCATCTGCGGACGTAGTGGCCTTCAGTGCCCGCTGGATGGAGTTCGCCAGGTCGGTGGGGGTACGGCCGCAGGCGACCTCGGCGGATAGGACATACCAGGGCAGAAGAGCGTCGGACTCCAATTGAAAGACTTCCGAGTCCTGGGTCCGTCCGTACTGGTGGCCGGCCTCAACTTCCTTGCGTACGTCGGGAGGCGCTACGTCGATCGGTGTTGTTGTCTGCCCTCGCAAGGCGGCTTCGAGCGCGTAGGCCCGCAGCAGAACCGTTCGCTCCGTTGCGAAACGGCTCGCGAGCGAGATGGGCGGGACGGATGGAAGATACCGACGAAGAACTCCCGCCCATTCGTCCGCCTTCGGCGGAAGTACACGCAAGCCTTGTTCCACGGCGGCCCGAACGGCATCCAGCACGCTCCATCTCTCATTCCACTGTTCGGGTTCGGCCAGCTTCACGCGTCGATCGGCGAGTAGGCGCAGCAGTCGTGCCAGAGAAGCTTTGGGGAGGAGACGCCCCACGGTTCTTGCTTCCGCAGCCAAACCCAATAGTAGCCATACGTCGTTACCCGCCGCAGTGGCTAGGGCATCGAATTGCTCATACTGACCGAGGTCGATCAGTCGTTGGCCGACACGGCTCCCCGCTGTCAGTGAGTGGTGCCGCGGGCTCCATCCTCGCAAGAAGTGGGCTGCGGGTCGTGGGCCTCGCAGACGAAGCACCGCCATCGCAAGCTCGGCAATGTCCGAGTCGGTCACCTGCTCATCCCGTCGCTCATCGCTCGGCCGCCGACCCCAGGCATTCAACCACTCCCGGGCCATGCGGAGCCTGCTCGTGGCCTCCGCAGCAAACTCGACGCGCCCGGAGAGGAGGCCTGCGTCGTATGCGTGATGGGAACCCATCCAGGCGGAGCTGAAGGAGCGACGCGAGACGGCCTCCTCGATGCGGTCCGGGGACAGCAGGATCGCTGCCAAGTCTGTATTGTTCTGGATGAGGCTGTTCTGGCGTTGCTCCCCAGCGCACTCGGCCCCTGACTTGAGGGCGATCTTCGCGGCCGCCAAGTAGCGGCCGTTGCGCAGGCACGCCTGGAGAGCGAAAGTGAGGCGCTGGATCTCGACGTCTCGCTTCTCGAGCGGGTTGTCGATTGGAAGCGCTTGACCCGAGAGCGCGAGCTGCACCAGCTCGTCTAGCTTTCCGGCCTCAAGCAGCACTTGCGGCAGGACGGCGGCAGCATATGAGCTCTGCGTGGCGAGCGGCCGAAGGCGTTCGAGGAAGGTCGTAAGGGTCGTTGCGTTCGGGCGGAAGCTGTCCCGGAACCACGTTTCCGCTGGTTCGTCGATGAAGTGAAGGCTGCTGCCTTTCAGTAGCAGAGGGCGTCCGAGGTCTAGTGCGAAGCTACGGACAGCGCCCTCAGAGGTGCCGGAGAGCTGGGAGAGTACGGAGATGGGAACGAGTGGGCGGAGAACGGCAAGACCTTGGCAGATGAGATCGATCTGCGAACGCTCGACCTTTCCCGCCTGATCGCGCAGCCGAGCAACTGCGCTATCTAGCAAGTCGCTAATCGCGCGCTCCACCGTTGTGGGCCCAGGTCCGAGTTGCTTCAGCGTGTCGTGCAACGACAGACCCTGCGAGAGCGCCAACGCCTGTACTCGCGGGTTTGAGCTGGTCAGGAACGCGAACTCCGAGACTTCGGCCTCAGTGGACTCCGGGTAGCGCGAGCGGAGGTGACGCGCGCTTTCTTCCTGAGTGAACGGGCGGAGCGGGAGTTCTTGAACTTCGAGGGGCGCTTGGAGGCTCGAGCGCCGATGCGTTCGGCTCGTGAACGCTAAGTGCACACCATCCGGCAGCGGTGCCCGTATGAGGTCTCGGACGAAGCTGCCCGGTTCCCCCTGTTCTTCAGCAGCGATCTCGGCGTTGTCAGCGGCATCGACTATGACACAGAGATGCGCCCCAGCGGTACTGGCTCGCAGCGACCGGACCGCCTGGCCCAACCGAGCAACGAAAGCGCGCATGTACAGTGTGCTATCCGCATGAGCACTTGGGATCAGAGGGTGACAAAGACCGCGAGCAGCGAGCTCGTTCGCGATCTGCACGAAGGCATCCCGGTGGCGATGCCGAAAATGGAGCGCATTGCGATAGCGGCCGTCGCCGAAACAATCATAGAGCACGGCCTCAGAGCCTGCGGGCATTGACGCCGCGAGCCGAGCAGCGAGCACCGACTTCCCAACACCAGCGTCGGCATGAACAAGGAGCGGGCTGCTGGCCGTGAGGAGTGCGTGAAGGATGGCCTGTTCCTGCTCCCGCGGCAGACTGTCTTTGCCTACAGGTATCAGGCAGGGCGCTGGTCTGAGTTGTTCCTCCGTGGTCTTCAGCGCGCGCAGGACATCATGCCGGCGGATGGAGGGATCGGACGCAAACTCTGTCGTAGCCTTTCGCGTGACCAGTTCCTTCAACTGGACCGGGGCCTCGTAGTCTGCGTCGGGCAGGTAGGAGCGGACGTCTTGCGCGAGTAGGTGTCTCTGCGCCCATAGGTCTGGATCGCCACCCTCTGCTGAGAACAACTGAAAGAATTGCGCTGCCCGGGCGTCATCGAGCCCAGTGAACCTGAAGAGCTTCTGTTGGACATCCGGATGTCGAGCGGCGCCCCCTGACGTGATGTCCGCCAAGGCTTCCTTGAGTTTTGGATCGATCGGCCGGTTCGTGGTGAACTCGAACCGGAATCGCTGCGCAACGGAACCAAAAGGGAAGCGCTCGAGGAGCCTCGAATAACGTTGCGCAAATCCGCTTAACGTCTTCTCCAGACCGCTTGCTGCCCAGGGCTCGCGGGAGTGGCGGGTCGAGTGCTTCAACTGGATGTATCGCACGAGCCGAGCTTCGTGGTCTGTTTCAGCTCCGAAGTAGAGACCGACATCGATCAACTCCTCGCCGGCTTCGGTCTCCTGACCTCCGGCATCCTGCGCCGACGATCCCTCGATCGTCACCGCGACGAGGTCAGTCGCGCCAGGGAGGAGCTGAAGGCATCGCCGAGCGGCCCAGTGATAGTGGAACTGGTCCCCATCCCTGCTGGGCCGAACGAGGTCGCGACCGGCCATCACGCGCCCCCCATCATGATCGTGGTGGCTGCGCTGTCGATCGGGCTCACGCGGCGGCTCGAAGCTGCCAACGTTCGAGTGCGATGCGTGCGGAGCTGGACGTTCACCGCCACCATGATAGCGCGGAAGACCGACACGACGGACCTGTAGTCAGCCGCAGAGTGCGTTGCGCCGAGGAATGACGAGAGACGGCGTACGTGAGATTGCGGATGGGGTGCGGTTCAGCGGCTACCGCTAACTTCCTGTGGGTGGACCGCTTGGTCGGTCGGCCTCGGTCTAGGCGCGCGCCCTTGCGGCTGAAGGGCTCCCGGACGGTCGCCCCAACCGACGCTCACGATGCCCGCCACTGCGTCGGTCGCGGAACTCGCGTCTCCAGCTTCGCCCCGTACACCGTGAACACGAACCCCCTGCGCCGCCCACGCCGCAAGGCGCGCAGGGTAGCGTCCGTCCGTCGCCGGCTCTGCACCCTCCGGGGAGCGTCGGGCCCGACCCGCAGCCTGCTGGCTCGCAGCGGCTCTAGAGTCCCGCCGTCGGAGACGCCCCGCGCCGCGAGGCGCGGGCGCCCAGGAGCCCTCGCCCTACCGCTGAAGGCTGCGGAGGAACTGGTTCAGCGACGTGAATTTCGTGCAGGCTTCCTTCAACTCCCGCGCAGCGTGGTCCCAGAAGACCACGTAGACCTTGAAGCCGTCCTCCACGAGGTCCGCGACGGCAGGAACGTAGTCGGCGTCACCGGCGATGAGAACGACTTCGTCCTTCGCCTTGTTGATGGGCCGACGGTAGGCGTCCTTCACCATGTCCTTCACGATGGTGGTGTCGACCTTCTTCTCCTGCCCGGTCCACTGGCTCCGGTCGTAGACGATGGTCTTGAACCCGGCCTTTTCAGCCATCTTCCAGAGGGTGTCGTTCGGGGGCGGGCGCGAGCCGTACAAGTTTGCGCAGCCGTCCTTCGTCGCACCGGAGAACTCGTACAGCTTGCCGAAATCGAGCTTGTAGTCGTTGTCCTGGATGCGGCTGCGGTGAGCATCCCCGAGGTCGAGGGCCATGCCCTTCTCGACCGCGCTGACGTACTTCCCCTCGATGAAGACGTTGGAGTTGTCCAGGTACACGAAACTGGCCATGACTTTTCCTCTTGGGCGGGTTGTAGGCGGGGTAGCTTAACCATCGACGACGTGCTCGCAGACGACGGAGTGCGGTATCTCGTCGCGGGCGCGGTTCTTGGGTCCGCCCGGCACCGGGAAGTGGTGAACGCCGCGCTCGAAGCGGCGGCCGACCTGCGGGTGGGCCGGTCACGGCGGCGCGGCGAGCGCCGCGAGGTACTTGCGCTTCCAGGCGCGGCCCGCGCAGTAGGCGGCCCACTTCTTCGCGGCGACCGCTGCACGCTGGTGGGGAGGCCAGCGGCGGCGAGCCGGCGGCGGCGATGGCGGAGAGACAGGGTTGCCGCCGATTGCCAAGCGGTACGAGTGCTCCCATCGCCGGCCGGCGCAGTACGACACCCAGGTCTCGATGGTGAGAGCCAGGCGGTCTTCGGGGTTCCAGCGGGTCAGGATGTTTGGGCCCATGAAGTGAAGTACCCGGACGCTCCCCCTCGTCCCATCTGCCCCACCCATCTAGGACCTGGTGGCGTGAACATCACCCACGGCGACGCGCGACCAGCGCCTGGAGGTCGGCGGGGTGAACGCGGACCGCCGACCCGATGCGGACGTGCGGAAGCTCGCCGCGCTCGACCATCGCGTAGACCGTCGCCCGGCACACGCCGAGCCGCTCGGCGACCTCGCGAACGGTGAGGAGCTTCTCGGGGAGCACGACGCGGACGGCGTCGAGGACGGGACCCTCGGAGCCGTTTCCACCGGTCCGTAGGGTTTCCGTAGGGTGCGCGCCCGACCCCGGGAAAGGCGAAGGCCGCAGCCCCTCCGGTTTCCCGATTGAGTCTGCGGCCTTCAGATGGTCGGGGCGACAGGATTTGAACCTGCGACCACTTGCACCCCAAGCAAGTGCGCTACCAAGCTGCGCTACGCCCCGGAAGCCTTGCAGGGACGGGATGAGTAGCACCGGCGCGGTGGGCGGTCAACGCTGACTAACCCCGGTCTTCAGCTCGACGATCAGGCCCTCCCCCTCTCCCTGCCCTCTCCCCCGAGTTGCGGGGGAGAGGGGAGAAGACACCAAGAGACCCCGATGATTTGCGGGGGAGAGCGGAGACAGCCGAGAGCTGATTCGGACTCACCGCCACTTACCTGACGAGCGGCGCCACCCTCTTGAACGCGGGGGTCGCGGCCTCATGGAGCAGGTCGAAGATCGCCGTCTCCGCGGTCGTCACGACCGCCCCCGCCTCCCGGCACAGCTCGAGGCCCGTGCGCCGGTGCTCCTCCGTCCGCGACGAGACCGCGTCGGAGCAGACGTGGACCTCGTACCCCGCCGCGACGAGGTCGCGCACGGTCTGGAAGACGCAGACGTGCGTCTCCATCCCGCAGACCACGACCTGCCGGCGGCCGGTCTTCTCGAGCGCCGCGGAGAACGCGGGGTCCGCGCCGCAGGAGAAGTGCACCTTCTCGAGCGGCGGCGACGGCAGCACGTCCTTCACCTCGGGGATCACGTTCCCGAGTCCCTTCGGATACTGCTCGGTCGCGAGGACCGGCAGCCCGAGCTCCTTCGCCGCGCCGACGAGCGCGCGGGTGTACTTCACGACGGACGCGAGCGCCTCCGGCGGCATCGCGGGCGTGAGGCGCGACTGGATGTCGATGACGAGGACGGCGGCCTTGGAGCGGTCGAGCTTCAAATTCATGGGATGTCTTCCCCCTCTCCCTGACCCTCTCCCCCGTGCCGGGGGAGAGGGGGATTGTCTGGCTAGCTAGCACACCCGCTTCGATTTCTAGATAGCGTACCCGGCCGCGCCACTCGACGCAGCAGCCTCCGGGTCGATCGCGACGTCGACGCAGTAGACCGTCCCCGAGGCGAACGCCCGCTCGAGCGCCGGCACGAGGTCCGCCGGGTCGTCGACGTGCTCGCCCTTCCCGCCGAGCGCCTCGACGACGCGGTCGTAGCGCGTCGGCGCGAGCCGCGTCGCCGGCGCGTGGTCCTCGCCATAGAGCCCGCGCTGCGGGATGAGGATCTGCCCCCACGCGGCGTCGTTCCCCACGACGACCACCATCGGCAGCTTGAAGCGGATCGCCGTGTCGTAGTCCATCCCGTTCAGGCCGAACGCGCCGTCGCCCTGGATGACGCACGCCGGCCGCGCCGGGGCGAGGAGCTTCGCCGCAATCGCGAACGGCGCGCCGACACCGAGCGTGCCGAGTGGCCCGGGGTCGAGCCAGCGCCCGGGGCCGGGCACGCGGATCACCTTCGCCGCCACCGCCACGATGTTCCCGCCGTCCGCGACGTACGTCACGTCGCCCGCGCGCGAGGCGACCGTGTCGATCGCCTTCGCCAGCCGGAAGTGGTGGATGGGCCGCCGGTCGCTCTCCTCGAAGGCGCGCTGCTTCTCGCGGCGCACCGCCTCCTTCTCGCGCAGGTGCCGCGGCCACTCCGCGCTCGCAGGCCCGCGCGCCCCCGCGGCGAGCGCCTCGAGCACCGAGCGCGAGTCGCCGACGATCCCCACGTCGATGGGCCGGTTCCGGCCGATCTCGGTCGCATCGACGTCCACCTGGATGACCTTCGCGCCGCCCGCGAAGGTCGGCTCGGTGCCGTACCCGAGCCGGAAGTCGAGCGGGGTCCCGACGACGAGCACGACGTCCGCGCCGGCGAGCGCGTCCTTGCGCGCGAGCTCGAAGAACGCCGGGTGCTCGCGAGGCAGGCACCCGCGCCCCATCCCGTTCAGGAACACCGGGATCCCGGCGCGCGAGGCGAACGCTGCGAGCGCGACCACCGCGTCGTCGCGCCAGATCGACGACCCGGCCATCACGACCGGCCGTTCCGCGCGCGACAGGAGCGCGAGGGCGAGCTCGAGCTTCGCGGGATCGCCGGGGCTCCGCGCGTCGGTCCGGTAGAGCGACTGCGCCTCGACGAGCGCCTCGTCGGCGCCGTTCGAGAGGACGTCCCACGGGAGCTCGAGGAACACCGGGCCGGGCCGCCCCGCGCGCGCGACGCGGAACGCCTTCGCGAGGAAGCTCGGGACGAGGTCGGCGGAGGGGACTCGCTCCGACCACTTCGTGATGCCCTGGAAGAGCTGGACCTGCGGCATCTCCTGGAGCGAGCCGCGCCCCTGGTTGAACGTCGGCGCCGCGCCGCCGAGGAGCACGAGCGGGCTCGCCGCCGCCCACGCGTTCGCGACGCCCGTCACCGCGTCGGTGACCCCGGGGCCCGCGGTCACGATCGCGACGCCGACGCCGCGCGTGAGCCGCGCCCAGGCGTCCGCCGCGTGCGCCGCCGCCTGCTCGTGGCGCGTGTCGACGATCCGGACGCCCTCGTCCACGCAGCCCGCGTAGATGGGCGCGACGTGCAGGCCGGAGAGCGTGAAGACCGTCCCCACGCCCTCCTTCTTCAACATGCGGGCGACCAGCCGCCCGCCGGGGAGGGATTCCATCGAGCGCTCCTGGCCGGCGCGGGCCGGTCCCCGAGACCCCTCGACCATAGAACGACGACGCCCCGCGTGCCGAAGAGCCCCCCACGAAGCCAGCGACCGTCGCGAGGCTACTTGCGGAAGCGCGACAGGGTCGCCGGGAGCTCCGCGAGCGCCGGGAACTGCTTGTCTGCGTGAATCTTCGCGAGCTTGCCGTAGTTCTGCGCCTCGGTCTCCGTCCGGGCGGGATCCGGAACGCAGCAGTCCACCGGGCACACCGAGGCGCACGCCTCCTCGGCGTGGAACCCGACGCACTCGGTGCAGAGCTCGGGGTTGATGACGTAGATGTCGTCGCCCTGGGTGATCGCGCTGTTCGGGCACTCGGGCTCGCAGGCGCCGCAGTTGATGCATTCCTCGGTGATGACGGTGGCCATGCCGCTCTCCTCTCCTCGGTTCCGCCCCGGGGGGCGTTCGACGACGCGGGCGCCAGGTGGCGCCCGAAAACGGCGTCGAGCATACAACGGCGAACGCCCCGGCCGTTGCGACACGGGCGGGGCGTTCGGATGAACAGCCGGCTTCGGCTGCGCGTTCCGCTTACACGGAGACGCAGCAGTCGACCGGGCAGACCCCAGCGCAGGCCGGCGCGTCGTGCGCGCCCTTGCACTCGGTGCACTTCGCCACGTCGATGACGTACAGGTCGTCACCCTGGCTGATCGCGGTGTTCGGGCACTCCGGCTCGCAGGCGCCGCAGTTGATGCACTCTTCGGTGATCTTCAGGGCCATCTCTTCTTCCTCTCTTCGCGCCGCGCGGGCGGGGTGACGGAAACGGAGCCGCCATATCCCACGGCGCCGCGTGGGAAGTCAACCCCACGCCAGCGGATTTGCTCGCGAAATTCGGACTCTTCCGGTCGAGGAAAGTCGGTTACCCGAAGGATCACGGCGGTTTTTTCGAGGACCGATCCGGTCGAGGATCCCGCTCACGATCCGACGTGCCGGCGATCCTCCTCGATCTCCGCGGAGATACGAGACATGACGGAAAGTGCGGCGCCGGCGAGCCCTGCGCCGGCGGTGAGCAGGAGGCCGAGCAACCGGTCGCGCCGCGCCGCCGCGAGCTCGAGCGCGAGCGTCCGCCGGCGCTCGAACACGAGCCGCTGGCGCTCCGCGTGCTCCCCCTGCAGCGTCGCGACGAACGACGCGCCCGCCGCGGCGCTCTCCGCGCGCGCCTCGGCGAGCTCGCGCGTGTGCCCGTTCACGCGAAAAGTCGCGTGGAGGGCGAGCGCGAGCCCGGCGGCGGCCACCGGGGCACAGAGGGCGAGAACCTTGGCGCGCGTCATGTCGGCTTGACTGCGATCCGGGCGCGCAGGATACCGCAGCCCATGGCGAAGCCCTACGACCCGAAGGACTTCTATTACCGAAAGGCGAAGAAGGCCGGCCTGCGCGCCCGATCCGCCTTCAAGATCGACGAGATCCTGAAGCGCCACCGGCTGCTCGGGAAGGGGCACGCCGTGCTCGACCTCGGCGCCGCGCCCGGCGGCTTCCTCCAGATCCTCGCCGAGGAGGTGGGGGAGGGGGGCGTCGCGATCGGGGTCGACCTCGAGCCCATCCGCAACCTCGGCAAGGCGTGGGTGCGGACCGCCATCGTCGACCTCCTCGCGCCAGACGCGCTCGAGAAGATCCGCGCGCTCCACCCCGGCCGCTTCCACCTCGTCACGAGCGACATGGCGCCGAAGACCATCGGCATCAAGATCACCGACGAGGCCCGCTCGCTCGAGCTCGTCCGGATGGCGCTCGCGATCGCCGGGGAGACGCTCGAGAAGGGCGGCGGGTTCGTCGCGAAGGTCTTCATGGGCGGCGAGTTCCCCGTGCTGAAGAAGGAGCTCGCCGCCGAGTTCGACGAGATCCACGTCGCCCGGCCGATGGCGACGCGCGACTCGTCGTACGAGGTCTACATCGTCGGGAAGGGATTCCGGCGCGCCGTGCGCGACCCCGTGAAGGGCCGCCGCTGATGCGCTAATCTAAGCGCCCCTATGACGACGCTTCTCGATGAGCTGAGGCCGCGCGGCCTCGTCCACGACCTCACGCCCGGCCTCGAGGGCCGCCTCACGCAGGGGCCCCTCACCGGCTACGTGGGCTTCGACCCGACCGCCGACTCGCTCCACGTCGGCCACCTGCTCGCGGTGATGTCGCTCGCGTGGCTGCAGCGCTGCGGCGGCACGCCCATCATCGTCGTCGGCGGCGGCACCGGGATGGTCGGGGACCCCTCCGGCAAGCGGACGGAGCGCCCGGTCCTCACCGTCGAGGAGATCGACCGGAACGTGGCCGCGATCCGCGGGCAGCTCGAGCGGTTCGTCTCCTTCGAGGGGGCGAACGCCGCGCGGGTGCGCAACAACGCCGACTGGCTCCGGCCCCTCGGGCTCATGGAGTTCCTGCGCGACGTCGGCAAGCACTTCACCGTCAACTACATGCTCGCGAAGGACTCGGTGAAGGGGCGGATGGAGGCGGGCATCTCCTACACCGAGTTCACGTACATGCTCGTGCAGGCGCTCGACTTCTGGCACCTCTGGAAGCACGACCGCTGCGAGCTGCAGATGGGCGGCTCCGACCAGTGGGGCAACATCACCGCCGGGACCGAGCTCATCTCGCGCAAGGAGGGGGCGAGCGCGCACGGGCTCACCTTCCCGCTCCTCACGACCGCGTCCGGCGTGAAGTTCGGCAAGACCGAGTCGGGAGCGGTCTGGCTCGACCCCGCGAAGACCTCGCCGTACAAGTTCTTCCAGTTCTGGCTGAACGGCGACGATCGCGACGTCGAGCGGCTCCTCAAGTTCTTCACGTTCTTCTCCATCGACGAGGTCGCGGCGCTCATGGCGGAGCAGGCGCGCGATCCGGGGAAGCGCCCGGCGCAGCGCCGGCTCGCGGAGGAGATGACGGCGCGCGTGCACGGCGCCGAGGTCTCCCGGAGCGTCGTCGAGGCGAGCCGGCTGCTCTTTGGCGGCATGGACCTGCGCGCGGCGGGCGCGGACGTGCTGAAGGTCCTCTCGCAGGAGCTGCCGGTCGCGAAGCTCCCGCGCGCCGAGCTCGACGGGCTCTCGGTCCTCGACGCGCTCGTCCGAGCCGGGCTCGCCACCTCGAAGGGCGACGCGCGGCGCGGCATCCAGGGCAAGGGCTTCCTCGTGAACGGCGAGGCGATCGCCGCCCCGGAGCGGACGCTCGGCGGCGCGGACCTGCTCCACGGCGCCTACGTCATGCTGCAGAAGGGGAAGCGCAACCACGCGCTGATCGTCGTCGGCTGAGCCGCGAACGCGCCGGAATCGCCGGCTACGTGTCCTCGAGCTTCTCCTGCACCCGCGCGATCGAGCGGGCGCGCCCGGTCGCGTCGTCGATGTCGATGATCGCTCCCTGCAGCCACACGTCGCGCTTCGCCGGCTCGAAGGGGATCGGCCGCGCCGTGAGGAAGCGCTCGAGCACGAGCTCCTTCTTCACGCCGATGATCGAGTCCCACGGCCCGCACATGCCGACGTCGGTGACGAAGGCCGTGCCGTTCGTGAGCAGCCGCGCGTCGGCGGTCTGGACGTGGGTGTGGGTCCCGACGACCGCCGAGACCTTCCCGTCGAGGAACCACCCCATCGCGTTCTTCTCGCTCGTCGCCTCGCAGTGCATGTCGACGAGGATGCAGGTGACGCCCTCGGCGCGGAGCGCCTCCACCTCCGCGAGCGCGGTGCGGAACGGATCCTCGAGCGAGCGCATGAAGACGCGGCCCTCGAGGTTCACGACCCCGAGGCGGCGGCCGTCGGGGGTCGAGACGACGGCGCGGCCGCGGCCGGGGGTGCCCGGCGGGTAGTTCGCGGGGCGGATGAGCTTCGAGCCGGGCCGGTCGAGGTAGGGGACGATCTCGCGCTTCGCCCAGATGTGGTTTCCGCTCGTGAGGAGGTTCACCTCGTACCCGAGCAGCTCGTCGGCGGAGTCGGGCGTGACGCCGATCCCGGAGGCGGAGTTCTCCGCGTTCGCGACGACGAGGTCGAGCCCCTCGCGGGCGATGAGGCGCGGCACGAGCCGCTGCACGGCCTGGCGGCCGGGCTTTCCGAAGACGTCTCCGAGGAAGAGGACCTTCACTTGTCCGCCTGGGCGGCCGGTTGACCCGGTCCGCGGGAGAAGAGGAGCACGCGGGCCTCCGTGACGAGCGCGTCGAGCGACGCGTCATGGGGCTCGCGCGGGAGCTCGGGGACGACCTGCGCGTCGAACGCGACCCCGAGCCGGAAAGCGCGCGGCATCTTGTTCAGCGTCGCGTCGTAGTAGCCGCCGCCGCGCCCGAGGCGGAGGCCGTCCTTCGAGAACGCGACCCCGGGTATCACGACGCAGTCCACCTCGTCGCGCGAGATCTCGGGTGCCGCGGGCGGCGGCTCGAGCGCGCCGAGCGGGCCGCGGACGAGATCGCGAGGTTCCGCGCGCGCGAAGACGAGGCGCCGGTCGCCCTGCACCGTGCGCGGGTACACGAGCCGGACCGCGCTGGCGAGGGCGCGCCGGGCGATCTCCGACGAGTCCACCTCGGTGCCGAGCGGCGCGTAGAGGGCGACGATGCGGGCGTCGCGGAAGGCGGCCACCTGGGCGATCCGGTCTGCGATGGCGAGCGACCTGGCCGCGCGGTCGTCCTGCGTCATGCGGGCGCGGGCCGCGATCAGCTCGGACCGCAAGGCGCGCTTCTTCTCGCTCATGGAAAGGAAAAAGCCCCCCGCGTGAGCCGTGTGGCCCGGTTGCTTGGACCTGTATTTCTACAGGTGGGGCATCCGGTACACCAGCGTCCGTAGGCTTCTCCCTCGTTGCATGGGAGCTTGCACATGGACGTGGGCGGGCGCTCCGCTTGGGATGAAAAGTCGGCAATCGCCGCATGCGCCGCCTGGGATTCCTCGCCACGCTGCTCGCCACCGCCGCGACGACGGCCCACGCGTCGGGTCCGCTCGTAGACGGTGAGTACGAGTCGCCTCTCGGGCGCGTCCGCGTCGTCGGCAGCGGCGCGACCTTCCACGGCGTCCTCGTCGCCGCGTCGGACCTCTGCGCGTTCCGCGAGGGCGACGAGGTCCTGCGCGCGACGCTGCTCGACGACTCGCTCGCCGGGCAGGTCCGCGTGTGCCTCGCCGGCAAGGGCTGCCGCGCTAAGGAGGAGTGGTCGAGCGCGGTCCTCCTCGCCTCGGGCGAGCGCCTGTCCGGCGCGGTCCACGTCGCGGGCAAGGGCTGCAAGGCGCCGCTCGGTAAGAACGGCGGCGTCGCGTTCGTGAGGGTCGAGGTGCCGACGACGGCGACCTCGAGCACGCGGCCTGCCCGCCCGCCGTCGCGCCGTGCCCCCGAGACGCGCGCACGGGAGAAGGCGCGCGAGATCCTGCGCGACGGCGGGGCGTGGCTCTCCGAGGGGAACTTCGAGTCGGCGCGGCGCCGCTTCCTCGAGGCGATCGAGGCCGACGCCACGATCCCGGAGGCCTACAACGGCGTCGGCGTCACCTACCGGATGCGCAACGATCTCGCGCACGCGCTCGAGTGGTACAAGAAGGCGCTCGCCGTCGACCCGGACTTCGGCGACGCCTACTACAACATGGCGTGTCTCTACGCCGTCGAGGGGAAGAAGGAGCTGGCGCTCCGCTACCTCCAGATCGCCGCGCTGAACGGCTACGCGACCGCGGAGGGGGTCGACGGCGATCCCGACCTCGAGAGCGTCCGCGACGAGCCCGGCTACCGCGCGCTCGTGCGCGCGAGGATGTGACGGCGGCGCCGTGATGGGGACGCTCGCGGACTACCGGGTCGAGGCGCTCGTCGGCAAGGGTGGGATGGCCGAGGTGTACCGCGCCGTCGCGATCGCCGGTCCGCGCGCGGGGCAGCACGTCGCCGTGAAGCGCCTGCTCCCGTCGCTCGCCCAGGACCCGGACTTCCTGCGCCTGTTCGAGCAGGAGGCGGAGATCACGCGGCGGCTGCGGCACCCGGCCATCGTGGAGGTCATCGAGACCGGCTTCGCCGGCGGCACCCCGTACATCGTGATGGACTACGTGGACGGGAAGAACCTGCGGCAGATCCTCGCCCAGTGCGCTGCGCGCGGGATCCTCCTGCCGCCCGACTTCGCGGTCTACGTGGCCCACGTCGTCTCCGAGGCGCTCGCCCACGCGCACGCGGGCACCGACGAGGAGGGGAGGCCGCTCGGGATCGTCCACTGCGACGTGTCGCCATCGAACGTGTTCATCTCGCGCCTCGGCGAGATCAAGCTCGGCGACTTCGGCGTCGCGCTCACACCGGGCGCGACGGCGGGCGCGGCAACGGGTGGGGCCTTCGGCAAGATCCACTACCTCGCGCCGGAGCAGATCCGCGCCGAGCCGCCGACGCCCCGGACCGACATCTTCGCGCTCGGCGCCGTCTTCTTCGAGCTGCTCACGAACGAGCCCGCGTTCCCGGGCAAGGACGTGAACGAGGTGGGGCAGCGGATCCTGCGCGGGAAGCTGCGCGCGCCCTCCGAGCTGCGGGAGGAGCTGCCGTTCGAGCTCGACGCGATGGTGCTGCGCTGCCTCTCGCCCGATCCGGCCGACCGCTACCCATCCGCCGCAGCGTTCGCGGACGAGGTGGCGACCCGCTACGATCCGTCCATCGGGACTCCGCTCGCGATCGCCGCCGTCGTTCGCGGCCTGTTCGGCGCGCGCTGAGCGGCGATCCCGCGGCCCTTCACTCCGACCTCTCATGATTCGTCACATTCCGGTCGCGCGATCGGACCTCGCGTTTCGCGGAGGAGCGCCGGACGGAGCGTAAGTCGTCTCTCCGGGGCATCGAGGGAGCGCTGCGGGCGAAGCGTCGCCGCGGGACCAAACCGTTCCGGCAAGATCGGCTCACCCGCCGTCCA
>WNGB01009961.1_pt1 | contig 19541 bp, 15 predicted proteins | sample 5400681 | NCBI WGS metagenome assembly WNGB01 (sample SAMN13153367, study PRJNA577476) | soil metagenome | isolation source: 115 cm soil or saprolite under grassland replicate 2 | place: USA:California | collected 2016-06-15
GCGGCCGCACCTGGTTCCTCGCGCCGGTCCCGCCCGCCGACGTCATCGTCGCGAAGAACCTCGTCGCCTACGTCTTCTCGCTCGGGCTCTTCGTGACGAGCGCCGCGGCGGGGATCGCGGCGGGCGGGGCGGCGCCCCCGTGGGCGCTCCTCGGCGCCGTCGCGCTGCACGCGGGCATCGCGCCGTGGTTCCTCGTCGCGGGGAACGTCGTGTCCATCCTGAACCCGCGCGCGGCGCCGCACACGATCCAGCGCGGCGGCCACCTCTCGCCCGTCTCGGCGCTCGCCGGGATGGCGATCTTCTCTTGCGGCGGCGCGCTCTTCTCGATCCCGGTGCTCGTCGCGATCCGGCTCGACGAGCCGTGGCTCCTGCCGGCGGGGTGGGGGGCGCTGGGCCTCGCCGGCCTCGCCGTCTACCGGGCCGTGCTCCCGCGCGCGGCGACGCTGCTGCACGCCCGCCGCGAGCCGCTGCTCGACGCGGTTTGCGGCGACGACTCCTGAGGCGAGCCGAGTGGCCCCCCGATCTATTGTGAAAAGCCTTCGAGCAGGTAGTGCGCCTCGATGCGCTTGAGCGCGACGATCATGGCGGCGGTCCGCACGTCCACCGGGCGCCCCACGCAGTAGGCGCGCGACTCGCGCTGCGGCCGGTCGCGCGCGATGTCGAGGATGATCCCGTAGTTCTTCTTGAGGGCGAGCGAGAGGCGCGCGTTCACCTCCGCCTCCGTCCAGTGCTCGAGGCGCTGGTTCTGCAGCCACTCGTAGTACGAGACCGTCACGCCGCCTGCGTTGCAGATGACGTCCGGGACGACGTCGATGCGCCGCTCGGCGAGCACGCGGTCGCCATCGCGCGTGCTGGGGCCGTTCGCGCCCTCGGCGACGAGCTTCACGCGCAGCCGCTCCGCGACGTCGCCCGTGATCTCCTCGCCGAGCGCGGCCGGGATGCAGATGTCCGCGTCCACCCGCCAGAAGTCGTCCTTCGAGATGGCCGCGGCGCCGGGGAAGCCCGCGACGGTGCGGCGGAGGTTCGCCGCGTTGTGGTGGACGTGCTGGACGAGCGCCGCGACGTCGACCCCCTCGTCGCGGTGGATCGTGCCGTTCACGTCGTTCACCGCCACGATGCGCGCGCCGAGCCCGTGGAGGATCTCGGCGGCCGACGACCCGACGTTCCCGAAGCCCTGGATGGTCACGCGGGCGCCCTTCAGGGCGAAGCCGTGCTCCCGGGCCCACTCCTCGATGCAGTAGACGACGCCCTGGCCCGTCGCCTTGAGCCGCCCCTCCGAGCCGCCGATCCGGACGTCCTTGCCGGTGACGACGCCGCGCATCTTGTGGTGCTCGCGCTCACCGTCCGTGAACTGGCGCATCATGTACGCCATGATCTCGCCGTTCGTCCCGACGTCCGGCGCCGGGATGTCGAGGAACGGCCCCATGAACTTCTTGAACTTGTAGACGTAGCGCAGCGTGAGGTGCTCGATCTCCTCGCGCGAGTAGTTGAAGGGGTCGATCTTGATCCCGCCCTTCGCGCCGCCGAAGGGGACCTCGGCGATCGCCGTCTTCCAGGTCATGTCCGCCGCGAGCGTCTTGAAGAGGTCGAGCGAGACGTCCTTGTGGAAGCGGATGCCGCCCTTGTACGGGCCGCGCACCTGGTTGTGCTGGATCCGGTACGCCTTGAACTTCCGCGGGCCGCCCTTCTGGACCCGGAAGATCCCCTTCTGCGGGATGTTGATGACGCCGTGGCGCAGCTCGATGTCCGACTCGAGCAGCGCGCGCCGGTGCAGGACGAACTGCCCGTTCGCGAGCGGCTCGAGCGCGTCCGCCGCCTTCACCGACGACGGCCGCACGTCTCGGACCTGCGCGACCTCCTCGGAGGAGAGCGGGACGAGCCGGTCGCGCGTCTCGATCGTGACGTAGAAGATGTGCTCGAAGTCGGGCTCCTCGAGCTCGAGCCGCACGCGCGGGTTCATCCCGATGAGGTCGGCGGCGCGGTGGAACGTCTCCATCGCCTCGTCGTAGATGCTCTTCCTGCCGTTGCGGGGGGTCATGCGAGGACCTCGGCGCGGGTTAGAGCATCGTAGCCGGCTCCGCGCGCACGCCCAGGGATCTTAATTGCGAGGAGTGGAGGGTGCCGGGCGGCGGGGGGGTCGCTCGGCGGGGGTCGCGCGGAGCGGGCGCGGCGGCGGGCTGCGACTCCGAAGGAGTTGACCCCCTCGCCCGGCTCATGCACCTAATCACCCCCGCGAATTTTCACCCTCGCCTGACCAGGAGCGATCGATGAGCCCCGCCCCCCTGCACCCCCTCGCCCAGGCCGCCAACGAGGCGCTCGAGAAGGACTGTCCGGTCCTCCTCTCGATGCTCTCGGCGCGCGGCAAGCGCTTCTTCTTCCCCGCGAAGGGCATCCTCGCCCAGAGCGGCGAGGCGAAGCTGAAGGCGAAGACCGCGAACGCGACGATCGGCATCGCGACCGAGAACGGCGTGCCGGTGCACCTCGCCTGCGTGAACAAGTACTTCCAGGGGCTCACGCCGGCGGAGATCTACGACTACGCGCCGTCGTACGGGAAGCCGGACGTCCGCACCGCCTGGGCGAAGAAGCAGCGGCAGGAGACGCCGTCGCTCGGCGAGCACCTGACGTCGAACCCGGTCGTCACGAATGCGCTCACCCACGGCCTCGGGCTCGTCGGCGACCTCTTCCTCGACCCGGGCGACCCGGTGCTCACCCCCGACCTCATGTGGGAGAACTACAACCTCAACTGGGAGACCCGGCTCGAGGCGCAGTTCAACTACTTCCCGTTCTTCAACGAGAAGCTCACCGGGTTCAACCTCGCCGGGTTCACCGCCGCCCTCGCGAAGTTCCGCGGCAAGAAGCTCGTCGTGTCCCTGAACTTCCCGAACAACCCCTCCGGCTACACCCCGACGAAGCCCGAGATGGAGGCGATCGCGAAGGCGCTGACCGCCGAGGCCGACGCCGGCACGCGCCTCGTCGTCTGCGTGGACGACGCGTACTACGGGATGTTCTTCGACGACGCCTGCGAGAAGGAGTCGATCTTCGGCCGGCTCGCGAAGGCTTCGAACAACCTCCTCGCGATCAAGGTGGACGGCGCGACGAAGGAGGAGTTCGTCTGGGGCCTCCGTGTCGGCTTCATCACCTTCGGCGTGAAGAACGGCACCGCCGCCGCCTACAAGGCGCTCGAGGACAAGACCGCCGGGCTCATCCGCGCCTACGTCTCGAACATCACGAATCCGGGGCAGTCGGTCGTCCTGAAGGCGCTCGGCGACCCCGACTTCCGCAAGCAGCAGGCGGAGAAGGTCGCGGTGCTCCGTTCCCGGGCCTCCATCGCGCAGACGGAGAGCCACAAGGCCGAGTACGCCGACTGCTGGGACGTCTACCCGTTCAACTCCGGCTACTTCATGTGCGTCCGGCTGAAGGGCGCCGACGCGGACACCGTCCGCGGCCGCGCGCTCGAGGAGCTCGGCGTCGGCACGATCGCGCTCGGGAAGCAGGACCTGCGCATCGCGTTCTCGTCCTGCGCCGACGCGCAGATCCCGCTCGTCTTCGCGGCGGTCGCGAAGGCGACGCGGGCCGTGCGCGGGAAGTAGCCGCGCGGGACCATCGCGTAAGGGCCTGCGGCCCGGCGGGAGCGCTCCCGCCGGGCCTCACCGAGCGGTCGCGCCGGCGTGCTCGACGGTCTCCGCCCTGACGCGCGCCTCGATCGCCGGCCGGTACCCTTCGAAGAATTCGCGCGTCCACGCCTCCGCCGGCCGCCCTTCGAACGACCAGCCGAGGGTCTTGGCGTTCAGCCCGACGAAGTGGGCGCCGCAGCTCCCGAGGCCGGGGAGGTGGGGCGGGAACGGCGAGCAGATGGTCACCTCGTCGAGACGGACGACGTGAACCGGGAGCGACCCTCCGACGTGAGCGGCACCGGGTTGAGCGCGAGCGCGAGCGCCAGCTCGTGCGCGTCCGGAAAGACGCGCGGCGGCGCGAACTTCCAGTATCCGGACCGGGACCTGCGCCAGGAAATGGGTGTGCTCGCGCGCGACATCTCCGGACATCGGCGGCCTCCGGGATCAGACGCTGAGCACCGCGGGCGCATTCGGCGAGCGGCGCGCGCGCACCGGAAGGACGCGCCGCCACGTCGCCCGATCCTGCGCGCCCCACGCGTACTTGTACGGCTCCCGTCCGCGGAGGAAGTCGACCTCGGTCGCGCCCTCGGCGATCGCCGCGTCGATCGCGTGGGCGATCACCACCGCGCCCGGGCTCGCGGCGCGCAGCGTCGGATCGAAGCCGCCGAGGTAGTAGTAGAGCCGCCCGTGGTCGAGGAACCCGTGGAACGCCGCCGCCGGGCGGCCGTCCACCCAGAGGACGTGCAGCCGGAGCAGGCCGCGCGCGAGGAGCCCGCGCGCCGCCTCCGCATGGAACGCCCGGAGCCGCGGGTCCGCGACGACGCCGGTCTCGCCGCGCGCGTTCCAGCGGGCTCCGTGAAGCGCGAACAGCGCCGAGAGGTGGCGGTCCAGGTCCGCCGCGGTCGCGGCGGTGCACCGCGCACCGCGGCGCGCGAGCCGGCGGCGGCCGTAGCGGACGTTCTCGAGGATGCGCCGCGCGACCGCCCGGTCGAGCGCCGACGGGTCGCCCGGGAGCGCGAGCACGGGACAGGCGCCGTCGGGCTCCGCGTCGCCGCGGTCCACGAACGGCGCCGCCGCTCGCAGGAGCGATGCGTCCGGGAGGTGCTCGAGCAGGAGCGCGTCGGTGCGTTCGGCGTGCGCGAGCGCCGCCTCGAGCAGCCGCGTCGCCGCTTCGGGCGCCAGGCCCGGCTCGAGGACCGCGTCCTGGTAGTCGGAGATCCCCGCCCCGAGGAGCGTCAGCAGCTCGGTGCCGCCCTGCTCGTACGACACGAGCGGCGCGAGCGCGACGAGCCGACCGCTCCTGCGGAGCGCGACCGCGAACGGCTCGCCGACCCCGAACGCACGGCAGTACGGGAGGAGCCACTCCGGGCGCTGGAACGGGGTCGCGGTGGGAGCTCCGTCGCACAGCGCCGACCACTCCGCGCGGCACGCGTCGAGCGCACCGAGCCCCACGATCACGTCCACCCGAACCGACGCGCGCGGGCGCGCCGGCCGGCCGACCCGTTCGAGGAACTGCACCCAGCGGCGGCCCGCCTTTCCCGCACAGAACCGGGCCTCGGCAGCGCGGCGGCAGTCCGCCGGAGAGAGCCGGCCCGCGTCCCGGATCGCCTCGGCGAGCGCCTCGTCCGTGTCGACGAGGAGCCCGGTCCGACCGTCCTCGATGATCTCCGGGAGCGCGCCGACGCGCCGGGCGACGACCGGAGTGCCGCAGGCGAGCGCCTCCATGGCGACGAGCGACGAGGTCTCCGGGGCGAGGCTCGGGATGACGACGCACCGCGCGGCCGCGAGCAGCCGTGCCTTCTCGCGACGGCCCACCGGGCCGAGCAGACGCCTCGCGCCGTCGAGCAGCGGCCGGACCTGCTCCTCGAGGTAGCGGAGGTGGTCGGGGAAAGAGAACACGGACCCGGCCACGAGGAGCGGGACGTCCGCAGAGCGCGCAGCCGCGAGCGCCGGCGCGATCCCCTTCTCGGGGCAGATCCGCGAGAGCACCAGGGCGAAGCCGTCCTTGGAACCGCCGGGCCGGTACACGTCGAGCGGCACGCCGTTCGGAATGACCGCCGCGACGCGAACTCCCGCGGGGACCGCGCGCGCCTGCGACTCGGACACGCAAACGAAGGAGACGTCGCGGCCTGGCGTGTCGAACGCGTGCGGTCGGTACCACGCGGGCGGGAGGTGGAGGGCGACGACCGCGGGCCGGTCATCGGGCAGGAACCGCCAGAAGTCGATCCCGTGCAGGTGGACGACGTGCACGTCTTGCGCCGCGAGCACGCGAGCTCGCCTTCGACGCACGACCCTTCCGCCGCGATCACGATCGAGCGGTGGCCGTTCGCGGTGAGCGCCGCGTCGACGAGGGCGAGCACCTGCTCGGCACCACCCGCCGCGTCCGGGCCCACCGGCGGGCCCAGCGCGAACCCGATCTCGAGCACCGTCAGGCCCACGCGCGGTCCCCGACCCCCAGCGTGGCCGCCGCCTCGCGGGCCGCTGCGTCGACCGCGTCGAACGCGGCCCAGCCCATCGCCTCGTAGTGGAGCAGCCCCGCGTGCGGCCGTCCGCGCGCGAGCGGAGGCGCCGGCCGAAACCGCTCCACCTCGACCCCGAACGGCGCGAGCACGGCGCGCTGGCTCGCGTACGCCGAGATCATCCGGCGCTTCGCGTCACGTTCAGCAGGCGCGAGCACGCGCTCCGTGACGCGGGTCGGGCCGGGCAGGAACGTGCCCGTGACGAGCGAGCCGTCGGCGCCGCGGTGGTAGCCCGTCATCTCGAGGAGCGCGGGCGGACCGCGATGCGTGCGAGCGAGCAGCGCGCGCGCCGCCCGCACCGCGAGCGCCGTCGCGTCGTGGTCCGGGTGCCCGCCCTCGACCGCGTGGGTGACGACGAGCCGCGGCCGCAGCGCCGCGAGGAGCGCTGCGAGGTCGCGAGCGATCGCCGCGAGCGCACCCGCCGCCTCCTGGTCGGGAACGCCGAGCGACAAGACGTCCGCGGGCCCGAGCCCCGTCTCCGCGAGGGCGGCGAGGGCCTCGTCGCGCCGGAGGCGCGCGTACGCATCGCGCGTGAGGGGCGCGAGGGTAGGGTCCGAGCGCAGCGCGGGGTCGCGCGGTGCGCCGTCCGTGACGTGGAGGACGCAGGAGCGCCGGCGAGAGAGGAGGAGCCCCGCCGCCCCGATGGTCTCGTCATCCGGGTGCGCCGCGATGACCACCAGCAGCGGAGACATACCGAAGACAAACGTTCACACCACGCGGCGGCCGTGCAGGCCTGTCGAGCGCGAGGCGGACCGAGGCCACCGCCGCGGCAGGCGTCCGTGCGTCCGGGCGCGTGTCCGTCGAGCGGGCGCCAGGCGCTCCGGCCGCGATGCGCACGGCGGGACGCTCGCTCGACAAGCGGAAACCGTGGGGGAGGAAATACGCGGTGCGGGAGGTTTCCTCCTCGATGCCCTTCAACCCCGTCCGAGAGCGCCTCGACCGCGCAGAAGCCCAGGTCCGCCGCTGGCGCGTGGACCTCTGGATTCCAGCGTTCTACGTCGCGGCGTCCGCCGTCTGGATCGCGCTATCCGACGTCGTCCTCGGGCGGGCGTTCCGGCTCGCGCAGAACAGCACCCTCTGGTCGATCTGGAAGGGGTGCGGCTTCGTGACCGTGACCGCGGTCGCGCTCCACGTCGGGCTGCGCTGGGCGCTCGCGCACGAGCGCGAGGCCTTCGAGGCGCTCCACCGGTCGGACGAGCGGAAGAGCCAGTTCATCGCGATGCTCTCGCACGAGCTCCGCAATCCGCTCGCGCCGCTCCGCCACGCCCTGTGGCTCCTCGAGCGCGCCGGCGCCGACTCCGAGCAGGCGGCGAGCGCGAGGGCGACGCTCGGGCGGCAGCTCCTGCACCTCACGCGCATCACCGACGACCTCCTCGACGTGACACGCATCTCGCACGGGCTCGTCCGGTTGCAGACCGCGCGCGTCGACCTCGTCGACCTCGTCCGGCGCGCGGTCGACGATCACGCGGCGCTCTTCGCGTCGCGTCGGGTGACGCTCGAGACCGATCTCGGGACGCTGCCGCTCTGGCTCGACGCCGACGCGACGCGGCTCGGCCAGGTGATCGGGAACGTGCTCTGGAATGCCGCCAAGTTCACGGACCCCGGCGGCCGGGCGTCGATCACCGTCGCCCGCAGCGCCGGCGGGTTCGCGGTGGTGCAGGTGCGCGACGACGGGATCGGCATCCCCGCCGACGTCCTCGCGCGGGTGTTCGAGGCGTTCGTCCAGGCGGACACGAGCCTCGACCGGACCCGCGGCGGGCTCGGACTCGGGCTCGCGATCGTGAAGACGCTCGTCGAGCGGCACGGCGGGACCGTCGAGGCGCGCAGCGACGGCATCGGCCGCGGCGCAGAGTTCACGATCCGGCTGCCGCTCGCGCCGGAGGAGCCGCTCCTCGCGCCCGCGGGCCGGCCCCGGGAGGAGACGATGCCGCGACATCGTGTGCTCGTCGTGGAGGACAACCTCGACGCCGCGGAGACGCTCCGCGAGATGCTGCTCCTGTGGGATCACGAGGTGGAGGTCGCCCACGACGGGCGCGAGGGCATCGACAAGGCGCGCGCCTTCCAGCCGGACGTCGTGCTGTGCGACATCGGTCTCCCGGTGATGGACGGCTACGCCGTCGCGCGTGCGATGCGCTCCGACCCCGAGCTCTCCTCGGCGTTCCTCGTCGCGGTCACGGGCTACGCCTCCGCGGACGATGCGCGCCGCGCGGCGGGGGCGGGGTTCGACCGGCACCTCGGAAAGCCCGTCCCGCTCGAGCTGCTCCAGGAGGTGCTCGCGACGGCGCCGGGGACCACGCCGATGCGCGTCGCGGTGCACTGACAGACGAGGGCGGCGCCGCGCGCGCAGTGCCGAGAGAGCGCGCGCGCCGAGCGCCCGCGGAGCGCGTGGTACATTCGCCGAGCTCGAATGTCGCCCGACCTGAACCCTCCTCCGGTCTCCGGAGAAGAGTCGCGGCCCGATCGCTTCGCCTGGCTCGCCGGAATGACCGCGGCGCTCGCGACGGCAGCCGCCTACGTGCTCGTGTTCCGGGCCGGCTTCGTCAGGTGGGACGACAACTGGGTCATCTACAAGAACCCGAACCTCCACGGCCTCGGGCTGCAGGCGCTGAAGGAGCTCGCCCTCAACGTCCACACCTCGAGCTCCTGGTACACGCCGCTGTCCGGCCTGCGCCATGCGGCGCTGAACCAGTTCTGGGGGCTCGACCCGCTGCCCTTCCATGCGGCGAACGTCGCGATGCACGCACTCAACGCCGCGCTCGCGGTCGCGGCGATCCGGGCGCTCCTTCGACTCGGCCGAGCCCGCGATGCCCCCACGACGGTCCGCGAGCACCTCGCCGCCCTCGCCGGTGGGCTGATCTGGTCCCTCCATCCCCTGCGCGTCGAGGCGGTGGCCTGGGTATCCGGCGGCGCACACACGCAGGCGCTGTCGTTCCTCCTCGTCGGCCTCCTCCTCTATCTGCGCGCCGTCGAGGTCGAGGGACGGCGGCGCTGGATGCTGCTCGCGGCGTCGACCCTCGCCTACGCGGCCTCGCTGCTCTCGCAGCCGTCGGGACTCGGCTTCGTCGGCGTCCTCGTGGCGGTCGACTTCTGGCGGCTGCGTGGGCTCGGCGGCGCGCCCTGGCGCGCGGGAGCGAGGCGCGCGCTCGTCGAGAAGCTGCCGTACTGCGCCGCGGCTCTGGCGTTCCTCGCGATCAACCTGTCCCTCCGGTCGAGCGCGGTGGGGATGGCGATCGCGCACAGGAAGATCCCGCTCTCGGAGTTCGGCCTCTTCCCCCGCGTGATGCAAGCCTTCTACGCGCTCGGCCACTTCGCCTGGAGGCCGCTCTTTCCGTTTCGCCTGTCTCCCCTCTACACGGACCTCATCAGCTTCGATCCCTGGTCGTTCAGGTTCCTCGCCGTCGCCGCCGCCGTCACCGCAGGGCTGGTCGCCTGCGTCGCGCTGCGCAAGCGGGTCCCCCTCCTCGCCAGCTGCGCGATCGCGTACGTCGCGCTGATGGCGCCGCTGCTCGGGGTGGGTGAGCACCCGTACTACCCGGCCGATCGGTACTCGCTCTTCTCCTCGCTCGTCGGATCCGTGCTGCTCGCGAGCTGGCTCGCGCGGCCCGGCCGAAGCCCCGGACGACAGGCGGTGGCCGTCGTCGCGTCCCTCTCCTGCGCGGTCGGCCTGGGCCTTCTCACGCTCGACCAGTCGCGGATCTGGACGGACACGGAGATGCTTCTGCGCTCGATGATCGAACGGCTCGGGGACGATCCGTTCCGCGCCCGCATCCATGCACGGCTCGGGGCACACCTCGCCGAGCAAGGGCGCCCCTCGGCCGCGGCCGACGAATACAACCGAGCTCGCGAGATCGCGGCCTCCGCGCGCTAGCGCGACCCTTCTACGCCGCGTCGCGCAGCCGGAGGCCGAGCGCCTGCTGCGGCTGCTCTCGGAACGCGCGCGATCGTCGTGCACCGAGGGTGCTGACAGACCCCGAGTACGGGCGCACTCTGCGTGGAGCGGCGTCGATGTACGCACTTCACCGCAGGTGAGAAATGCCTCGCATTCCACTCGGGGTCGCGTACCGTGAACATGCGACACACGCTCGGTGCGGGAGCGTGCGCCGGGAGCGCATCGAGGCGGCGAGCTGCAGCGATCCGCACGGGGGGCATCATGCACGACGTGAACAGGTCGGCACTCGAAGGCGTGCGGGTCGTCGATCTCACCGAGGCGCTCGCGGGTCCCTACTGCACGATGATCCTCGGCGATCTCGGCGCGGACGTGATCAAGATCGAGCGCCCCGGCGTGGGCGATCAGAGCCGGAAGTGCTCGTCAACGAGATGATCCCGCACCAGGTGGACTACCAGCACGCCTGGTCCGACATGGTCGAGTACCAGCGCGCACGCATCGACGAGGCGCTCGAGGTGTCTCGCGAGGAGTACCTCAAGGCGCGCGCCCAGATGGCCTCGATCGTCCTCGCCACGGTCGTGGTCGCGTTCATCCTGTCGCTCCTGGTGATCGCGAGCATCACGCGTCCCGTCCTCCGGGTGGTGCAGGTGGCGCGTCGCATCGCCGACGGCGACCTGCGGGAGGCGGTCGCCGTGGAGGGCCGCGACGAGGTCACCCAGCTCCAGACGGCGATGCAGGCGATGGCGGAGCAGCTCGCCCAGGTCATCGGGCAGGTGCGTTCCGGCGCCGACGCCCTCGGCACCGCCTCGGGCCAGGTCGCCGCGACGGCGCAGGCGCTGTCGGCGGGGACCGGCGAGCAGGCCGCCTCCGTGGAGGAGACGACGGCGTCACTCGAGGAGATGAGCAGCTCCATCACGCAGAACGCCGAGAACGGTCGTCAGACGGAGCAGATGGCGCTCAGGGGGGCGAAGGACGCGGAGGACGGCGGGACGGCCGTCGCCGAGACCGTGGACGCGATGCGCTCCATCGTCGAGCAGATCGCGATCATCGAGGAGATGGCCTACCAGACGAACCTCCTCGCGCTGAACGCGGCCATCGAGGCCGCCCGCGCGGGCGAGCACGGCAGGGGGTTCGCCGTCGTCGCGGCGGAGGTCCGCAAGCTCGCCGAGCGCGCGCAGAGAGCGGCGAAGGAGATCGGGAACCTCGCCGGCTCGTCCATGAAGATCGCGGAGCGGTCGGGCAGGCTGCTCACCGCCCTCGTGCCGGCGATCCGGAAGACGGCAGAGCTCGTCCAGGAGGTCGCGGCGGCCTCGCAGGAGCAGGGGACCGGCGTCTCGCAGATCAACAAGTCGATGGAGCAGGTGGAGCAGATCACGCAGCGCAACGCGTCCGCGGCCGAGGAGCTGGCGTCGACCGCCCAGGAGCTCGCGTCCCAGGCGGAGACCCTGCAGAGCACGATGGCGTTCTTCCGGGTGAAGGAGGCTTTCCTCGCGCCTGGCCCTCGTCTGGCCGCAGCGAAGGGCGCCGTGCACGTCCTTCCCGCCCAGCCTCCGAGCCCCGCCCAGCGCGCAGCGCCCCCCTCCCGCGTGAACGGCGCGGCGGCCGGGGCGTTTCGCCGGTTCTGAACGAGGGGCGCTCGACGTCGGCGTCGGGCGTCCACCCGACGACGTGAGGACGTCCATCGGAGCGCGGCGGCGCTCCGCGACGCACCGGTCAATCGAGGATGCGCGCGAGGTCGTCGTCGGCCGGATCCGTCGTGACCGACGAGTCGAGATCGTTCACGTCGAATCCGGTCGTCGTGAAGCCCGCGGGCAGGGTGTCGCCGGCGCAGAGGATCGAGCGGGGCCTCGCCCCGACCCCGTCGCCATCGTGGTCGCGGTACGCGATCACCCACCGGTACAGGTCGGGGCGGTCCTGGTCGTCGCAGTCGTTCCCCCGGGCGACCGCGCGGTACGGCTCCGGGAGCGTGTCGCCGATGCAGAGCGTGCCGGTCGTGGGCGCCGTGAAGCCGTCGCCGTCGCGATCGACGGGCGGGTTCGTCACCTTGCGCCACGCCGTCGGGTCATCGGCCGCGCAGTCGGTGCCGTCGAGCACGTAGCCCGCCGGGGCGCCGCCGGCCGTGCAGAACGAGAAGGCGGGTCCGGCGCCGACGTGATCGCCGTCGGTATCCGCGTAGGCCGTCACGGTCGCGTGCGCCGTCGGGTCGGAGTCGTCGCAGTCGAGCGCGGCGGCGACGCCGTCGTGGTCCGCGTCGATCATCGCAGCGGCGTTCCCGCCGTTCCGGCAGGCGGCCGCGAGCGCCGCGAGGACCAGGATCGAGCGGGCGGAGCGCATGGCGTCCCCCGGCGGCTCACGGCGCGATGAGCGCGACCGGCAGAGGGTCGCACGCCGGGTGGCCCGCGCGTTGATCGAGGGGAGCGCGCCGTGAGCGTGCGCGCCGCGGGTGAACGCCGCATTCGCTGGAGCCTGTGGCTCGGGCTCGGCGGCTCGGCGCTCCTCGCGGCGGGCGGAGCGGTCGGGCTCGGGGATCCCCGCGAGCGCGCAACGTCGGCCTGGGCGACCGGGTTCTTCCTTCTCTGCGCGGCCGCCTTCGCGGCGCAGATCGTGGCGGCCTGGCGCGGCCCGCGCGGAAGCAGAGAGGGGATGCGTCGCCGCTATCCACGCCTGTACCGGCGCCTCGGAGCCGGGAAGCGCCGAGCACACGTATAGAGCACAACGCGCACCAGCTCCGGGAATGTCGCCTCGCTGGCCGGCAGGGCAACGAAGGTCCTGCTGCGTCGCGCCCACGACTTGTGGGCGCCCGTGGGTCTTCGATGGGCTCTCGTGGGCCATTCGCGAGAGCCCACGATGTGTCCCGAGATGGGCCATCCGAGAGCGCATCGAGTGCCCAAAGCGCCGTCCGATGCATGCCGTTCCGCGCGGTGATGTGATCGGCGGCGCCTGGCGCTCGCTCGCGCGCTTGACAGTCGTCCGGGGGAAGGGCGGTATGGGCGGCCATGAAGAAGCCGCTGCTCTTGCTCGCGATTCTGCTCGCGGCCACGGCGGCGGCGTACCTGCCAAGCATCGACGGGCAGTTCGTCCTTGACGACCTCGACATCATCGCTGACCCGCGCGTCGTCGATCCGTTTGGGCAGCCGTCGGCGGCATGGCTCACCTGGAACCGTCCGGTCGTAGCTTTCACGTTCGCGCTGAATCGTCTCGCCGTCGACCTCGATCCTCGCGGATGGCATCTCACGAACGTCTTCATCCACTGTGCGGTCGTCGTCCTCGTATGGCTGCTCGCGCGGATGACTTTCGCTCGTGCGCGGCTTTCCGCCGGGGAGGGGGCTGCGCTCGCCGTGGCGGGGCTCTTCGCCCTTCATCCGCTCCAGACGGAGTCGGTCGCCTACATCACGCAACGCGCCGAGGCGCTCGCGTCCGGCATCTACCTCGCTGCATTGCTCCTGCTGCTCCTCGGAGATCAAGCCTCGAGCGGGACGCGGCGATTCGCGCTTCTCGCTGGCGCCATGGGCCTTCAGGTGGTGGGGCTCGCCGTGAAGCCGATCCTGGTCACCCTGCCGGCGGCGTGGCTCCTCTACGCAGCCGTGCTGCCTTCGAGCGCGGGCGCGGGAGCATCGGCACCGCGGTGGGCATGGAGACGCGTGACAGCCGCGCTGCCGTTCTTCGCGATCTCCGCGCTCGCTGGCGTCTCGGTGCTCCTCGCCGCGAACGGATCACCGAGCGCCGGGTTCGGAATTCCGCGGCTCCCCTCCCACCTGTATCTCGCGACCGAGCTGCGGGCGATCCCGATGTACCTGCGGCTCCTCGGCTGGCCGGTCGGGCAGTGCGCCGACTGGCAGTTTCCGGTGAGTCAGGGGTTCATCGAGCCGGCCGTCGTGGGCGGAGCGGCCCTCGTCGTCGCGGTCCTCGCGGGGGCGACCCTCGCGGCCGTTCGCTTCCGTGATGCGAGCGGGGACGGCGCGGCAGCCGCGCGCGTGGCCGCCTTCGGCGCGTTGTTCTTCGTCCTGGCGCTCGTCCCGACGTCCACTGTCTTTCCGCTGCTCGATCCGTTCGCGGAGCACCGCGTCTATCTCGCGGCCGCGGGGGTATTCATTGCGGCGATCGCGGGGGCCGTGGCGCTCGTTCGCCGCATGGCCGGCCCCGAGCGCGCCGCGGCTGTCGGTGCGACGTTTTCGCTCATCGCACTCGTCGCCCTGGGGAGCGCCACGGCGCGCCGGAGCGCCGTCTGGGCCACGCCGCTCGCGCTCTGGAGCGATGCGGCGGAGAAGGCGCCCCGGAAGGCGCGAGTCCACGCCAACCTCGGTGACGCGCTCCACAACGTGAATCGTCCCGCCGACGCACTCTTGAGCTTCTATCGCGCGCGCGATCTCCGCGAGGACGGCACGGTCTCGAACGAGGTGCTGCTCACGAACATCGTGGGGACGCTGCTCTCGCTCTTCCGCCCGGACGAGGCGCGCATCGAGGTCAGCCGGGCGCTCGCAGAATCTCCTCGGGACCCGGTCGCCCTCGGTCTGCTCGTAGCGGTCGAGTTCGTAAGCAGGCGAGAAGCGGAGTGCGAGCGCGCTGCGTTCGCCGCGCTCGCCGTCGATCCCGAGAGCGCCACTGCGCTCAAGTATCTCGGGATGATCCGTCTGGCCCGAGGCGACGTCCCCGGCGCTCTCGACGTGCTTCACGCCGCGGCGAGAACCGAAGCCCTCGACCCCATGATCTACGCGACGCTCGGAGAAGCCGAGGAGCGCACCGGCGCGCGCGCCGTTGCGTGCGCCGCCTACCTCAGAGCCGTCGACCTGCCCGGCAATCCGTGGGCGTCCGCGCACGCGGGCGCCGCGAGGCGGCGGCTCGCATGCCCCTGATGGCGCGGTCAGGCTGCGCGGCGCGCTGTCGCGCCAAGCTCGCTTAACCTGGGCGGCGGAACGTGGGGAACCGACGCATCCTGCGCGATATGCCCCTCTCACGCTGGAACTTTCCGGCGAGGTTCTCCGACGGCTCTGGGGGCCGGCTGGACCATCCAGACGAGAACGTGGCTCCGCGTCACACGAAACGCGCTGAACGCATTCCCGAAGCACCATCGTTGCGTTCACGGAACGTTCGGCGCGACGTTTGCAGCTCGCTGCCGCGGTCGCTTGTTCACTGACGCTCCTACGACGCGGGGTGACAATGCCGAATCGCATTCGAACGATGGCTCTCGCCACGGCGCTCTTTATCGCGCCCCTCGCTCCCGAAGCCCGAGCGTCATACTACGATACGCGAGGACGCCACCGGTGGCGACTGTGGGGCAATCGGAAGCTGGGATCTCGAGACGCGGACATGCACGCTCACCACGGATGTTGCCATCGCTTCCGAGAATGAAGCCGGCATCCTCATCGAGAGCAACGGCATCGTCATCGACGGGGGAGGGCACCGAATCGCGGGGCCCGGCTGGGACAAGGCGGGCGGGATCGGCGTCGGCGCGATGTCGTTCAACATGTCCGGGATCACGATCGAGAACGTGATCATCGACGGGTTCGGGACTGGAATCACCTTCTTCTACGGCGCCACGGGATCGACCATCAGGAACGTCTCGATCATCAATGCGAATTCGGCGGCGATCTACGTGCGCGATGGATCGTCGGGTTTGAAGGTGATCGACAGCGAGATCCGAGGCACCTGCTACCCAGTAATGTTCATGGTACCTCGCTGATTCAACGCAACAGGATCGAAGGTTGCCCGATGCCCGTCGGCGGTACCACGCACGTCAGCATTGCGTCGGGCTCCGACAATGACATCTTGGACAACGCGTTCGTCGGCGCGGGGTGGAGCTACCCCGTGTTGTTCACGGGGTCCGACCGCAACCGGGTCCGGGGCAACACCTTTCAGGGGACCGGGCCGATTGTGATCTGGGGGAGCACCGCGAACGAGATCGTCCATAACACGCTTCGATGAGATCCTACCGTTCGTCAACGGGTGTGCCGCTTCGGGGGGCCCGGATGGGGACGACTGGATCGTGGACTGCACGGTTCAGGCGTGGTTCTTCGAACGAACGCTGGACGTCATCCACGAACTCGAAGGTCTTTGAACGGTCCCGGTTTCCTGCTCCAGCTCTGACGGGCGGAATCCACGAGGGCTTGGTCCCCCTGGATTCCAGCCTTTTCTGTTCGATCGTCAGCCTGGGTAGCAACCGCACATCGAGCCGAGTCGGGGAGTCGAGAGACGCCCACTCGTCCTCGACGACCGGGCGGCGCCGACCGTGTACAGCTTGCGCGGGTCCCCTCCGCCTCGAGCTCCGCGATCGAGCTCGCGCCGCCCGCGGCGCGGACGGCCGCGGCGCGCGCGCCACGGCCGCGTCGGCGAGCTGCTGCTCACCGTGAAGTCCAAGCTCGCCCTTCTACACTAAACTTCGTGGGGGTCGCTGTCTCACTCACGTCGCAGAGAGCGCCGCGCGCGGGATGCCCTTGCGCGCGAGGTACGCGGGCGACGCGTTCAGCGCGTGACGCTGCGTCCCGATGCGCGAGACGTCCCAGATCTCCCTCCTGCTTGTGTTCCACGGGAGAGCGGTAATAATCACCAAGGCACCCGCCACCGAGTTCCATGAGCCGATTGAGGAACCGAGCCCGCGCGAGCGACAAGACGACGCCGGCAAAGGTACCTCCGCGGCCTACTCCCGAGCCCGCCAGATCGCGCGAGACGTGGCTGGGGATGCTCCTGATTGCCGCGGCGACGGCGCTCGCCTACTCGAACACGTTCGACGCCTCGTTCCAGTTCGATGATTTCCCGAACATCGTCGAGAACCCGGGGCTGCACGACCTACGCAATCTCTGGCCGCCGACTGGCCAACGTTGGCTCGGATTCCTCTCGTTCGCGCTCAACTACCACTTCGGCCGGCTGGAGGTGTTCGGGTATCACCTCGTCAACCTCGTCATCCATGTCTGCAACGGCCTCCTCGTCTTCTGGCTGAGCGCGATCACGCTCCGGACACCCGCGGTGCGCGACGCCGAGGCGGGCCCGCTCGTGCGTGGGTACCTGCCTCTCGTCGCGGGCGTACTCTTCGCGGTGCATCCGATCGAGACCCAGGCTGTCACCTACATCGTCCAGCGATTCGCCTCGCTCGCCACGCTTTTCTTCCTGCTCTCACTGACGCTGTACGCGCGCGCGAGGCTCTCGATGGACGCCGGCCATCCATCGAAGGCCCGCACGGCCTGTCTCTACTGCCTCTCGGTCTTGGCGGCGGCCGGGGCCATGAAGACCAAGGAGATCAGTTTCACGCTGCCGTTCGTGGCGGCCGGGTACGAGCTGCTGTTCTTCCGTTCCGGAAGGCGGCTTCTCCTGCTGGTGCCCCACGCGGCGACCGCGCTGCTCATTCCCTTCGGCCTCGCTGCACAAGGCAATGGCCTCGCCGACGCGATCGGCGAGGCGGGCAAACCGTTGGCCGGGACTGCCGCGATTTCGAGGTCGTTGTATCTCCTCACCCAGTCTCGCGTGGTGGTGACGTACCTGCGGCTGCTCCTGCTCCCCGTCGATCAGAACGTCGACTATGACTTCCGCCTCTCGAGCTCACTCGCAGAGCCAAGCGTCCTCTTCGCGCTCGCGATCCTCCTGGCAGTCGCGGCATCCGCGGTGCTCCTCCTCATACGGGCTCGCCGGATGAATCGAGCCGCGGGTGCCCTCGTCTTCTTCGGCATCGCGTGGTTCTTCGTCACCTTGTCAGTCGAGTCGTCCGTCATTCCGATCGGCGACGTCATCTTCGAGCACCGCGTCTATCTGCCGAGCGCGGGATTCGCCGTCGCTCTGGGAACGGCGCTGCTCTTGGCCGTCCAGCGTCTCCGCCTCGGGGTCGCGCTCCCGGTCCAGGCAGCGGTCGCGCTGCTCATCACGGCTGGACCGCTTGGCGTAGCCACATACGCACGGAATTTGGTGTGGAAGGACGGCGTGACCCTGTGGAGCGACGTCGTCGCCAAGAGCCCTGGGAAGGCGCGCCCTCACATGAGCCTCGGCGCGGCATACTGGGCCAAGGGCCGGGTCGATGATGCGATCCGCGAGTCCAGCGAGGCCATCCGACTCAATCCGGCTCTGGCGCAGGTACATGGCTCTCTCTGCGGCGCCTATTTCATCAAGGGCCAGCTCGACGATGCGATTCGCGAGTGTCGCGATGCGATCCGACTCGACTCGGGAACGGCGGAGCCCCACAACATTCTTGGCGGCGCCTACCTTTCCAAGGGGCAGATCGACGACGCGATGAGTGAGTACCGCGAGGCGATACGACGTGCTCCCTGGGACGCCCAACCTCATTTCAACCTCGGGAACGCCCACAACGCGAAGGGCCACCTCGACGAAGCGATGCGCGAGCACCGCGAGGCGATCCGGCTCGATCCACGAAACACGGATGCCCTCAACAGCCTCGGCGCCATCCTGCTGCAACAGGACAGGGCCGCAGACGCGGTCGAAGAGTACCGTCGAGCGCTCGAACTAGAACCCACGCCGGAAACCGTGATGAACCTGGCGATCGCACTCGACAGAGCGGGTCGTGTCCCCGACGCGATCGCGCACCTCCAGCGTTTCCTCGACCTGGCAGGCGACACGCATCCGGACCGTGCCAGAGAGGTGAGGGCGCGTCTCGCGCAGCTTCGAGCGCCGCCCAAGCCCAAGTCTCACTGAGCGGCGGTGAAGGTAGGAGCAGAGCACGATGGCATTCTTCCGGGTGAAGGAGGGTTACCTCGCGCCCGGCTCTCAGCTCGCCGCCGCGAAGGGCGCCGTGCACGTCCTCCCCGCGCAGCCTTCGAGCCCGTCCCAGCGCGCAACGCCCGCCTCCCGCCGGAACGGCGCGGCGGCGGGGGCGTTTCGCCGGTTCTGAGCGCGCCATGTCGGCGGGCCCACCCTCACGCGGCACAGTTCACAAGAGGAACGGGCGCTCGACCTCGCGGCCGAGCGCCCGTGAATACTGGAGCCGACACCCAGAATTGAACTGGGGACCTACTGATTACGAATCAGTTGCTCTACCAGCTGAGCTATGTCGGCGAAGCCGCGTTTCTCTAGCACCGCTCGCGGAACGTCGCAAGGGCTCGCCCGACCGGGCGCGGGGCGACGGCGAGCGAAGAGGGCGGCGGGAGGGAAGCGGGCGGCGGCGCAGCGGACCGCCAGTCGCAGTGCGGGCACGAAGCAGCCGGCGTCGCGAGGTGGCCGGAAGGCCTCCGGCGCGCCCCGTGCGGGAACCCGCGAGGCACGCGCGGCCCAGGCGGCTCGGAACGTCGAGAGCACGACCCGGGAATCGCCCGTCCTCCGGGTGGCCGAGCCGGCGCGCGAGGACCAGCAGGAGGCCAGGCGCGCGGACGAACGTACCGAGGAACGCGCGGGCGCCGCCGGGCTCGCCCGGGCGGCCGAGCATGCCGCCGAGAAGGCGGAGGAGGAGCTGCGCTCCCGGGTCGCCGCCGCATCGGAGGAGCTCGGGCGGCGCCGCGAGGAGGCCGAGTCGGACGCGCGCCGGTTGGGCGACGGGGGCGAGTGGCCCGGCCTCTCCGCGTTCATCGTCGAGCTCGCCATCGGCGCGCT
>WNGB01015372.1_pt1 | contig 19540 bp, 16 predicted proteins | sample 5400681 | NCBI WGS metagenome assembly WNGB01 (sample SAMN13153367, study PRJNA577476) | soil metagenome | isolation source: 115 cm soil or saprolite under grassland replicate 2 | place: USA:California | collected 2016-06-15
CCGTCCTCGATCGGGCAGTGGAGGGGCGCGGTGCCGCGGAGACCCTGGAAGAAGTTCAGGACGTGCTGGGCGTGGACCTCCTTGGACTCGGGGAAGTCCTCCTCCTTGCGCTCGATCTCGTCGCTGAACGGGCGCTCGGGCTCGAGGACCAGCTTGCCGCCTCCCATCAGGAGGTTCCCCTTCTGCCCGCGGATGAGGTCCTCGACCCCCCGCTCGTTGCTGGTGCTGCTGGCCACGAACAGCATCACGCCCGACGGGAACTGCACGGTGACCAGGTGCGTGTCCCCGACGTCCCGCCTCTCGCCGTAGGGCTTGCCGTCCGGACCCGGCCCGCGGTCCGTATCGGCGAGGTTTCCGCCCATGCAGGAAACGCTCTGCGGGTACTCCTCGATGCCCATGGCCATGAGCGTGGGCGCGAGGCGATGGGGGAGGAGATCGCCGATCACGCCGTTGCCGTAGTCCCAGTACTTCCTCCAGCGGAAGTAGCGCTCGGGGCTGAACGGCCGCTTGGGCGCGGAGCCCAGCCACGTCTTCCAGTCGACGGTGGCCGCGGTGGCCGCGGGATCGATCTCGTAGTTCCACTCGCCCTTCGGGTTCTGCCGGCAGTAGCTCGTCTGGGCCCAGAGAACGCGGCCCAGCGCGCCGGAGCGCACGATCTCGCGCGCGCGATGGAACTTGGGGTCGGTGCACCCCTGCGTTCCCACCTGCACCTTCCGCCCCGTGCGCTTGGCCGTGTCCAGCATGCGGAAGGCGTCCTCGAGCCGCCGCGTCATGGGCTTCTGCACGTAGAGGTCGCGCCCGCTCTCCATGACGTCGAGCGAGATCGGGGCGTGCGTGTGGTCGGGAGTGGCGACGATGACGGCATCGAGGTTCTTGGCGTCGAGCATCCGGCGGTGGTCCGCGTACACCTGGTCGGGCTGCAGGCGCGCGGCCTCCTTCGCGGTCAGGCGGGCCTTCTCCCAGACGTCGCACACGGCCGCGATCTCCACGTTGGCGTCGGGCATGCCCTCGAGGATGTGCTTGATGTGACCGGCGCCCATTCCCTTCACCCCGACGAGGGCGACGCGGATCCGGTCGTTCGCGCCGAGGACGCGCGAAGAGACGGCGGGGCCGTGGCCGAGGGCGGCGGCCGCGCCACGAGGCACCAGGGCTCCCGCCATGGTGGCGAGGGTGACGGTTCCCGTGGTCTTCAGGAACTCACGGCGCGAGGAATCGGGCCGTGGACGCTCATCGGTCATGTCGACCTCCATGGATCGAGTTCAAGAGAGTCACGCCGGCTCCAGCGACTCCGGCGGGACGGGAAGGCGTGTCGCCGCGCGCACGGCGGCATCGGCTTGCAGGGCGACCGCGGTGGCCTGGTAGGCCTCGCGCGCTCCGCAGGCCGGCGCGGGTCCGCCGCGGACGGCGGCGAGGAAGTCCTCGAAAGCCAGCCGCAACGGCTCGCGTGAGGGCTCGAGTGACGACTTTCCGGGCTCCTCTCCCGCGGCCAGGATCTTCGTGGAGTCGGCGACGAGGGCGATGCCGCTCTCCTCGAGCACGTTGTCCTTGTGCGCGTAGACCTCCCAGCCCAGCAGGGGAGAGTCGGCCTCCTTGAGGAGCCAGGCGCGCTTCTCGCGCAGCATCAGGCTGCTGTTGCTGCCGCGGACGAGCGTGTGCGCGCCGCCGACGGAGCTGGCCAGCGTCGCCTCCACCGCCACGCGCACGCCCCCGGGGTACTCGAGGACGCACTGGACGGTGTCGGCCACCTCGCGGCCGTCCTTCCAGAGCGCGGTCGTGCCGAAGCCGGTCACGGCCAGGGGGAGGACGCGCAGGTACTCGCCGACGAGATCGATCTGGTGGATGGCCGCCTCGCCCATGAGGCCGGGCGAGGACTCCTTCCGTAGCCGCCAGTTCAGCTCCGCCTCGCGCGCGGGCGTGGGGGCCACGCGCCGCCAGGAGTCCTTGCGCGCCCAGTGCGCGGAGGCCGCCACCGGCGTACCCAGGACGCCGCTCTTCACGAACTGCCCGACGTGCCGGTAGAGCGAGTTCGCGCGGCCCTGCAGGCCGCCCTGGAATACCGAGCGGGACCCTTTCGCCGCCCGCGCGATCGCCCGGGCGTCGTCGAGCGACGCGGCCAGGGGGGCCTCGCAGTAGACGTGCTTGCCCGCCTGCAGCGCCGCGACCGCGATCTCACGGTGGAGATGGGTCGGCGTAGCCACCACCACCGCCTCGACGTCGGTGCGTTCGATCAGCGCGCGCGCGTCGGCCAGCGCCGCCGCGGCCGGCGCGATCTCGAGGGCCCTCTTGTGCGCCGGTGTGTAGGTGTCGCAGACGGCCAGCACGCGGGCCTCGGTGAGCCGGGCCAGGGTGGACAGGATCTCGCGTCCCCAGACGCCCAGGCCGATCACGCCGAGGCCGACGGGTGGACCCACCGGCGCGGCGGGAGCGGTCACCTCGGCCAGGCCGAGGCCGCGCCGGCTGAGAAGAAGGGCCGACGTGCCGGCGACCTGCCTCAGGAACGAGCGGCGGTTTCCTTGCTGTCCTCTCACTCGCATCTTCGCGCCGGCGAGGAGCCACCGGCCCTGCCTGAAGGTGCCCGATCACCGGTTCGATGGAAATGAGCCGTTCGATCCATGTCGATCCACGAGCGGTCGCTACCGAGACGACTCAGGCGTGGCAAAGTTCGTCCACGTCGCTCTCGACGTCGTGGTCCGCAGGCTGCGCGTTGAGCTCGACCACCCGTCCGTCCGCGGCGGACGCGTCCGCGCCGCACTGGCGGCACGCCACCACGGACGCCCGCCAACGGGTCAGATCGTTCCGGGCGCTGCCACCCACGAGGAACGCGGCGCCGCATTTCGGGCAGACGACTCGGAGGGCACAGAAGTGCATGGGCTCACCGTCCTTGTTTCGAGGAGTGCGCCGGAGTCAATGCCCCGGCATCCGTGGATCGGCGAGCAACCGTCGTGCCATGGCCACGCGAGCACGATCGGGGCAGGAGAACGCACTTACGCGCGCCCTGGAGAAAGCGGCGCGCAAGGAGTGCGCCACGCCGCGAGCCACGCGCAATCCTTGAGGTCAGGTCCGGCTTCGTGCCTCCGCCGCCCGGCGCTCCTCGGCCTCGGCCAGCCAGCCACGCCGGATGGCGTCGGGCGGCACGCTGGACAGATAGGGCTTGAGGTCGAGGACGGGCGTGCCGTCGAGCATGTCGATCCCGCGCACACGCAGGCCGTTTCCTTCACGCCCCTGCAGCTCGACGACGGTGAGGCCGATGGGGTTGGGCCGCCGCGGCGAGCGCGTGGCGAACACGCCGTGCGGACGGTCGTCCGTCGGCGGCGTCGCCCGCAGGCTGAAGCCGTCGGCGCGGTCGAAGACCCAGAGAACGTACAGATGCGAGAAGCCCTCGATGTCCAGGAGCCCGTCGACGAACTCCGGCAGCACTTCGATGACGCCTTCGGCCGTGTGCTCCGCGCCCGGCCCCTTGGGGATCTGACCCGTGGCCGTGAACGGGCTCCGTACGTGCGCGATGGGCCGCAGCGTCCAGCTCTCAGACACGCGCGGCATAGCCGATCGAAAGGAGGAGCGCGGTCAGCGTGCCGTAGGCCAGCTCGGTGAACCCGACGACCTGCGGGCGCACGCGACGGTGCCACGGGGACAGACCATGGGCGGTGCGCGCGAGGAGAACGGCGAAGGCGGCGACTCCGAGCCAGGGTCCCCAGCCGCGAAGGGCCAGCGCCACCGCGAGGGCCAGCGCCGCCGCGTGGGCGAGGAGGCCGGGCCAGCGCGAGGCCGGCTGGTCGCGGTCGAGCCGCAGCCGCCCGCGGATGTAGAGGACGGACGCGACCGCCTTGGCGGCGAGGAGCGCCCACGCGGCCAACGCGGGTGCCAATGCCCAGCCCCCGGCGAGCATCAGCGCCGACGCGCTCGCCCCGAGCGCAACGCCGCCCAGCAGCTCGGGCAGAAGCTGCCGTCCTTGCAGGCGGGCGTCGTACCAGAGCTGGACGAGGCCGAGAGGCGCCGCCGCGAGCACGGGCCACCAGGCGATCGCGGGCGCGCGCCCGACGGCCAGCGCGAGGCCGCCGATCGCGCACGTCGCATAGACGGCCGCCACCCTGGTGGCCATGCCGGTGCGCGGAGAGCGGGTGCCGCGCCGCCAGTCCGACAGAGCGAGCTTCAGCGGATGCCGGACGAGAAAGGCGCCGAGGGCGGCGATGGCCAGGCCCAGGCCCGCCAGCGTGGGGGCGAGCACGAGGCCCATCACGAGCGGCTCCGCGAGCATGCCCCAGCCGCCGTGCTCGACGGGCAGCGCGACCGTCTTGAGCGACAGGGGCGCGCTCGGCACGGTCGCGGCCGGACGGCTCACCGCCGCACCTCCGCGTCCACGTGCAGGACGAACGCGTACAGGCCGAAGCAGGCCGCGAACAACAGCCCCGACACGATGGCTCCCGGCCCGGCCACCTCGTGGTGCCCGGCCAGGTAGGTCTCGAGCGTGGCCGTGAGCAGCCACATCTGGACGACGAGCAGCACGGCGACGAGCGCGAGCGCGCCGTCGATGGCGGTCAGCGCGCGCGGGCGGGAAAGGCCGGGGCGATCCATGTCAGGCGTGCTCCCGCCCACACCCGGGCCGGGCCGCGCGTGAGACATCGACGGGCCCGCCCTCCTCCACGGCCGTGGCCACCAGCTCGTCGCCCCGGCGCTGGAGGCGGATGCGGGGCAACGGACGCGGCGGCGGCCCCTGCAGCACGCGGCCGTCGGCGACGGAGAAGGCGCCCTCGTGGCAGGGGCACTCGATGCGCCGCTTCGCCGCGTCGAAGTAGACGGCGCAGCTCAGGTGAGTGCATTTCTGGCTGTAGGCGACGTAGCTCTCGGCGCCGGTGCGGATCAAGAGGCAGGGATCGTTCGGCGAAGGGTACTGGAAGACCCGCGCGCCCCCCACGGGCAGGTCGCCCACGCGGCCGATGGCCAACGGCGCGGAGGGCGCAACGCCGCGCGAGAAGAGCGCCCGGGCGAGGATCCAGAGCTGGCCCACGAGCATGCCGAAGCTGGTGAGGACGAGGAACTTCGTGAACTGCCGGCGGGTGACGTAACGCTCGTCGGCCGCGTCGATGGTGATCTCGTCCCGCCAGAGCGGGACCGCGCTCGGGCGGCGGAAAAGGCTCACGACGCGCTCTCCCACATGTAGTCGACGACGTCCACCGCGATCGCGTCCGCGGAGACGGGCGCCATCATGAACACCTTGGTCGTGACCGTCTCGCTTCCGAAGCGGAACACGTTGACCGGCTTGGAGCGGCGGTCACGCGCGATGGCCGCGGGCTGGACGTAGGCGAGGGCCTGGCTGGGGCAGACCGTCGCGCACATCGGCCGCTTGCCCGCCGACGTGCGGTCGTAGCACATGTCGCATTTGGTCATCTGGGCGGAGAGGGACAGGATCCGGGGCACGCCGAACGGGCAGGCCATCTCGCAGTTGCGGCAGGCCACGCAGCGCGGCTTGAGCGACGACTGCACGACGCCGTCCTCCGTCCTCTTGATGGCGTCCGCCGGGCAGACCTCCGCGCAGGTCGGCTTGTCGCAGTGCATGCAGACGGTGGGTACGGTGGCCGTCGTCTGCCCGCGGTCCAGGAAGTCCACGTGGATCATGGACACGCCGCGGTGGGTCTCGCACTCCGCGCAGGCGGCCTCGCAGGCGCGGCAGCCGATGCAGCGCGAGGGGTCGACATAGAACTCGTACCCGGACATCAGAAGCTCCGTACCGGGAGCGCGACCGGCTTGCCTTTGCGCGCCGCCCACGACGGCGGGGCCGCCGCCTTCTCCAGCCGGCAGGCCGAGACCTTGAACTCGGGGATCTTGCTGCGCGGGTCGAGCGAGCGGTGGGTGAGCAGGTTCGCGCTGCGCGACCCCGGCCAGTGATAGGGGACGAAGACGGTGTCGGGACGAATGGTACGCACGACCATCGCCTGGAGCGTGATCGCGGCGCGCCGGCTCGTCGCCGTCACCCAGTCGCCGTCACGCAGAGAGAGGGTCTCCGCGAGTCGCGGATGGATCTCGAGGCGCGGCTCGGGGTACGAGTCCACCAGACCGCCGATGCGCCGCGTCTGCGTGCCCGAGAGGTACTGGCTCACCACGCGCCCCGTGGTGAGGTACACCGGGAACTGCTCGTCCACGGGATCGCCGCTGGGCCGCCACTCGGTGACGAGGAAGCGCGCCTTGCCGTCGGGATGGAAGGAGCGGCCGTCCTCGAACAGCCGCGGTGTGCCGGGATGGTCCTCGGAAGGGCAGGGCCAGAACACGCCCATCTGGCGGTCGATCTTCTCGTAGGTGATGCCGAAGTAGTCGGCGGGCCCGCCGCGCGAGGCCTCGCGCAGCTCGTCGAAGATCGCGCGCGCGCTGTCGTATTCGAAGAAGCGGCCTTTGCCCAGGCGCGTCGCGAGGTCGCAGTAGATGCGCCAGTCCTGCCGCGCGTCGGCCGGCGGCGTCACCGCCTGCCGGACGTGCAGCACGCGTCCCTCGACGTTGGCCACCACGCCTTCGTCCTCCTCCTGCAGGCTGCCCGCGAGGACGACGTCGGCGTGGCGCGCCGTCTCGGACATGAAGAAGTCGACCACGCCGAAGAACTCCAGCTTCTCCAGGGCCTCGCGCGTGTAGTTGGCGTCGGGCAGGGAGACGAGAGGGTTGAAGCAGATCGAGAGCAGTCCCTTGATCTCGCCGCGGTGGACCCCTTCCATGATCTCGACCGCGGAGTAGCCGGCTTGCGGGATCTCCTCCGGGGCGATGCCCCACACGCGGGCCACGTGCTCTCGCGCCGCCGGGTCCGCGATGGAGCGCTGGCCGGGGAGCTGATCGCACTTCTGGCCGTGCTCGCGGCCGCCCTGGCCGTTGCCCTGGCCGGTGATCATCACGCAGCCCGCGCCGGGACGGCCGACGTTGCCGGTGGCGAGGACGATGTTGATCAGGGACAGGCAGTTCTCGACGCCCTTGACCTGGTGCTCGATCCCGCGCGCGTGGAGCACCATCGCGCGCTCCGCCTCGCCGATCCAATGGGCCGCCTTCTCGATCGCGTCCGGAGGGACGCCCGTCATCTCCGCCGCCCGCGCCGGCGTCCACTCCCTCACCGACTCCGCCACCGCCTCGAAACCGGTGGTGTGGGCCGCGATGTAGGCCGGCTTCTCCAGGTGGTCGCGCAGGATGACGTGCAGGATCGCGTGGTGCAGCGCGAGGTCGGTGCCCGGCCGCACGGGGAGGTACAGATCGGCCCCTCGCGTGATCGGCGTCATCCGCGGATCGACGACGATGAGCCGCCCGCCGTTCTCGCGCATCTGCCAGAGGTAGCTGGTCGTGATGGGCGAGCACTCCGCCACGTTCGAGCCCGTCACCATCACGACCTGGGCGAGCGGGATGTCGGCCCAGGGGTTGGGCGAGCGGTCCACGCCGTAGGCGAGCTTGTAGGCGGTGCCCGCGGAGACCATGCACAGGCGGCCGTTGTAGTCGATGTGCCGCGTGCCCAGGGCGACGCGCGCGAACTTGCCGAGGAGGTACGACTTCTCGGTGGTGAGGGAGGCGCCGCCATAGATCGCGACCGCGTCCTTGCCGTGCTTCTCCTGGATCTCGCGCAGCCGGCGCGCGGTGAGGTCGAGGGCCCCGTCCCACGTCGCCTTGGTGAAGCCGACCTCCGTGCGCAGGAGCGGCGCGAGCAGCCGGTCGGGGTGGCCGTTCTGCATGTAGCGCTTGACGCCCTTGGGGCAGAGCATCCCCTTGTTGAAGGGGAACTCCTCCCAGGGCTCGAAGCCGATCACCTGGTTGTCGCGCACCTTGAGCTGGATGCCGCATTGCTGGCCACAGAAGCAGCAGTGGGTCTTGACCAGCTCGTCGGGCGGGCGGGTGGACTCGTCGCGCCAGCCGCCGGGCGGCTCGTCCGTCGGATGGGGTCCGTAGGCGTCGATCAGCGCGTCGACGGAGCCGGGAACTCTAGCCAATCGGGGTCTCCTGGATTCGGATCTGCGCCCTGGCGATCGTGCGGCGCTTGCAGGCCGGGCAGAGGGCCTGCCAGTGCTGGGCCGGCCCCGGGATGCGGTAGTCGAATCCCAGCTCGGGCAGGATGGCCCGCAGGTCCTCGATGTGCCGCCTGGAGGCGAACCGCTCGCCGCACCGCGCGCAGAGCGCCCCTTCTTCTTCCTCGCCGCGCTCGTGGTACAGCCTCACGCCGATCTGCGCCGGGCGCATGAAGATGTGGAAGAACTTTCCGAAGGGCGAGTAGAGCAGGCCGGCGACTACGGTGACCGCATGGAGGAGCGCGAGGAACGGGAACATGGCCCCACGCAACCAGGTCACGGAGACGGTGAGGGCGAGACCGGTGACGGAGATCGCGAAAAGAATGATGAGCGGAAGGAAGTCCATGGAGAAGGTCTGCACGGCCAGCGCGCCGCGATCGCGCATGCGCCGCCACAGCGAGAGCGCGATCCCGGTGAGGACCAGGACGGCGGCCACGTCCAGGCCATGGAAGACGAACCAGGACAGGACGGTGCGCACACGGAAGGACGCGGTGGGGAAGCCAAGCACGTAGGTGACGTACTGCATCGCGTCGTCGGGAGCGGTGCCGAAGTGGATCCACCCGAAGACGAGCGGGAAGGTGATGGCCACCGCGAGGAGGCAGCCCCAGAACAGGCACTGATGCATCCACCAGCGGAGCATCGAGCGCTTCCGGATGAACCGCTGCTCGAACAGGTCGCGCCAGGCCGTCCCCGCGAGCCACACGAGGCCGCGGGGAAGACCTCCTTCGCGGAAGAGCCGCCAGCCGGCGCGCCAGTACACGCGCGTGGGCGGCTTCTGCAGCCAGACCGCGTAGTGATACGCGACGCCCCAGGTCGCGAAGATGACGGCGAAGGTGTAGACGACGAGCGCGGCGTCGAAGTGCTGCAGGTTGCGCGAGCCGACCACGATCGCGCCCACGAGGAGCGCGGTCACGAGCGTGGCGTACGCGCCCGCGCGGAGGCGGTCGCCGGTGCGGCGCAGCTCCGGCGGCAGCGCGCGCTCCGCCTCCTCGTGACGGGCCAGGAAGAAGCGGGCGTTGACGCCCTCCAGCACGACCGCGGTCGCGGCCAGCAGGGCGAAGGCGGGCCAGGCTACGCCCAGGCGATCGCGGAACACGCCGAGCAGCAGCGGCGGGAAGAACCCCCCCAGCCCTCCCATCGCGCCCACCAGCCCCGTCACCGTGCCCGTCTCCGCGGGGAAGTACTGCGGGACCAGCTTGAAGACGGCGCCGTTGCCGAGGCCGACAAGCGCCGCGCACCCGAGCGCGCCCACCGTGAACGGGATCATGGACGGCCAGGCCAGGAGGAGCGCGAACGGCACCACGCCCAGGAACACGCCGCGCAACACGCGCGCGCCCCCGATCCGGTCGGAGAGCGATCCGCCGGCGGGACGCATCAGCGTGGCCAGCACCACGGCAGCCCGGCGTCGGCCGGCGTGAGGCCGAACATGTCCTTGAGCAGCGTGGGCAGGTAGATCGAGAAGGCGACGAACCCGCCGAAGGTGAGGAAGTAGAACGCGGCCAGGGCCCAGGCCAGCGGGCGCGCGCTCAGCAGCGCCACCATGTCGCGGACGCCTTTGGCGGCCGGCCGCCCCGGGGCATCGCGGGCCAGGAGCGCGAAGACCAGCGCCCAGGCCAGCAGCGCGACCGACACCCCGCGGAACACCGTCTGCCATCCGACGATCGCGGCCAGCACGGGACCGAGGAAGACCGCCGCCGACTGCCCGATGTTGCCGAGCCCGTACACTCCGAGGGCCGCGCCCTGTCGCGCCGGCGGCGTCCATCGCGAGACGTACCCCACGCCGACCGCGAACGACGACCCCGCGACGCCCAGCGCGAACGCGGCCGCGAGCAGCGCGCGGTAGCTCGCGGCGAGGGGGACGAGCAACGGCGGCACCGCGCTCAGCACCATCAGGATCGTGAAGACCGGGCGCGCCCCGAAACGGTCGGCGAGCATGCCGGCGGGAATCCGCGCCAGCGCGCCGAGCAGGACGGGCACGGCCACCAGCAACGCCGTCTGGCTGGCGGAGAGATGCCGGTCGGCGCGGAAGCGGGGCGCGAAGGCGCTCACCAGCCCCCAGGCCGCGAAGCAGAGCGCGAAAGACAGGGTCCCCAGGGCGACGTGGCGCGTGGGCGGGGGGACGGCGGCCGGAAGCGGACGAGCGGACATCGTCAGGCCGTCGCCAGCTTCTCGACCGCCGGACGGTCGACGAGGACGAACCCTTCCTTCTCCGTCCTCAGGGTCCCCTCCTTGTGCCAGCGACTCATGATGCGGATGCACGTTTCGATGGTCGTGCCCGTGAGATCGGCCAGGTCCTGGCGGCTCAGGGCGACCGGGATCGTGATCCCATCCCTTCCCGGCCGGCCCATCTTGTCCGCGAGCTTGAGGAAAAGATGGGCGAAGCGCGTCTCCACGCGGCTCCCCGCCACTTCGGGGATGCGCCGGGTCAGCTCCACGATCCGCTGGGTCAGCCCGAGGAGGAACCCGCGCACCAGCGTCGGATGCCGCTCGAGGAGGGCAAAGAACGGGCCGCGGCGCACGAGGAGGCAGGAGGTCGTCTCGAGGGCGATGGCCGTGGCCGGATAGGGACGGCCTTCGTAGGCCACGACGGCGCCCACCGGATCGCCCGGGCCGAACATCTCGAGGATGACCTCTTTCCCCGACGCCATCGACTTCACCACCTTGACGCGCCCGGAAAGGACGGTGTACAGGAAGTCGGAGGCGTCTCCTTCCCGGAAGAGGGGCTCACCCTTCTCGTAGGAACGGACCAGGGAGACCTCCGCCAGACGAGTCCGGTCGTCGGCGGGAAGGGCCCGGAAGATGGCGGCACTGCGTATGGCCTCGTCGGCCCCCGATCCCACGCCGTGATACTACCGCCCCCGCGAGGCTCGAGCACGGAGACCGTGGGCGACTCGCAACCCTTGCGCGGCGGCGCGCCGGGCGCAGCAACGCCTGCGTTCCGGTAGGCGCAACACCCCGGATCCGAGGGCGAACTGCCCACCGGTCTCGATGGCAGACATCGTGCAACGAGAAGCGCCAACGCGTCGCCGGCCATGAAGCCCCATCCGCCGATCCGCTGGGGCCTGTCCCCCGCTGAGGAGGCGCAGGCATTCGAAGCGCTCAAACCGCGCCTGGCCCAGTTGTGGGCCGAGGTCTTCCCCAAGGACGACGAGCCCTACACCTCGGTGATCGTGCCCTCGGTGACCCTGGACGACGGCGACCCGGCGCCTCTCGGTGCCCGGCGCTTCTACGAGGAGACCCTCCTCTTCCTGCTGATGCGCCTGCGCAACCCGCAGGCGCGGGTCGTGTACCTCACCTCGCAGCCGATCCCCTCTTTCGTCATGGATTACTACCTCCATTTCCTGGCCGGGATACCCGCCAGCCACGCCGCCGCGCGTCTCACCCTCTTGTCCGTCCACGACGCGTCGCCGCGACCGCTCACGCAGAAGATCCTCGAGCGTCCGCGGCTTCTCGAGAGGATCCGGGCCGCCATCCCCGACCTCGCGCGTGCCTACATGACCGTCTTCCGCGCCAGCCCGCTGGAGAGGCGCCTGGCGACGCTCCTCGACATCCCCCTCAATGCCGCCGATCCGGAGCTGGAGTCGCTCTGCGCCAAATCGTCGGGCCGTCGTGTGATGCAGGAGGCGGGCGTGGAGGTGCCGCTCGGTTTCGAGGACCTGCGCGACGAGGATGATCTGGTGGCCGCCCTGCAAGGCCTCATCGCGCAGCGGCCCGGGCTCCGCCGGGCCGTGCTCAAGCTCGAGCGCAGCTTCTGGGAAGAGGGCCACGCGCTCGTCGACCTGCCCTCGTGCCCCACCCGCGATGCCCTGCAGCAGGCCTTGCGCGGACTGCGCGGCGGCGAAGGCGGTGCGGAAGGCCCCTCCTTCCTGGAGCGCTTCGGCGCCGTCGGGGGGATGGCGCAGGAGTTCGTCGAGGGCGTGGAGAAGGTGGTCAGCGGCCAGGTCCGGATCAACCCGCGAGGCGAGGTCATCCTGACCTCGACGCACGACGAATTGCGCGGGGGCCACATGGGCCTCGATTCCATCGGGTGCGTGTTTCCCGCCGACGACCGCTACCGGCGGTCCGTCCAGGACGCCGCGCTCCGCGTGGGGCACGCCCTCGCCGCCAAGGGCCTGGTCAGCCGGCTGTCGGTGGAACTGCTCGTCGGCTCGGGTGCGCGCGGGGGGTCCTGGCGCCTCGTCGGCAGCGAGATCAACCTGGGCGTAGGCGGCTCGACTCATCCCCTCCTCGCCGTGCGTTTCCTGACCGGCGGCCAGCTCGATCCCCAGAGTGGGCTCTTCCGGTCTCCCAGCGGGGAGGCGAAGTTCTATCGCGCCACCGACAACCTTCATTCGGAGGCGTACCGGCGCCTGCTCCCGGAAGACGTCATCGACATCCTGACTCTCGGCGACCTGCACTACTCGGCCCGGGGCGAGACGGGGGCACTCTTCTACATGCTCGGAGCGATCGCCGAGCTCGGCCGCGTGGGCATGGTCGCCGTCGGCAACAGCCGCGAAGGGGCGGAGGCGATCTTCGGAAGCACGGTGGCGGCCCTGGACGCGGCCAGCTCGCTTGGGCCCACCGATTCACTCCCGGCCGGTGGCGTGACATGATCCACGCTCTCGGGAGGGCCGGAATGCCACAGCACACGCGATCGGCAACCCTGGTGGTGTTGGCATTCGCGCTGGCCGTCGCGCCGGGCGCACGCGCGAGCGACGTGTCCGGCGCCGCCGCCGAGGTTCAGGCAGCGGAGAACCCCTCACCCTCGGCCGCGGGTGCGCCCTACACCTCCGCCAAGACCTGCGCCGGCTGCCACCGCCTGATCCATCAGTACTGGTCGGAATCGGCTCATGCGCAGGCGGCGACCAAGCCCTCCTACCTCGAGGGGCTGGAGGCGGTGGTGGCGGCGGCTCCCGACAAGCAGGCCGCCCGGGTCGACTGCCTGTGGTGCCACGCGCCCACCGTGCTCGTGACCGGGGACTACGAGCTCAAGCAGCCGGTCACGCGTGAGGGCGTGAGCTGCGACTTCTGCCACACCGTCGCGGACGTCGACCTGGCCCGGCCCGGCCGCCCGTTCACCTTGAAGCCGGGAAACGTCAAGCGTGGTCCCCTCCAGTACGCAAAGTCGAAGTTCCACGAGACCGAGTACTCGTCCCTCCACAAGACGAGCGCGCTCCTGTGCGCGGCCTGCCACGAGTACCGGAACGCCCTGGGCGTCTCCGTGCTCTCCACCTACACCGAGTGGCGGCAGACGGCTTACCGTGATCGAGGCGTCACCTGCCAGGAGTGCCACATGCCGGTGGTCCCCGGGACCACCGTGCCCCTGGCCATGAAGCCCAGCGATCACGTCATCAACCTGCACCGCATCGTCGGAGGCAGCAACCCTTCGAAATTGAGCGTCGGCCTCGAGCTCAAGATCGAATCGGTGACCCGGACGAGCGGCGCGGCCGACGTGCAGGTCGCGGTCAGCAGCAGCCGCGTGGGCCACTCCGCGCCCGGCGGATTCGCGAACCGTGCCCTCGTGCTCGCCGTCGGAGTGGAGAGCGCCTCCGGCGAGCTCCTGCACCGCCGGGAGAGGGTCTATCGCCGCACGCTCAAGGATGCGGAGGGACACGAGCTGGTCACCGTCGGCGACTTGATGCTCAAGGCGGCCTCGGAGGGCGAGGACACGCGGATCAAGCCGGGCGAGTCCCGGGCCGAGCGCTTCACCGTGCCCATTCCGGAAGGAGCGAAGGCAATCGTCGCGCGGCTGGAGTATCGCGACAGCTCCGATCCGAAGGCGGGCCCCCGGACGATCCTCGTCAGCGAGCAGCGGCGAGACCTGACTCTCCGCTGACGCGGCTGGTCGCCTCCAGTCGCCGCTCGAACCGGTGGCGAAACACCTTGGACATGGCCTTGAGCTTCAAGGTCTGGAGCGGGAACGGGCGCGGGCTCAGGCTGCGGCACTCGTCCGGCAGCAGCACGAGGCTCACGTGGATGTTGGGCGCGACCCCCACGGGGAGCCCGTTCTCCATGCAGGCCTCGTAGAGCCGGCGGAAGACGGGGACCATGTCTTCCGTGCGGGGCGGGGCCGCGTCCGCCATGTCGGTGCCGACCAGCGGGCGGAAGACGCACACCGTGGGCACCGCCCCCACCGACGTGATCCAGTCGATGGCCTTGATCGTCGAGGCCGGAGGCTCGAGCCCGGCGATGATCTCGCCGTTCGTGACCCAGGGCTCGTCCTTCGGGCCCTTCTTGCCGAGCTGCGCGCAATAGCGCACGGCCTCGAGGTAGTAGTCGAGGCTGTACTCGGCGTGCTTGCCCGGGCAGATGTCCTTGAAGATGTCGCGGTCGAAGATCTCGAAGCAGAAGGAGACGCGATTGAGGCCCAGCTCCCGCAGCGCGTCGTAGCGCTTGAGGTCTCGATGCGGGGGGGTCTGGAAGCCGACGAGAAGGCCGAGCTCCTTCTTGATGCGGACGAGGTAGGGCTCGAGGATGTCCAGGTAGGTGTCGCCGTCGTAGTGGCCGGTGTTGAAGTCGACGTAAGTGATGCCCGACTCGTCGCGCGCCCGCCGCACGACCTCCATCACCTCGTTCACCGATTTCTCGTCCGCGTCGTCCACGCCCAGGTTCAACCCCACCGAGCAGAACTTGCAGTTGATCTTCTCGGGCCTGGCCGTCCAGTACTCGCAGACCTTGGCCTGGTAGATCCCGAGGTACGTCCCCTGGAGGGTCCCGATGCGCGTCATCGGCTGGCCCGTGGACGTCCTCGCCTCGTACCAGTCCGGCCGCGGGGAGAGCTGGACCGTCGCCACGTCTTCCTTCTCGTAACGGAGGACGTAATGTCCGTCACGGCGGCAGATGTCGTAGGCCGAGGCCGCCGCGAACGGCTCCGCCACGGGAACGTTGGTCCACAGCCCGCCGGGCAGGATCACTTCGAGCCCGCTGCCCAGGCCGGCCCTCGTCCGCATGACCTTGCGGCCGCCGTCCGCCTCGATGAAACAGGAGTCGTCGAGCCGCGCGCCCTTGCAGTAGAGGTCGAGCTTGAGGAGGGCCGGGTTCGACCGAACGGATGCGCTCAAGAAATCACGCGTAGCGGCACCGCCTGGCGGCTGCGGGCCGCGTGCGCGCCCTCGGCACGAAGGTCATGGAGGAGCGCGTCCGGATCCACGCCGTGGAGACCGCAGGCCTGGCGCAAGGTGACGACCGCGCCCATGGCCCGGCGGAGGACGGGGTTGGCGAGCGGCGCGAAGCCATGCCGCAGGAACACGGCGAGCAACTCCGGCCGCTTGTCGATCAGCGTGCCCACGCGGCTCTCCAGCGTGATGTCGTCGGCCGCGGGACCTGCGGCCAGGCGCGCGTCGAGCGTCTTCCAGAGGACCAGGCTGAAGAGAGCGATGGCCGGGATCTCGAGATAGGCGGACGAAGACGAGATCAGCGTGAAGGGGGCGCCCCGGAAGCCGGCGATTCCCTGGAACACGACGCGGATGGCGCAGCCCGCGTTGAGCAGCCAGAAAGCGGCGTTGACGGCGCCGACGCCCTGGAGCGGGACGCCGCGGAACACGGGCACCACGCGGCTCGCGACGCCCATGATCATGGCCGTGATGAAGCCCACGGTGATGGCGTGGCGGTACGAGCCGGTCAGCTCGTGGGGCAATGGCGCCACCGTCGCTTCGTAAACGCTGATGAAGGCGAGGAGCGCGGCCGCGAACACGAGCCAGGCATAGGCGGCGACGATGAACTTCCGGTAGTAGGGATTCGGATCGGCGTGGGCCGGCGAGGCGGGCTTGCGGAAGATCCCGAGAAAGGTCACGAAGACGGCCACCGCGCCCAGCTCGAGGAGGGCCGCCGGCACGCGGAGAGCGGTGACGCCGAAAATCTCGGCCCCCGCGGCCAGGGCGACGGCGAGGTTCACGGCCCAGAAGACGCCGCGCGCCGCGAGCATCCCCAGGGCGCGGAGGCCCAGGAACACGGGCAGGATGCGCAGGCTCACGCCGAGGATCCACAGTCCGATGAAGCCGACGACCTCGGCGTGGATCAGGGCGCCGTTGAGCGGCGCCGGGATCACGGGATCGCCGGTGGCGGCCATGCGGATCATCGAACCGAGGTTGGCCGCGGCCAGGACCAGGAACCAGACGTTGCCCGCGAAGAGGTAGCGCTCGAAGCCGGCGCGGGGGCCGGCGGCCGACGCGATCGTACGCGCGATGATGCGGGCGAAGAGGGCCACCGCCACCAGCTCCGCCGCCGCTCCGGCCACGCCCACGACGCTCGCGAACGCCTCGCGCGTGTAGGGCTGGGCGAGGGCGCGGGCGGTGAGGCCGCCGGCCATGAGCCAGAACGTGCGCCGCGCCAGGTCCGGGCGGTGCAGGTCGGTGGCCTTGAAGCGCGGCACCACGTGGTAGGCCACGCCCATGATGAACAGGGCCACCCATCCGAAGATCTGGACGTGTCCGTGGGCCTGGATGACGGGCGTCCACCACGCGAGGCCGGTGCTCAGCGAGCCGCGCAGGCCGGCGATGGTCAGCGCGACGAGGCCGAGGGTCGCGCCGCCGGTCAGGGTCGCGACGATCGCTCCCTTGATGAAGGGCGGATAGATGTCGGCCTCGGGGGCGGCGAAGGGCGCCGGCTGCTCGGGCGGCGGGCCGGCGGCGATGGCCGCTTCCAGCTCGGTCCTGAGCTTTTCGGGATCGACCTCGTGGACGGTGGCGAAGAAGCCGAGCGGCTCGTCGGGGCCCAGGCCTCCGCCACAACCGGTCAGGCCGTGTCGCTCGAACACGCGGACCGTCCACGGCCACTGCGCGATCACGTCGCGCACGCTGGCCTGCGGTGCGATCTTCTTCGGCGCCGCCGCCGACTCGAGCTCGGCCATCAGCATCTCGAGATCCAACTTCTTCGTCCGCGCCGCCATCTCGACGGGATGCGCGCCACCGCAACAGGTGTCGAGCCCGTGCTTCGCGAAGATGGCGCGTGTCCCGGGATGGGCCGCGATGACGTCCTTGATCGGCAGGTGTGGTGACAGCATGTCACCACGGTAGGAGGGATCGTCCCGGCGCCGTATGACGATCGTCATACGGCGTGCGATCCGGACGAGACGTGCGATCCCACCCCCACTATTGCGAAAGTGTGACGGTCGGCGTCCGGGCGCTCTGCTAGCCTCGGGCCATGAAGACCCATCCTCTCGGCACGAGGGCGAAGGTCCTGCTCACGAGCGTCTTCGGTCCGTATGCTCGCGACGACGAGCACGGCAGCCGCGCCCTCAACCCCATGGAGCTGTACCACAACCAGGTCACGCGGGTGCAGGACGTCTTCTCGCTGCGCATGTTCCATCGTTCGTGGGGCCTGATGCTCATCCAGGCGAACCTCGACGCGCCCTGCACGCTGCTCGACTTCCCGACCCTCGAACGCTTCCTGGACGAGATCCGGACCACGCGCTACGACGTGATCGGCATCAGCGCGATCATGCCGAACCTGGCCAAGGTGGCGGAGATGTGCACGCTGATCCGCCGCCACCAACCCGAGGCGACGATCGTGGTGGGCGGGCATGTGGCGAACGTCCCGCGGCTGGGAGAGAGGATCGACGCCGATCACATCGTCCGTGGCGAAGGAGTGGCCTGGTTCCGCGCTTTCCTCGGCCAGGAGGTCGGGCGGCCGATCCGTCACCCGCTGATCGTGTCCGCCATCGAGAGCCGCATCCTGGGCGTGAAGATGGGTTCCCGGCCGAGCGACACCGCGGCCACCCTCATCCCGTCCGTCGGTTGTCCCATGGGCTGCAACTTCTGCTCGACCTCGGCGATGTTCGGCGGCAAGGGGCGGTTCGTGAACTTCTACGACGGCGGAGACGAGCTCTTCGAGATCATGGCCCAGCTCGAGACCGCGCTCGGAGTGCAATCGTTCTTCGTGATGGACGAGAACTTCCTCCTCTACCGCAAGCGGGCCCTGCGCCTCCTGGAGCGGATGCGCGCGGCCGGGAAATCCTGGTCGCTCTACGTCTTCAGCTCCGCCAACACGCTGCGGCTGTACTCGATGGAGGAGCTGGTGGGTCTGGGGATCTCGTGGCTGTGGATCGGCCTCGAAGGAGAGGACAGCGCGTACAAGAAGCTCGAGAAGACGGATACGCGCGTGCTGGTCGACGCGCTGCAGTCGCACGGCATCCGCGTCCTCGGCTCGAGCATCATCGGCCTGCCCGAGCACACGCCCGACACCATCGACCGGGCCATCGCCTACTCGGCCTCCCACGACACGGAGTTCCACCAGTTCATGCTCTACACGCCGGTCCCGGGGACGCCCCTGTACGCCGAGCACGAGGCGAAGGGCACGTTGCTCGACGAGGCGGAGTGCCCCGCGGCCGACGCCCACGGCCAGCTCCGCTTCAACTTCCGCCATCCCCACATCCAGGGCGGCCAGGAGACGGAGTTCCTGCTCCGCGCCTTCCGGCACGATTTCGAGGTGAACGGCCCCAGCCTGGTGCGCATCGCGCGCACGCTGCTTCGCGGCTGGCAGCGGCACAAGGCGGACCCGGAGGCGCGGATCCGGGCCCGCTACGCGCGCGAGTGCGGGGACCTCGCCACCGTCTACGCGGGCGCGCTCTGGGCGGCGGAGCGATGGCTGGCGGGTGAGCCGGCGGGCTCGCGCATTCGCGCCGTGCGCGAGTCGTTGGTGCGCGAGTTTGGCCTCCGGGCGCGTGTCAGCGGCCCGCTCCTCGGCCGCGCCATCCTCCTGGCCATGTGGCGCGAGAGCCGGCGGCTTCGTCGTGGCCACACGTACGAGCCGCCCACGTTCTACGAGACGAGCCCGCGCTGGGTGGCGGCGGGCAGGGCGGCGACGCCTTTGACGACATGACGATCGTCATGCCGCCCCGTCGCGAGAGTCGATACCATCGACGGGTGGATCCCCTCGCCACCTCGCCGTGGACCGCACCCTCGACCGTCGCCGGCTTCGCGCGAAGCCCTCCGAACGACGTCCTGGTGGGGTTCGCGACCAGGGAGCGGCAGCGCCTGGGTGCGGTGCGTGCACTCGACCTGGGCTGTGGCGCTGCGCGCAACGCCGTAGCGCTCGCGCGCCTGGGCTGGGAGATCACCGGGACGGACCTCTCCTGGCCGATGTTGCACGCCGCCCGGCAGCGCGCCGAGCAGGAGCAGGTCGGCGATCGCGTCCGCCTGGTATTGGCGCCGATGGACCGCCTCCCCGCCGCAGGACTGCAGCTTCGACCTCCTCGTCGCCCATGGCATCTGGAACCTCGCGCGGTCCGCGGCGGAGCTTCGGAGGGCGCTCGGGGAAGCCGCGCGCGTGGCCAGGCCGGGAGCTGGCCTCTTCGTCTTCACGTTCTCGCGCCATACGTTGCCGGCGGATACGCCGCCGGTCCCCGGCGAGGCCTTCGTGTTCACGGAGTTCTCGGGCCACCCGCAGTGCTTCCTCACGGAGCAGCAGCTCGTTGCCGAATTGGCCGCGGCCGGGTTCGTGCCGGATGCGGCGGTACCCCTGACCGAGTACAACCGTCCCCGGCCGGGAAGTCTGCAAAAGACCGCCGGCCCCGTGATCTACGAAGCGGCCTTCCGCCGTGA
>WNGB01010489.1_pt1 | contig 19539 bp, 19 predicted proteins | sample 5400681 | NCBI WGS metagenome assembly WNGB01 (sample SAMN13153367, study PRJNA577476) | soil metagenome | isolation source: 115 cm soil or saprolite under grassland replicate 2 | place: USA:California | collected 2016-06-15
ACGGACACCGCACCCGGGCTGGCCAAGGGGTCCTCCGCCGGTGGGAGCCTCGAGGCGAGATTCACCACCGGCTGCGCCCGGAGAAGACCCGAACGATCGCCTGGGGACGGGGGTTCGATTCCCCCCACCTCCACTTTCATGGCCTTATTCGAACTCGGGCGTGAGAACAAAGGCGCGAACACGCCGGAGAACTCCGCCCGACCGATTTTCCGGTCCTTTATGTAGACGGCCTCGAGCATCGCGTCGTTGAAGCGACGGCGCACCGACGGCCGTGCCTTTGTGTAGGCGGCGTGGCAATTGCCGGCGAGTCGAATGGCAGTTCGGAGAACATCCTGCCAGCCTTCGAGGTCGCCCTCCGTCGATTCGAGCTCGGTCTTGGCCGCCCGCTCCGCCGCAGTTATCCGGTCCTGTTCTGTCTTCAGGAGGTCGAGGGGGATCACATTCGCGTAGAAGGCCTGCATGAGCTTGCCTCGTTCGTCGGCGAGCTTGGCCAGCATCTTGGTCAAGACCACTCGACGTTCGGAGGCGTCGGCCTGTCGCTCGATGATCTCAGCTTCGAGTTCCTCGGTGAGCCGGTCCACCCACGAGGGCGGAAGTTGGATCTGCCGATACAGGTCCTCCACGAGTGTTTCGGCGTAGCCGGCGAGGATGTAGGGCTGGCGGCATCCGGTCCGTGCCGACCCCCGCTGCCCCAGGCAGTAGAAGTACAGATACCTACCCTTTGCGAGTGTGAGCGACAGTCGCCGGGCGCACTCTCCGCAGAACAGGAGGCCCTTCAAGTAGTGCTTGTGGCGCCGCTGACGAACCCCAGCGGCGTCGCGGACTCGGAGCGTGTCCTGGACCCGGTCGAATAGGCTCTGGGGAACGAGCACCTTGTGCTGGCCCGGGTACCGAACGCCGCCCCATTGGACAACGCCGACGTAGAAGGGGTTGACGAGGAGCTCGGCGAGCTTAGACACGGAGACCGGAGCGCCGGGTCGTCTCGCGTAGGGCGAGGTGAGTCCCTTCGCGTGCATCGTGGCCTGGAGCTCGGGGAGCGAGTACTGCCCGGTCGCGTACAGTCGGAAGGCCTCCCGGACGAGCATGGCCCGCTCGGGGTCGAGCGTGACCTTGGCGACCTCCTTGCCGGCTGACTTCTCCCGAACGTTCAGGTAGCCGATCGGGGCCTTGGTGGGCCAGCCGCCCATCTTGGCCTTCTGGGTCATGCCCTTTCGGATCTCACCGGCGAGGTTGGCCGAGTAGAACTCGGCCATGAGCGCGTGGATGCCCTCCACGAGTCGCCCGGAGGCCGTCTCCTCGATGTTCTCGGTCACCGAGACGAGCTGCACCCCGGCGTGGCGGAGCGCCGCCCGGATGGCCACGTGGTCCTCCATCGACCGGGCCAGGCGGTCGATCTTGTGGACGAGGACGGCGCCGATGCCGCCTTCGGCCACTCGTCGGAGCATGGCCTTCAGCATGGGACGGTCGGCGGTGCGGGCGGACTCACCGGCGTCGGTGAACTCGGCGGCGAGGTTCCAGCCGCGCTCGGCGATGTGGCGAAGGCAGGCATCCCGCTGGGCCGGGATCGAGTAGCCCTCGCCGGTCTCGTCCTTGGCGGCCTGCTCCTTCGTAGAGACCCGGAGGTAGATCACCGCATCCATCGCTCGTCCTCCCCGTCATCCTGCAGGGCGGAGGCCAGGTCGACCAGGGCCCGAGCCAGCGGGCGCAGCGCACCCATCTCCGGAGGCTCCGTGCCGCCGGCTCCTGGACGAGCAAGCGTAGTCCGGGGCGATGTCACACTCGCAGCGTGGCGATCGTTGATCGAGGCCTTGCCCACCCCCGCATGAGGGCGAAGGGAGTCGCCCACGTCCCGTGGCGCGTCCCCGCGCCGCCGCCTCAAGGGGCATGTCGGGGCGGCAGGGCGCGGAATCGAGGTGTGGTTGATGCGGGGGAGATCCGACGCCAGTAACCCGGTTCGGCATCCGTGAAGTACCGACCGAGGCACCGAGCGGTCCGGTAGAGATCGGGCGGCCGGACCGGCAAGTCAAGGAGCGACACTCGATCGCCATCGGTGGGCAGGTGTCGCCAGGTCGGACCGAGGACCCCGAGCTCGGTGAGCCTGTCCTCGCCCGCCACGTACAGCGGGAACGAGGTGCCGAGGGAGCGCCGGACTTGGACGATCCCGATCGCTTGGCGAAGCGCCGAGCCGACCTCCCCCTCACGCACCCCCTCCGGGACGATGAGCAGGAGGTTCGGAAACCCCACGAGCTCCTCCTCCTTTGTCCACCCCGCCGCGAGCCGCAGGTAGCCCTGGAGCTTGCGTGACAGCGCGCCGAACGCCTCGGTGCCTCGGTCGTACTCCAGGTAGAACTCGCACGCCCCGCCGGGATGCAGGTACCGCCCGAACCCGTCGGGCTTGACTTCAGCGGCTCGGGTGCGGACCCAGTGCTCCGGCCGCCAGGTGTGAAGGCAATGCCCCTCGTGCGCCCTGGAGGCCTCGGCGAGCGCGCCGAAGAACGCGTTCACCCCCAGGCGGTGGGCGAGCATGTGGCTTCCTCGGTAGCTGTGATCGGGGATCCAGGGAAGGTCCGAGATTCGGACCCCCTTGGCCTTGGCGATCTCGGCAAGGCCGAGCTTGGTGAGGATGAAGCACGCCGGGGGCCTCCCCTTCCCGAAACCCCTCCCCGGAGTGAACGATGAGACGAATCCAAGATCCCTGAGTTCCTTCATCCGGTGTTGACACCGTCTGAAGGAACGGAAGAACAGGTTCTTGATCTGATCGGTGGACAGGACCTTGTGCTCGAGCAAGGTCAGCAGGATCGCGTCGTCTCGCTCATCGAGCGAGACCACGCGGGAAGGATCGTTTCGTTGTGCTCGAACCATAATTTGGGCACAGCTCCCCCCTCCTTCGGTGGATGGTCTCCGGTGAAACAGCCCCGTGACCTGCGGCTCCGTGGCCTCGCGCCGCGCGCCGTCGCGCCGCCCATGCGCCGCCATCCGGCGCAAAGCGATGGGCGAGGCGACGCCGACGCCTGGGCGCAGGCGCGTACACGCCGGTTCACGGCTGTTCAGTTCGTGCCCGTACTCACCTCCTTGCGCACCGCTGTGCACGCCTGCCTCAAGCCGCCGGCCGAGCTCGCCTTTCGGCATACGGCTCCGGCATCCCTTCGCGGTCCTCCACTGGCTCACCGGGTGCTCCGGATCCCGTCCGCTCGCCGTCCGAGCGCTCGTTCGGCCTTCCGTCTTCTCCGAGCGCGCCTCCTCATGAGGTGCCCGGGTTCGGGGCCGTCTGTTCGCTCGTCCGGCTGGCGTCCTTCGCCGTGGCGCCGGTGGTGCCGCGGACCGTCCGCTGGGGACCCCGAGCCGGTCGCCGGTGACGGACTTGCCTTCGCCTGTCGGAGACCCGCTCGCGGCGAACCAGTGGATCGCCGAGACTTCTTCAGTTCTCGGGGTCGATCCTGAGGGGTCGGAGTTCCCGATCAGTCCCCGTTCGCTCCCCATCGAGTTCCCGGCCGTGCCTAGCCGATGGCGAGCCGCAAAAAAAGACGGAATTCGTGGAGGGGAGATAACGTGGAGCCGCTGGGAACTCAGTTGGAACCGATGGGGGAGTGCCGCGGCGGGAACCGGGAGTGTGAACGGCTGAACGGCGGAACTGTTGAGACGCGCCCCAGAGTGCGCCCCAGACTGAGCCGCGGACTGAGCTCTCGAGTGGGCGGGCACCGAATCCGTCCCGCAGGATCAAAGCGGCCCTCCTGCCGGATCTACTGAGTGGCCTTTCGTGGGCGGCTCTACAGGCCGAAAATCACGAAGCGCGATTGCCCGTAGTCCCCTTGGGAGACCAGGCGGCTTGGGCGCGACCACCAATCCAGTTGGCGTAGCTCCGGCCACCCGTGTCGGCTCTGTAGACGGCCAGCGACCGTTTGGACCGTCGAAGAGAGTGTCGCTAGGCGTTACGGCGGACTGCGGTTAGACGCACCAGTCTACGTGGAGCTGAAGGGGCGGATCGAGAGGGTGCAGTCGGATTAGGGACGGCTCATGCATATCCGGGGCGTCTCGGGACGCAGGCTGAACGGGCGATGTCGTCGACCTCACGCGGTGCTGTGGGGCCGTAGTCCGAGGCGAACGCGTCAGAAGGAAGTTGGTCCGGACGGAACGCGAACCCCGTATCGGGCCATCGGGCGTCGTCGGTTAGTATCTCGATGCTCAGGTACTGGGATGGCAGTTTCGAGTCCCCGAGGGGAATGACCTCTCGGAATCCGGACGGAGTCTCGCCAACCACGAACCGCGATCTCGATGATCCCGACGACGCGATCCGCCAAAGGACGCCACCGTGGGGGACTTCCTCAGGGGGATCCGCGTACCGGAGTTGAACCTGCGTGACGACCTCGCTCCCGCAGCGTCCGAACATGACGACAGGCCTCCGGGGATGATTTGCCCTGCGGATGCCCAGGAACCGATCCCGTTCCAGCGGCAGCGGGGGATAACACGCGGTCGCCATCAGCAACAGCACGAAAGTAGGCACGACCATTCGCTTCATGCCATGTTGTACCTCATGACCCGTTGTTGGATGCCAACGCTGCCGGAGTACGAGTGGATGCTGCGTGAGCGCCTCGACGCACTCCCACCTGCCGCTCGTGCCGAGCTGCTCCACGTCCTTATGCTTCCCGACTTCGAACGGGCGGGGATGATCGGCGACCTGCGGTCGTACCCGAAGGCGCGCTCGCTCGCGGAGCTCGCGATCGACGCCGAAGAAGACCGGATGGTGCGCGCGCTGCTCGTCGGGATGCTACGCGAGCGGCAGCATGGCGGGTGGCGAAGATAGGCCCGCCCGTGCGTGCCGACATCTTGGTTCGCGACGTCCGGCCTGGCGATGGCGCAGCCCTCGCCCGCATGTGGCTCGATGTTGGCAAGTACTACGCCGAGCTGGACTCGGATGCGTTCCAGGTTCCCGAAGAAGACGGGCTTGCTCAGTGGTTCGAGGATGACCTGAAGGAGGACTTGCCGGGGAACTGGCGCAGACTGGTTGCCGAAGTTCGAGGCGAACCGGCAGGGTGGGTTACCGGACATGTCGAGCCGCCGCATCCCGCTGCCGAGCGGAACTTCGTTCGAACGATCGGAGAGACACGGCTTGTAGTCGAAGCGCTCATCGTGTCTCCGCGACAGTGGCGAAGCGGCGTCGGATTGCGGTTGATGACCGAGATCGAGGACTGGGGCCGCTCTCAGGGAGCGGTTCTCAGCACGTTGGACACCTACATCCACAGTCCTGTCTCGGTCCCGTTCTACGAACGGCGCATGGGCTACGGCCGTCGTTCGATCTACTTCGTGAAGCGGCTGCGCCGACGGTGAAGACTGTCGTTTCCGATGGAAAGCGACACTCGCCAGACAGGCCATGTTGTCGCACGCCCTTTAGCTAGAGCAGATCACCCCTCGGCGATACGGGCATCCGTACCTCAGGCCCGGCCTACCCGTTGATGCCGATTCCGCTACCGTCGCACGAAGACGCGAACATGACGCCCTGCACATCCCCTAGCTGCCGCTGCAAGCGGATGAGCGCCATCACCTCGCCGTCCCGAACGATCCTGAACTCCCACTGGAACGTCGCTGACCCTGGATACCCGGCGCGCTCGATCGCATCGTCAGGCAGGATCCCCGGCACGAGCGAGCGGATCAATTGCTCGTCGGAGTCGAACTCGTCTCCCTGTCGGGCAAAGAACGGACCAAAGTCGGAGTACGCCTCTCCACAGTCCAGCCAAGGCGACACATACAGAGCTTCGGGATCGGTGAAACGAAGCGGCACCAGATCGTCCAGATGCAAGAGCTCCTCTTGCCTGAACGGGGCCTCCAATTGGTGGTCAGTGAAGCAGCCGACCTGCAAGTCTCCGGGCGGAAGGGCGTCGAACGTGTGCGTCGTCGCCTCGGACAGGTCGATGTCGGCGGAGACGTTCGGGCCTGTGTGGACGATGACCACCTCGTCCATGCCTGCTTGGTTGTCGACTGCGAAGTGCTCGCCGTCGGGCTGGACGCGCACTTCGGGCGTGAGCACCGTCGTCCCGGCTTCGGCGCAGATGATCCGAGCAACATCCGGTTTGTCGCTCGCGCCGTCCGTCGTCAACGAACGGTCTCGCAAGGGAAGGGCGGACCACAGCAGCAACCCGGCTCCGAAGGAAGCGAGTAACGAGATGGCGATCGTGGCCATCCGGTGCCTCGCGGGCATCGCAACGTCTCGTCGATCGGCGTCCTGACCGATGCGCTCCCTCAGCGAGGGCGGGGGCTCTAGGAGATCGATCTTGTTGAGTTCCTGCTGCCATCGTTCAGGCATCCGGACCCTCCTCAACTCCGAGCATCTGCCTCAGTCGGTTCCGTCCCCGGTGAAGATGCACCTTCGCGGTGGCCACGGAGATGTCGAGAACGTCCGCGATCTCCCTCACCGGCATGTCGAGCCGGTAGTGCAGGACGATCGCCGCGCGTTGCTTCGGCGGAAGGCGCCCCAACGCGTCGAGCACCGCCACCAGCTCCTCCGGTGGGGGCGCCTCGGCACCGGGCTGCGGAGTCGCTCGCCGACGTCGACGTTTCAGCTCCTCGCTTGCGAGATGCAAGGCAACCCGATACAACCAGGCACGAGGGTTCCTAACGGACCCCGATCGCTCCACGTACCGAGTGAACGCCTCCGAAACCACCTCCTCAGCCAGGTCTCGGCTTCGCGTGTATACGTAGACGGCCCGCCACAGATCCGCTCCGGTCTCGACAAACAGCCGGTCGAACTCTGGCGACACCAGTTCCGCTGTCTCGGTCGCTCGATCTCGCGGCATCGCGACACCAGTTCCGCTGTCTCGGTCGCTCGATCTCGCGGCATCCTCTCTAGAGTAAAGAGGGCTGCGGACTGCCGGAGGTTTACTCACGCTGAATCGCCCCTGCGCTCTTACGATTACCCGCTTGGGAACGTCCTGCCCTCGCCGACGATGTCGCCTTCTATGGAAAGCGACCTCGGATGACCTCGGATGCCGAACCTCTTTGCCAACCAGCCCGGAACTTGGCGGGTGTAAGCCCGGTCATCAACCTAGATCGTCGGAGGTCGGCATGAGGATTGGTTGGCGAGCTGCCCTCGCTGTGTTGGTTCTTGCGCTCGCGCTCCAGCACCCCGCCTTTGCGGGTGGCCGCGGGGCAACGTGCACGAAGACCGGTCGTCCCGGAGATGACATCTTGCGCGGAACGAGCGGACCGGACGTCTTGTGCGGAAAGGGCGGACATGACGTGCTCATCGGGCGCGGAGGGCGAGACATCCTGCGCGGCGGCTCCGGGCCGGATGTGCTGCGGCCCGGGAGCGGCCCAGACCGCATCGTTGGTGGTCCTGGCGGCGACACACTGTCCTACGCGGACGGCGTGTTGCCGGTTGCCGTCGATCTGGCCACCGGCTTGGCGACAGGTCAAGGGCACGACGTCATCCTAGGTGTGGAGAACGTGGTAGGCACCTTCTCCGCAGACACTCTCGTGGGCGATTCGGAGAACAATCTGTTCCGCGGCTACCGTGGCGATGACACAATCCGGGCCCGAGGCGGCGACGACAAGCTCGTTGGCGAGGGCGACGACGACGGGTTGTTCGGTGGCCCAGGCGACGACACCTTGAACGGCGGACCGGGTACCGATCGATGTCGCCAAGGCAGCGGTACGGGACGGCGCTGGAACTGCGAGCGCTAGGCGTACCGGCACCCGGATGTCGCTTCCGTCACAGACCGATTGCCTTCAAGACCTGCTCATCCGGGACAGGAGGCGATATCCCTGGTTCGAGGACTAGCCCGCAATTGGTTGAGGAGATCGCTTCTCTGTTGACTCGTGCCGGTGAAGCGCTGGATCCCAAACCAATGACGACCTGCAGTTCACGCTCCGGAGTTACATCTCCACCGAGTCTCGCTGATTGCGTTGGGTCCATGCATAGGTGGGAGAGCAAGTAATCTCTATCACGGTGGAGCAGCGAGGCATTCGCGCCGGAGCGGGCTGAGATGCTGCATCGGAGTGGGATGATTGCTTGCTGGGGCTGCTGCCTTGGAGAACCATATCGTTGCCGCCGACCGGTGACCTTGGCCACCGTCCACGGGCGTTCCTTTCGCAACATCCGCGCGGTGAGCTCGCGTCGAACTGTGAGGAGTCGAGAGAGGCATGACAAGGCCTGGTCTCGTGGATGCAGAGGATCTCATTCGCTGGGCGGACAGCTTCAACGTCCGAGCTGACCTGCCACGCCTAATCCGTCGGCTCATCATGGAGACAGGGCATGACGTCGTATCCCTTGGGTTTCGGGCGGGTGCCGGCGTGTCAATTGGAGGGTGGGACGGGACGGTCCGTTCGGCCAAGCCCACGCCTCACATCCCCGACGGCCTTTCGGTGTGGGAGGTCTCGGCGAACCAGAAGGTCAAACAGAAGGCCGACAAGGACTACGTGAACCGGGATTCGGTGCCCGGGTCGGCCACGCCGACTGAATGCACCTATGTCGGGGTGAACATCCGCCGATGGGGTAGTCGCGACGAATGGGAGGCCGCCCGCAACGCCGAGGGGAAGTGGCGCGAGGTCCGTTTCTACGATGTCGATAAGATCGAGACATGGCTAGAAGGCGCCCCTGTCACTCACGCATGGATTTCAGAGCACCTTGGGCTGACGCCGTTCGGGCTGCGAGCAGCAGAGAAGTGGTTCGAGACCTGGGCCGCTGCGACTGATCCCATATTGCCCTACTCCCTGGTCCTGGCGGGACGAGATAAGGTCGCCGACCAACTGGGGGAACGCTTGGCCGAACCGCCACAACTCATCACTGTTCGCGGGTCCAGCCGGGACGAGGTGCTCGCGGTCGTCGCCTCGGTGGGTGGCAGGTTGGCCGAGTCAGATGGAGGGGCGCTCCTTTCACGTATCGCGTTTGTTGACCAGGTAGAGGCCTGGCGGAGACTTGAGAGCCATCCGACCCCGCTAGTTCTTGTGCCCCTGAGGGACACGGTGGCGACGGAGGCCACTGGCGCGTCCCGCCATGACGTCATCGTGCCGGTCGTCGGTCCCGCCGTCGCTGACATCGAGTTGCCACCCGTGGATTCTTCTGCGGCTGCGGAGATCCTGAAGGAAGCTGGTTCGGAGGAGAAGAAGGCCGACGAGGCGGGTCGCCTTGCAAGGTTCAGCATCCTCGCACTCAGGCGTCGCCTAGCGGTGAAGCCCGAACTCCATCGTCCGTCCTGGTCCGGTGCTCCGGTCCCGAGGATGGTTCGACGACTTCTCCTCGTCGGGCGATGGAATGAGTCTCGCGATGGCGACAAGCAGGTCGTCGGGACACTGCTCGGCGGCAACTATGCGGATCTTCAGGACGACCTTGCGGGCCGAGCAGCAGCCGAGGATCCCATCATCGGCTCGGCCGGCAGCTCGACCGGGTTGGTATCGCCATATGACGCATGGCTTCTCATTCGCGAGACGCTACGAGTGGAGGACCTCCAAGCGTTCGAGGTGGCGGTTCGGGATGTACTCCTCGCGCCAGACCCGGCCTACGACCTCGATCCGGGTGAGCGCTGGATGGCTTCCATCCACGGCAAGGTTCGTGAACACTCAGGCGATCTCAGACACGGCATCGCCACGACCCTCGCGCTCCTCGGTGCGCTCGGCGACCGAGTGGATGCCGAAGGGGGTGCTACCGGTGAAGATTGGGCCGGCTATCTCGTCCGCGAGGTCCTTGATGCCGCGAACGCGGATGACTCCGGCAGGCTGTGGGCCTCTCTCGAGGATGCTCTGCCGTTACTGGCGGAAGCGGCTCCTGGTCGGTTCCTCGACGCCGTCAGGGACGGGACACAGGGGGATTCGCCAGTCCTTCGCAAGGTCTTCTTGGACGAGGGCGACGGTGGGGTCTTCGCGGCTCATTCACCGCATACAGGCCTGCTGTGGGCAGTCGAGACGGTGGCCTGGTCGCCCGAGCACTTCGGGCAAGCTGTAGATCTCCTGGCCAGGTTGGCAGAGCTCGATCCTGGAGGTCGTCTCTCCAACCGGCCGTTCAACAGCCTTAGTGAGATCCTCTGTCCTTGGCATCCTCAGAACTCCGTCGGTGCTGCTCGACGCCTGTCGGTGGTCGATGGTCTTCGCAAGCGGCACCCGGACATCGCGTGGCGACTGCTGCTCGCCTTGCTTCCTGAGCACTACGCGATTGCGACGCCCACGCATGAGCCTCAATACCGAATGTGGAAGCCTCAAGAGGTCGCCGTCACGCGGCCAGAGTACTGGGCGTTCATCGAGGAGGTCGTGGATCGAGCTCTTGAAGACGTCGGCGATAGCGCCGACCGCTGGATCGAGCTCCTGGACAAGTTCGATGATCTCCCACCCCCGGCTCGATTGAGCGTGCGCGAGCAGCTTGAACAGACCATTGCGACCCGAATGCTTGGCTCATCGGCGCCGCGGGTGTGGGAGCAACTCCGGAGTCTCGTCGCTCGACACAGGCGTTTCGCGGATGCCGATTGGGCGCTCCCTGGCGAGGAGCTTGACGCGCTCGAGTCCCTTGCCCACCAATTCACGCCAGCGGATCCAACTCAGGAACATGGCTGGCTCTTCGAAGAGCAGATGCCGGACCTCCCGGAGAAGCACCGCGGAGACGACAACTGGGAGCGATACCAACAGCGACTCGCCGATCTTCGCCGGGACGCGGTTGCGGCGGTGGATGAACATGATGGCTGGGCGGGTATCCGGGCTCTTGCCGCCAAGAGCAAGTTCCCTTGGGGCATCGGGGTCGCATTGGCAGATGCCGAGTCACTGCACGAGGCGAGGATCCTCGAGTTACTCGGTTCCCAGGACGCCGCTGACGTCGATCTCGGAATGGGATATGCCACCCGCAGCTTCGGACAGAGGTCATGGGAGTGGCTGGATAACTTGCTGGGTAAAGAGCTCTCCGCCACGCAAAGGGCGCTGCTACTCCTTGCCACACGCAGCTTTCCTGAGGCATGGGAACGCGCAGATCAGCTCGGCGGCGATGTGGCCGACGAGTTCTGGCGGAACTTCCTTCCCTACGGACTTGGTAAGGACTTCGAGTGGGCTTCTTATGCGGCCGGACGCCTCATGAGTGTCGGCCGCAACAAGGCGGCCCTCGAACTTCTCAACCTCTACTCGCGTAAGGAGCAGGATGTTGAGTTCGCAGAGCTGATTGCGACCGGGTTGGCGAATCTACTCCAGCAGGATGCTCCCGATGTCGGCAGACTCGACCGACATGACGTCTTACAGCTGTTCGAGTTCCTCCAGTCCTCCGAGCTACAGTGGCAGCGCGTGGCCCGTCTGGAGTGGTCTTACGCGTCAGCCCTGGATTTCGAAGGGCGACTCACCACCCTCCACCGTCTGATGAGTGAGGATCCGGCGTTCTTCGTGGAGCTGATTAGTAGGGTATTCCGAGCAAGCGACGAACCCCATGACGAAGATGCAGAAGTTCCTGAGGAGACCGTCCGGACTGCCACGAACGCATATCGAGTGCTCTCCCACTGGCGGCGTCCTCCCGGGTTGACATCCGAGGGGACCATCGACGCCGACGTGCTCAACGGATGGGTTGAAACAGCCAGAGAGTTGTTAGCCAAGGCCAAGAGGTTGGACATAGGCGATGTCCACATCGGCAACGTGCTCGCCCACAGTCCCCCTGATGAGGACGGTGTGTGGCCGAGTCGGGCCGTCAGGGCGCTTCTCGAGACGCTCCAGAACGACAAGATCGAGGAAGGACTCCGAACCGAGGTCCATAACCAGCGGGGCGTCACGACGCGCGGACTCACTGAGGGTGGCGCTCAAGAGAGGGACCTCGTGCGCAAGTACAGAGAGGAAGCTGCGCGCCTGAGCGATGAGTGGCCACGATCTGCCGCGATCTTGCGCGAGATAGCAGATGACTACGAGAGGGAGGCCAGGCGAAGCGACGAGGATGCGGAACGGTTCCGTACGGGGTTCGCGAGGTAGGTAGAGCGAAGGTATTTACCGCAGATGGGGACCAGTGAGTGAACTCGTCATGACAACGGTGGCCGAGTCGCTACCTCACCCTCCGGGCTTAAGCCCGTGACCTTCTCTGTGGGCCCTGGTGGAGAGCCGTCTACGCCGCCGTCGGCGAGATGGATCTGGAAGCACCTTTCGGCACAGACGTTCAGCCTGGATGGGCGGCATTCCCGAGGAGTCGGGCAGGACACCACTATTGAGCAGCGGTAACGGTCTACGACGCCCATTTTGCCCGTCATGTTGTGCTTGAGAGTCAAGATACTTCCTTCCCTCGCGTGCAGGCTTTGCCTCAGGGAAGGTCCTTCTGGTGGGCAAGTCGATGCCGGATCACACCCGCGCGGTCATCGCGGGGGTCGGTTGATGTCCTGTTCATCATCGTGATCTTCTTCTTCTTCTTCTTCAGGAGGAATGTACGTTGCTCACTCGATTCCCTCTTCCAGGCCGACGACGAGATCGAGTAGGCCGACCGCCTCCCACGCCCGGTTGCGCGCTGACTCGCCGAGACGCTGAAGGATCCCGGCGTCTTCCAGCTCATTGATCGCATTGGTCACCGCCGGCTTCGTTCGCCTCGTGGCAGCAACTGCAACCGGCACGGTGATTACAGGATGGGCCGGGAGGACGTTGATGACGGCCCATGCGGCCGCATCAGCCCTCGGGTTCGAATGAGACCCGAGTTTCGCCCGCCACTCCTCCTGTAACGCTGACACCCGCCCCGTGTAGCGTTCGGCAAGGCTGGCCGCCTGATTCGCGGCGACGGCGAAAATCTCCAACCACTCCGGGACGTGGTCCTCGCGAAACAACGTCAGTCCTTTGATGTACTGCTCCTTATCACGGGCGAGCACGACGCTGATCGGGGGGACGAACGCAGGCGCCAGTCCGCGGCGGCGGAGGATCACCTGAACGAGTGCACGTCCGGTGCGACCGTTCCCGTCATCGAACGGGTGAACGGTCTCGAACTGCGCGTGCGCGATGCCCGCCTGCACGAGCGGAGGCAGCCCCTCATCTGCGCTGAAGTGACAGATGTCATCGAGGAGTCGATCGACCTCACTCTCCGGAGGAGGCACGAAGTCGGCGCCGCAGGGGTTGTAGTCGTTCCCCCCGATCCAGTTCTGAGCCTTTCGGATCAGACCCGCGATTTGCCTGTTGGGCGCGCGTGAGAGGAGCATGGTGTGGATGTCGATGATGTCCTGCGCATGGATCTCGTCCACCGAGGAGGTTCGCTCGATGGCGAGCTGCATCGCATCGATGTTCGACAGGATCTCGGCGGCGTCCGGGCCAACCTTCCGGCCCGTTTCCTGGTTCGCCTCCGCCCGCGCCAGCGTGCGCGCATCGATCTGCATCCCCTCAACCTTCGAGGACGCGATGGATTCTGTCCGGAGGAGCAGGCGCGCGAGCGGTTGCAACTCCGGTCCGCCCGACCGGTTGAGGGAGGCAATCGCCTTCTCGGCGTCCGACACGATGCCGGCCAGGCTGCCCGGGAGGTCCACTTGGAGGTCGGCCAGCGGGTCGGGGACGAAGGCGTCGTATCCGCAGGCCGCGCGATACTTGGCGGGCGCATAGAGCGCCGGGTCCCACTCCCAGACCCGATGCACGAAATGGCCTCGCACTCCTCGCTATCCTTTCCTTCGCTCGCGGCTCGGTAAAGGTTAGCAGATATCCTTTACCAAACCTCCCGGGGCGAGTTCGAGGTGGTAGAGTTTCATCCTTGCCCAGTAACCCCGAGTGGTAAAGGTTGAGCTCTTTCCTTTACCACGCTGGACCCGCGCCGAACCTGCTCAGGCAGCCTGTCCGGGCCCGCGGACGGCTTGCACGAAGCCGCACGGATCTTCGAGAACCGGATGTTCCCGCCACTCTATTCTCGTCGACCCCGGCGGGCTCCAATGCCTCCAGTTCATCGAGGGGCCGGTAGTGCGAGCTGCCGGAGGACCATCCGGACCGGCAGGGCTGGCGTGATCCTGCTGCTCGGCTACGTCAGACCCGAGCCGCCCGTCATAGCCGATTGCGAGGCCTACGAACAGGACTGGTCGAAACCGCTCGAGTGGTTACCGTACGTACCGAACCGCCAATGTGGTCTGACGAGCGGACCCCGGCCAGGAAGAAACGATGAGGACAACCCGAAGGTTCGTGCCGCCGGCTGAGCCGGCCGGACTACCCGCTGCAGTGTTCCATCTGCAGGGGGAACCGTCATCGAGCGCACCGTCGACCTGCCGCTCCCCGATCTGGACGGAGAAACCTGTTTGGTTCATCGGGGTCCGGCTGGTGTGTGTCAGAGCTCCGGTGAGCGATACCTAATGTCGGCGGTCATCGAGAGGCTGAGGACTTCTACAGACCGTCCCAACGGGGCAACAAGACGCTCCAGTCTAGGATTTCACAGCGAGCGCCTGGCTTCGGTGCCCCTTGGCGCCTCCTGAAGGAGACTCACTGGTCTAGGAGTTCTTTCAAGAGCGTGCTGAGGTTCGAATACCGTCCCCCTACCTCCACTTTCGAGCCCTTGTGTGAACCGAGGACACCACGCGAAGGGTTCATCGCACGCGAAGCCCGAGCGCCCTCTCAACGCTGCCGTCCATAACTCACGTCAACCTGCCCGGGGCAAAGCCGTTGACCGGTGCAGTGGTAGCAACGAAACGATTCACTGTCGGATTGTTCGTGGCATGGATGCTGGCCTTCGCGATCGTCGTGGGGATCCTGACGCCAAGATGGTAGGGGGCTAGCCGCGGAGGAACCCGACGATCGCGCCGAAGTCCCGGTCGCCGAGGCCGGCCTCGATCGCGTCATCGCACCGCGCGGCCGCCGTCTCGGGCACACTGAGGCGGACGGCCGCGCGTTCGGCCTCGTCGAACACGAGCGCGAGGTCCTTGCGCGCGAGCGCCAGACGGAAGTACGATCCGTCGTCCTCACCCTTCAGGCGTGGACGCCACCGATCGATCAATGATGCGAGCGGTCCTAACTTGAGGCTGTCGAGGACGACATCGATCTCGAGGCCTGCCCGGTCGGTGAGCGCGAGGAGCTCCCCGAGCGCCACGAGCGTGCCGATCGACGCGGCGTTGTTGATCAGCTTGAGCCAGGCGCCTGAGCCACTCGGGCCGACGTACATCGGCGTCCCGAGGACGGCGAGTAAGTCGCCGTGGCGCTCGAACGCCTCTCGGTCCCCTCCGACGAGGATCATCAGGCGCCCGGCCTCGACGGACGGGACGCTGCCGAGCACCGGTGCGTCGAGCACGTTCACTGGGGCGAGCCGCTCGGCGACGGACGCGATTTCGGCCGGTCCGACCGTGGACATATCGATCAGGGTGCACGAGTGGGGGATCGCCGGCGCGGCACCGTGGGGGCCGAACAAGACGTCCTCGAGGGCCGGTGGGTCCGTGAGCACCGTGATCACGACTTCGGCGTCCCGAACGGCGTCGGCTGGGGTCTGGGCGCGGCGGGCGCCCGTTGAGACGAGCTCGTCCCCGCGTCCGGGGGTGCGGTTCCACACCGCGAGGTCGTGGCCCGCGCCCTGGAGCTTTCCAGCGATTGCGCGGCCCATCGCGCCCAGGCCGAGGACGGCAATCGCGCTCACGACGACACCACCGCCACGACGTCCACCTCGATGACCGCTTCGGGCACCACGAGGGCGACCACCCGCACAGCCGTGCTGGCCGGCGGCTCGGCGGGCAGGTACCGGAGACGCACCTCGCGGCTCTCGGCGAGTCCGTCGAGCGTGGTGAAGTACGTATGGATCTTCACGACGTCGGCGAATGTGGCGCCGTTGGCCTCCAGGATCGCTCGGAGGTTCTCGAAGACCTGTTCGGTCTGGGCCGGCAACTCGTTGGGGGCGACCAGGGTGCCCTCGGGATCGTTCGCGATCTGACCGGAGACGTAGATCCAGGTGGCGTCGGCGGTCTGGACTCGAACGGCGTGCGAGTAGGCGCCGACGGGACGAGCGATGGTCTCGGGGTTCGATCGAGTTGTTTGCATGCGTCCTCCTATCTATCCCGCCGCTGATGCGCATCATCGGTCATCTCGGCATGATCCGCTGCACTCGACGTTGACCGAAGTTCACACTTGGCTTGGGCACCACATCCGGGGGGCCTCGCGGGGGGTCTGTCCCTCGGACATACGACCAACGTTGCTCGAGTCAGAACATAGCCAGGGGTAGAGCAAACCAGTTCCGGGCGGTTCGCGCACCGTTCAGTCAAGGACCCGCCTGGAAGAACGTTCGAGGGGAGCCACGCCCGGATCGGCGTGACTCCCCGGAGGTTCTCGAGTCGTTGGGCTGAGAACGTCCCGGGACCTACCGCCGGATCTGCCTCGCGACCGCGGACCCGGCGGTAGGTCCAAGAACGACGATCAGTGGGGTTTCCAGCCGGCGCTCGCGGCCATGAGGAGGACCGCAAGCCATCCCACGACGCCGGCGAAGCGATGGACCAGCTTTCTCACAACATCACCTCCTCCTCGTTCCCATCGATTCGGCCCCGGCCGTGGGAAAGTGAAGCCGACGATCCCAGGAACGAACGTTTGGCGCGATACCTGGACGCTCGCCCGACCGCCGGGTCGACCCAGCCGGTACGACCGCGTCGTAGGCCATCCGGCGGACCACGTACGGCCGACGCGACCGTCTGCATGGGCTCCGCCTGAGCGGCGCATGGCCCGCGAGGAGGGTTCAGCGACCCGTCGGCGCTGTCGATACGCATGCGAGAGGCCTCGAAGCCGAAGGGACGAGGCATGCCCGGAAGACGGGGTCGCTACAGCGAGAGGGGTTCGTGAAGATCATCCTGCTGACGCTCGGCCTTTCGATCCTCGTCGCAATCGCGCTCGGGGGCCGGCCGGCTCGGCTGGCGGTGGTGCCGGTCCGGTGGGCCTGGCTGGCCTTCGTCGGACTCGCGCTCCAGCTGCTCCCGCCGTCTCAGCTCGACCCGATCGTGGTCCCCCTGTTGCTCGTCTCGTTCGTGATCCTCGTCGCCTTCTTGATCGCGAACCTTCGCCTTCGTGGCTTCGAACTGATCCTGGTCGGCGTCCTACTCAACTTCCTGGTGATCGGCCTGAACTCGGGAATGCCGGTCTCCCGGGCTGCGCTCATCGGGTCGGATCAACGGGCGACGCTCACCTACCTGGAGGAATACGGCGGAGCGAAGCATCACCTTGCGGATGAGGAGGACGTGCTGGTGGGTCTCGGTGACTCGATCGCCCTCGGGGCGCCGATCAGGCAGGCGATCAGCCTCGGCGACGTCTTCACGTACGTCGGCGTCGCCGTCTTCGTGGTCTTCGGCATGCTGGGAAGGTCGGACCGGCGTCGTGTCGCAGGGGACGTGGCGCCCCACTCGACCGCGGGCGTGATGGGCGATGGCTGAGGAAGCCGCAGTCGATGCGCAGCCGCGAGGGTCAGTCCTTCGTCTCTACGAGGCCACGATCGCTTTCCCGGTGGTTGCCTGGATCGCCTACCAGCTGATCCATTCGCACGGCAAGGACCTCGAGGCTGCCACCATCCTCTGGATCGCGATCGTCGCGCTGGTTGACCTGCTGCCGATCCCCGCCTGGGGCGGCCTCGTCGTCTCGCTCAGCTTCCCGATCCTGATCGCCACCTGCCTGCTGTACGGACCGCCGGCCGCCGGACTCATCGCTTTGATCGGGTCGTCCGACATCCGGGAGTTCCGACGTGAGCTGCCGCCGCTGAAGGCCCTGTTCATCCGGGCCCAGATGGCGCTGGCGATCCTCCTCGGCGCCGGCCTCTTCCACTCGGTCGCAAGCCTGCATTCGGGCTTCATCCGGATGTCGGTCGCGGCCATCGGAGCTACCATCGTCTCCTATTCGGTCAACGCGATCCTCGTCGCCATCTACACCGCGCTCGACGACGGGCTCCCTGTGCACCGGATCCTCGTGGAGATGCACGGTTCGAAGCCGGCGGAGTTCCTGGTCGCTTACCTCGGACTTGGGCTCTACGGGACGCTGATCGCACGGTTCTTCGAACACGAAGGGGCCTGGGCCGTCGCCGCATTCTTCGCACCGCTGGTGTTGGCTCGTCAGATGTTCTTCCGGACCCGCGCGCTCGAGGTGACCACCGATGAGCTTCGCGACCGAGAGCGGTCCCTCCAGCATCTGTCGGGTCAGCTCCGTCACCAGAACGAGCAGCTGGAGGAGCAAGCGACGCTGCTGCAGGTCCATCTCGAGCGCGAACGCGAGACCGTCGCCGAGCTTCGCGAACTCAACCTGATGAAGAGCGAGTTCGTTGCGGTCGCCTCGCACGAGCTACGCACACCACTCACGGCGATCATCGGCTACGCGAATGCGCTGCTTCGTCCCCATGTCGCAGATGACGAGGCGATCCGGGAGGAGTTCACGGTCGGCATCGCGCTCCAGGGCGAACGGCTGATGGATCTGGTGCAGAACCTGCTGACCGCGTCGAGGATCGAGAGCGGCTCGATCTCCGTGGAGGTGACACCGGTCGATGTAGCCGAACTCTGCGTGCAGATCGCCGCCGAGTTCGACGAGCGACGCGATCGGATCGAGCTGGACGTCCCCACATCGCTCCCGCTCGTGCACACGGACCGGACGTTGTTCGGACGTGTGCTCACCAACCTCATCGACAACGCGCTGAAGTACAGCGACGACGATCGGTTCTGCCGCGTCACGGCGGTCGCCCAGGGCGACGAGGTCCGGATCTCCACCGTCGACCATGGAGTCGGCATCGATGCGGGCAGCCTGCCCCACATCTTCGATCGCTTCTACCAAGTGGACTCCTCGGCCACCCGTCGGTTCGGAGGAACGGGGCTCGGCCTGGCCATCGTGAAGGAGATCCTCGAGCACCTCGGAGGCTCGATCGAGGTGCACAGCACACCCGGCTCGGGAAGCGTATTCACGGTGGTGATGCCGACCGGCCCGGGGGTCGAGACCGAACCGGTTACGCCGTCGGCGGTGGAATCGGAGGCCGGCGCATCGATCGCCCGGTCGAACGCGGGCGTCGCAGGCGACATGTAGCGTCGGGACTCATTCCAGCTCCAGGACCGCGCCAGCATCGTCCGCCCGTACGATCACGATCGCATCGTCTCGAATCGAGCGGTACGTGGCCTCGTCGACCACGACGACCGGGAAACGGGTTCCGAACAGCTCGCGGACCACGATGGCGCCCAGGGCGATGATCGGATCGGGCTCCCGCATCACGATGGCGACCGGTCCGGTGCGGGCATAGATCGACTCGACCAGCACGCTCGAGCTGGAGCTCGAACCTCGGCCCGACGGCATGACCAGCACGCGCCCGGTCACCGTGACCCCCAGCTGCGGATGGTGTACGTCGATCACCCGCCCGGTCTCCGGATCCACGCCGCCCCAGAAGCTCAGTGGCTCGTCGAGGACCAGGGCCGGCCCTCGGGCCTCGCCGGCGGCAAGGGGCCGACCCTCACCCATCGGCCCATAGGCGCTCGTCGCGCCAAACGTGACCACTCACCGCCGAACGCACGCACTCCTCGAGGCTCCCGAATACCACGTCGGCGCCGACGTTCATCGGCGCGTACCAGGCGCACTTCGCGGAGTTCGTCATGATCGGGCCGTCCTCCACTCGCATGATCGGGGTGATGTAGGTGCACGTGTCCGTGACGATCCGGGCGCCGGCCGCTCGGA
>WNGB01013085.1_pt1 | contig 19538 bp, 12 predicted proteins | sample 5400681 | NCBI WGS metagenome assembly WNGB01 (sample SAMN13153367, study PRJNA577476) | soil metagenome | isolation source: 115 cm soil or saprolite under grassland replicate 2 | place: USA:California | collected 2016-06-15
CGCTCCCGTAGAGGTCCGTCCCGCGGCGCGGGAGGGCGTGGCCCGGGCTCGCCGCGTGGTCGACGAAGCGGTGGCCCGCGGGGACGTGGTCTACGGGGTCACCACCGGCTTCGGCAGCTTCGCCGACGTGCACATCCCCGCGGATCGCCTCCGGGACCTCCAGCTCAACCTCGTGCGCAGCCACGCCGCCGGGGTCGGGGATCCCCTGGGCGAGGCCGAGACCCGCGCCCTCATGGTCCTGCGCGCGAACGTGCTGGCCAAGGGCAGGAGCGGCGTCCGCCCCGAGACCCTCGACCGGCTCGTGGCCCTGCTGAACCGCCGCCTCCACCCCGTGGTCCCCGCCCAGGGCTCCGTGGGCGCGAGCGGCGACCTGGCGCCCCTCGCCCATCTCGCCCTGGCCCTGGTGGGCGAAGGCGAGAGCGTCTTCGAGGGTCGCCGCTGCGCCAGCGCCGAGGCCCTCCGAGCGGCCGGCCTCGAGCCGGTCGTGCTCGAGGCCAAGGAAGGCCTCGCCCTCATCAACGGCACCCAGCTCATCACCGCGATCGGCGGCCTCGCCCTGGCCGAGGCCCGCCGGCTGGTGCGCGCGGCCGACGTGGCGGGGGCCCTGAGCCTGGACGCCCTCAAGGGAACGGACGTGGCCTTCGACCCGCGCATCCAGGCCGCGCGCCCCCATCCCGGCCAGGCCGCATCCGCCCGCAACCTGTGCCGGCTGCTCGCGGGGAGCGCGATCCGCGAGTCGCACCGCGACTGCGGCAAGGTGCAGGACGCCTACAGCCTGCGCTGCATCCCCCAGGTGCACGGCGCGGCCCGTGACGCCCTGGCCTACGTCGGCGCCACCTGGAGCGTCGAGATGAACGCCGCCACGGACAACCCGATGGTCTTCGCCGAGACCAGGGAGATGCTCTCGGGGGGAAATTTCCACGGCGAGCCGGTGGCCATCGCGGCCGACGTGATGGCGATCGCGGTGGCCGAGCTGGGGGCGATCAGCGAGCGGCGGATCGAGCGCCTGGTGAACCCGGCGCTCTCCGGCCTTCCCGCCTTCCTGGCTCGCGACGGCGGCCTCGAGTCCGGGCTCATGCTCGCCCACGTCACCGCGGCCGCCCTCGCCTCCGAGAACAAGGCGCTCGCTCATCCCGCGAGCGTCGACTCGATCCCGACCTCGGCCAACAAGGAGGACCACGTCTCCATGGGGGCCACCGCGGCTCGCAAGGCCGCGCGCGTGGTGGCTAACACCCGCCGCATCCTGGCGGTCGAGCTCTTGGCCGCCTGTCAGGCTCTCGAGTTCCTGAAACCGCTCACGACCTCCCCGCCCCTGCGCGCCGCCTACGCCCGGCTGCGCCTCGAGGTGCCTCCCCACGACCGCGACCGGTTCCTCTCTCCCGACCTCGAGGCGGCGGCGGCCCTGGTGGCGGAGGGGCGGATCGCCGACGCGGCGGCTGCGGTTTGCGGTACGCTGGAGTGAAGGAGGCCCCGCCATGAACCCCCTCGGCCGTCTCCGACGGGCCCCAGGGCATCCGGGGGGTCCGGGGGCGCCCTGGCTCTCGGGCGCCCTGCTCCTCCTGCTCTCGGTCGGACTGGTTGCCCCCGCGGCCTGGGCGCTGGGCCTCCGCCGGTGGCCCTTCTACTTGGGTCTCCTGGCCGCCCTCCTCCTGCTTCAGGGCCTCCTCGAGCGGCTCTGGCAGCGCCGCGCCGCCACCCGGCCCCCGAAGGCCCGCCGCCGCTTCCGCGTGGTGCCCGGGCGGAAGGGGAACGGCAAGTCCTACGATCTCGCGGCCGACGACTCGACCGACAAGCAGCGATGGCCGATGTGAGCGCCACCCCCGAGGTCCGGGTCGTCCGGGCCCCGCGGGGAACCGCCCTCTCCTGCCGCTCCTGGCAGCAGGAGGCCGCCCTTCGCATGCTCATGAACAACCTCGACCCCGAGGTGGCCGAGCGGCCGGAGGACCTGGTCGTCTACGGCGGGATCGGCAAGGCCGCGCGCAACTGGGAGTGCTTCGACGCCATCGTCCGCTGCCTGAAGGAGCTCGCGAACGACGAGACCCTGCTCGTGCAGTCGGGCAAGCCGGTCGGGGTCTTCCGCACCCGCGAAGAGGCCCCGCGCGTCCTGATCTCGAACTCGATGCTGGTGCCCGCCTGGGCCACCTGGGAGCACTTCTACGAGCTGGACCGCAAGGGCCTGATGATGTACGGCCAGATGACGGCCGGGTCCTGGATCTACATCGGGAGCCAGGGCATCCTGCAGGGGACCTACGAGACGTTCGCGGAAGCGGCGCGCCAGCATTTCGGAGGCTCCCTGCGGGGCCGACTGGTTCTCACCGCCGGCCTGGGCGGCATGGGGGGGGCCCAGCCCCTGGCCGCGACCATGAACGACGGGGTCATGATCGCGGTCGAGGTGGACCGGCACCGGATCGAGCGCCGGCTCACGACCCGCTACCTCGACGTGATGGCCACCAGCCTGGACGAGGCGGTCGAGCGGGCGCGCGCGGCCCAGGCGTCGGGCCGGCCGCTCTCCATCGGGCTCCTCGGCAACGCGGCCGACGTTCACGCCGAGCTGGCGCGGCGCGGGGTCGTTCCCGACCTCGTCACGGACCAGACGAGCGCCCACGACCCCCTGAACGGCTACGTCCCGAACCGGATCCCCTATGAGCAGGCCCTTCGCCTGCGCCGGGACGACCCCGCCCGCTACATGGCCGAGGCCCGCCGCAGCATGGGCGAGCACGTGCGCGCCATGCTGGACCTGAAGAAGCGGGGGGCGGTGGCCTTCGATTACGGCAACAACATCAGGGCGGAGGCGCGCAAGGCGGGGGTCGAGGACGCCTTCGACTTCCCGGGGTTCGTCCCCGCCTACATCCGGCCGCTCTTCTGCGAGGGCAAGGGCCCGTTCCGGTGGGCCTGTCTCTCGGGCGACCCCGCCGACCTCGCGGCGACCGACGATGCCGTCCTCCGCACGTTCCCCGGCAATGAGGCCCTCGCTCGCTGGATCACCCTGGCCCGGGAACGGGTGCAGGGCCAGGGCCTGCCCGCGCGCATCTGCTGGCTGGGCTACGGCGAGCGGGCCCGGATGGGCCTCGTCTTCAACGAGCTGGTGCGCACGGGGGCGGTCCGGGCGCCGATCGTCATCGGCCGCGATCATCTCGACGCGGGCTCCGTGGCCTCCCCCAACCGCGAGACCGAAGGGATGAAGGACGGCTCGGACGCGGTGGCCGACTGGCCGATCCTGAACGCGCTGCTCAACGCGGTGTCGGGCGCGACCTGGGTCTCGGTCCATCACGGCGGCGGGGTGGGAATGGGCTACTCGATCCACGCGGGGATGGTGGTGGTGGCGGACGGGACCGCGGAGGCGGCCGCCCGCCTGGAGCGCGTGCTGACCACCGACCCCGGGACCGGCGTCATGCGACACGTCGACGCCGGCTACGAGCGGGCCATCGCGGTGGCCCGCGAGCACAGCCTCCGCATCCCCATCGACCACGCACGATGAGACCGAAATCGCGATGAGCCCGCCCGAGGTCCCGCGACCGGACCTCGAGGAGGCGCTGGGACGCCGCGCCCGATCCGGCCCTCCGCTGCTCCTCGCCGGCCCGCCGGGTGCGGGCAAGACCACGCTCCTGCTTCGGCTGCGCGAAGTCCTCGCGGCCGAGGGTTGGCTGCCCGTGTACCTCGACCTCATGGGCGCGGCCTCCTCGCCGGACCGCTTCGTCCTCGCGGCCCTCGAGGTCCTGCCCGCGGAGCCCCTGGCCGCGCGGCTGCCCGAGGCCACGCGCATTCGTATGCTCGCGGGGGCCGGCCGGCGGCGGAGCGGCGAGGCCGTGCGCTCTCTCTTCGCATTGTGGTCGTCGCTGAACGACGCCGCGGGCAAGCCGGTCGCCCTCCTCGTCGACGAGGCGACCGAGATCCGCTCGCTCGCCTACTTCCCGGAGCTGCGCGAGGTGGCGAAGGCCTTCGGACAGGCCCTGGCCGCGCGGCGTCGAGGCACGGTCCTCGCGACGTCGTTTCCCACCCTGGCCCGCGGCTTCTGGCCCGGGCTGGAGGTGCTGGAGGCACGGCCGCTCACCGCCGCCGACCTGGTGAGCGCCGTCGGTCTCGATCACGGCTCGGCCGCCGAGTTGGTCCGCCTCACCTTCGGCTGGCCGCGCTACGTGCGCGCCCTCCTCGAGCGAAGCCACCCGTCCGGCCCCCTCGAGGCCTGGGTCGAGGAGATGGCTCCCGGGGGCCGGCTGGAGTCCGCCTGCCGTCATACCCATGAATCGCTGCTTCTCCGCAGCCGTGGCTACGGGATCTCGAAGGCGGCGCTCCAGGCGGTGGCCCGAGAGGAGGGGCTGAACCTCACGGCGCTGGTGGCCCGCCTGGGCCGCACTCCGGGGGCCACCCGCGACTACCTGCAGTGGCTCGTGGGCGTGGACGCCCTGCGCATGGTCAAGAAGCGCTATTCGTACGTGGACGGCCTGCTGCGCGTATGGGTCCGCCTGTACGCCCGGGGCGCGCCCCCCACGGCCGCCGAGATCGAGGACGCCGGACGGGCGCTGGGGCGGCGCGAGCCGCCCACCGAGCCCGTCACCCCGGAAGCCCGAGCGAAGCTGACCCTCCCCGAGGCAGCGACCGAGCCCCGCCGCGACACCCTCATCGAGATCGATTAAAGGTGTGGCTCCACGAGCTTCACCAGCGCGTCCTTCGACATCTTTCCCACGCGCTGGTCGAGGACCTTTCCGTCCTTCAGCACGATCAGGGTCGGCATGGCGGTGATGTTGTAACGGAAGGGGACGTCGTTGTTCTCCTCGACGTTCACCTTGCCCACCTTCAGGCGGCCCGCGTAGAGCTGGGCCACCGCCTCGAGGTCGGGCACCATGGCCAGGCAGGGCTTGCACCACTCCGCCCAGAAGTCGACGAGCACGGGCTTCGGGGAGGCCACGACCTCCTGCTCCCAGTTCTGGTCCGTCCAAGTCTCAATGTTGGCCGCCATGGATCCGGTCCCCCTTGTTCATCGACCCCCCCTCCTATCCTGATCGTTCATCGACCCCCCACCCTATCCCTCCCCCACGTAGGGGGAGGGGAACGCTGCCGCACGTCCGGCCCCGGGTCTTCATCGCCCCCCCACCTTAGACCTTCTGCATGGCCCGCCGGTACAACTCGACGTATTGTCGCGCCGAGCGGTCCCACGAGAAGTCCTTCGCCATCCCGTTCCGCATCAACCGCGCCCAGCCCTTGCGATCCTTGAATGCGGCGAGGGCCTGGTCGAGGGCCCACACCAGACCGGTTCCGTCGGGCGCGTCGAAGCGGAATCCCGTGCCTCGCCCCGTGGCCGCGACCCAGGGCTCGACCGTGTCCACGAGCCCGCCCGCCGTGCGCACCACCGGCACCGTCCCGTAGCGCAGCGCGTACATCTGGGTCAGGCCGCAGGGCTCGGAGCGCGAGGGCATGAGGAACAGGTCGGATCCCGCCATGACCTTGTGGGCCAGGGTCTCGTCGTATGCGAAGCGCACGGCGAAGCGCGCGGAGTCGCGCGCCGCGAGGCCCCGAAGGCCCTCCTCGATTCCATGGTCGCCCGTACCCAGGACCACCATGCGCATCGGCCGCTGCAGCAGGTCGTACCACGCCCGGGCCACGATGTCGAAGCCCTTCTGCCAGACCAGCCGCGAGACCACCCCGACCACCGGCAGGTCGGGGAACTCCGCGAGGCCAAAGGTGCGCAGAAGGTCGGCCTTGCAGTCGAGCTTCCCCGCCGGGTCCTCGGGGCCGTACTTCCGGGCGATGCGGCCGTCGACTCGCGGGTCCCACTCGTCGTAGTCCACGCCATTCAGGATCCCCGAGAAGTCGGCGCCCCGGGCCCGGATGATCCCGTCGAAGCCGAAGGCGTGCTCCGGCTGCTGGATCTCCCAGGCGTGGTGCGGCGAGACCGTGTTGACCTGCTCCGAGAAGACCACCCCGCCCTTCAGGTAGCTGATCGCGCCGTTGTACTCGAGGGCGTCCGACGTGCCCAGGTTCCAGGGCAACCCCAGAAGGCCCACCGTGTCGGCGCCGAACTGGCCCTGGTAAGCCACGTTGTGCACGGTGAAGACCGAGGGCGTGCGCTGGACGGTCGGGTCGTCCCAGTAGAACGCCTTCAGGTACACGGGAAGGAGGCCAGTCTGCCAATCGTGGGCATGGAAGACGCTCGGGCGCTCGCCGCGGCTCCGCAGATACTCGATGGCCGCCCGCGAAAGGAAGGCGAAGCGCAGCCGGTTGTCCCCGTAATCGCCGTAGATGACCGGCCGGTCGTAGAACGGCGGGTGCTCGACGAACACCACCTCGGCGCCGCCTTCGGTCCGCGCGCGGTAGAAGCCGGCGCTCCGGGCCAGGTGGTCCACGGGGACGTGGACCGAGCCCGAGAACTCGCCCGGCGGGAAGGCGATCCCCGCGTAACGCGGCAGGATCACGGTCACCCGGTGCCCGAGTCGCACCAGGGCCTTGGGCAGGGCGGCCGAGATGTCGGCGAGTCCTCCGGTCTTCACGTAGGGGGCCATCTCGGACGTCACGAAGACCACGTGAAGGGACTCGGCCACCCGCTCCTCGCGCAAGAGCGACAGGCTAGCAGACCTGGTTTGCGAGGGTCAATCGCCTCAGGCGAGGCCGGGAGATCGACGCGGAGGGCTGCGGCCTGCCAACAAACGGCAGGCAGATACCCACGACACTGCCGCTCCCGGTCGGCATCTGACGGAAGCGCCGCGGCCTCTCAATGCGCCAAGGCCAGTCGGGTCAATCCGTTGTCACGTGGGCCCGGTCCCCGGATCTGGGACCGATCGTCCCATCCGGGCTGTGCAGGGGGTTTGCAGTACGCGGTCACCACCTAGCTCTACGCCTTCAGCTCGGGGGACGGGAACCCCGCCTACCGGAAGGAGAGTCTCGCCGGACGCGAGTTCCCCCGCCGGGCTGGGAAGGGATTGCAAACGATGCTGAATCGATTCTGGAGACGAGGGTCTCTCGTCCTGATCCTCGACGGGGTCCTCCTCGCGGCCATCCCCCTCCTCGCCCAGTCCACCACCGGCTCCCTCCAGGGCACGGTCAAGGACGAGCAGCAAGCGGTCGTTCCGGGGGTGACGGTCACGGTACGCAACGTCGACACCAACGCCACCTATGCGACCATCACCGACTCGCAGGGTCGCTGGCGCGTCCCCCAGCTTCCGGTCGGCAACTATGAGGTCAAAGTCGAGCTGACCGGCTTCGCCACCATCCTGCGCACTGGCATCGGGCTGCTCCTCAACCAGGACGCCGTCGTGGACGTCACCATGAAGACGGCGACCGTGAGCGAGACCATCACCGTCCAGGCGGACGCGCCGCTTCTCAACACGAGCAACGCGGAGGTCGGCGTCCGCTTCGACACCAAGCGCATCGCGGAGCTGCCGGTCAACGCCCCGCCCGGCGGCGCCGGCTTCCGCGACGTCTACAGCCTCGCTCTCTCCGCCGCGGGGGTCAGCGCCCTGTCGAGCGGCAACTCGACCTTCGCCGCCGGGACCAATTTCTCGGTCAACGGCATGCGCCCGCGCGGGAACAACTTCATGATCGACGGCCAGGACAGCAACGACCCGAGCGTCACCGGACGCCAGCAGCCGATCAACAACACCGACATCGTGCAGGAGATCCGGCTCATCACGAACCAGTTCAGTGCCGAGTTCGGCCGGGCGGCGGGATCGGTCCTGAACGTGGTCACCAAGAGCGGCACCAACAGCGTCCACGGCTCCGCGTTCTGGTTCGCGAACCGCAACCAGCTCAACGCCATGAGCAACCTGGACAAGAACGCGGGCCGCACGGAGGCCCCGTTCCGGAGCGAGAACCAGTACGGGGGCACGCTCGGCGGTCCCCTTGCTCGCGACAAGGTGTTCTTCTTCGGCTCCTACCAGCGGTGGACGAACCGCCAGCTCGGCTCGGGGACCACGTTGAATGGCGCGCCCACCGCGGCCGGGCGTCAGGTCCTCCAGCAGGCCGCGGGAACCCGTCCCCAGGTGGCGGCCCTGCTCGAGTTCCTTCCCGAAGGAACCGGCTTCGTGAAGAACGCCACCATCAATGTCGGCGGCCAGACCTACACCATTCCCCTGGGCTCGATCACCGGGTCCGCGACCCAGAAGCTCGACAACCGCCAGGCCTCCGGACGCCTCGACTACCGCATGGGCCAGAACCACACCCTGAGCGCGCGCTACCTCTACAACGACCAGTTGCAGGGCGGGATCGGGCAGGTCACGCCGCCCGGCATCACGTCGATCACTCCCGCCACCCAGCACGCCGCTGCCATGTGGCTGACCAGCACCCTCTCCAACCGCGCCTTCAACGAGCTCCGCGTGGCCTTCCAGCGCCTCGACACCGCGACCAGCGCTTCGGACACGTCCTCGCAGGAGATCCCTTCGATCGAGATCTCGGAGCTGGGCCTCACGGGGTTCAACGCCGCCTCCAGCCGCACCGCCATCGGCCTCGCGGTGAACCTGCCCCAGTCGCGCAAGAACAACACCTACCAGTTCCAGGACAGCTTCACCTACATCCAGGGCAACCACTCCTGGAAGGTCGGGGCGGACATCCGCCGGATCTCCGTGGACAGCGACTTCAACCCCACCATCCGCGGGCGGCTCGCATACACTACGCTCCAGCGCTTCGTAGACGACGTCTCGGACGTGGCGGCCATCAACAAGGTGCTCCCGGGGGGCAAGATCGTCCAGAACTACGACTGGTGGGACGCCTATGTCTTCGCCCAGGACGAGTGGAAGATCACCCCCAGCCTTACGCTGAATCTGGGAGTGCGCTACGAGCTGCCCGGAAACGCCGTGGCCAGCCTCGTCCCGGTGAACGGGGCCATCGTGGCCGCGGCCGGCGGTGACGAGCGCTACCGTCTGATGCCGGTCCCCCAGAAAGACACCAACAACATCCAGCCCCGCGTCGGCTTCAACTGGAACCCGAAGACCGGCCGGGATGGCTTCCTCGGCTTCCTGACCGGGGGTGATCGCCTCGTCATCCGTGGCGGCTACGCCCGGACCAACGACTACCAGTTCCTGAACCTGGCCCTGAACATCGCCAGCTCGTTCCCGTTCGTGGCGGCGATCACCCTTCCGACCACTGCCCAACCGACGGGGGCCAACGGAGTGTCCAACGCCTTCGCACGGCTGGCCGGCTCTACGCTTCCCGGCGACCCGAACCTGGCGACGCGCACGGTGGTGTCGGGCGGCTTCCGGGCGCCCATCGCCGACCAATTCAGCTTCGAGCTCCAGCGGCAGGTCACGAACAACCTCGTGGTGCGGGCGGGCTACATCGGCACGCGGGGGAAGGACCTCTTCCAGACCCTGGACGGCAACCCGCGGCTGCCGTTCTCCACGACGCGCGTCGATCCCACGCGGGGGGTGATCCGCCTGCGCGACAACACCGCGGAGTCCACGTACAACGCGCTCCAGGTGGGCTTCGAGCAGCGCGTGGCCAAGGGGTTGAGCGCGGGCTTCTACTACACTTACAGCAAGTTCACCGACACGGCATCGGACACCTTCAACCCGAGCGTCAACGGCGAGGTGGCCGTGCCGCAGGACTCCTTCAACATCGCGGCCGACCGCGGTTACTCGACCTACGACCGGCCGCAGCGCGTGACGGGGAGCTTCGTCTGGGAGCTACCGGTGTACCGCAACCAGGAAGGAGCCATGGGCCACGTCCTCGGTGGCTGGCAGATCACCGCGAACTTCAACTTCCAGGACGGCCCACCCTTTACGCCGCTGAACGGCGCCGACCCCACGGGCGCGCTCTCCGGGATCGACGGTCTCGTAGGCAGCGCCATCCGCCCCAACCTGAACACCAACCTGGACCTTTCGAGGATGACCATCGACCAAATCAAGTCGGCCGGGGGAGCCGGCCTCTTCCGGCAGATCTGCGGCAAGCCCTCCCCAACCTGTGCGGGTGAGCGCGTAGGCAATGCGGGTCGGAACATCCTGCGTGCCGATGGGATCTACAACGTCGACTTCGCGGTCATCAAGAACACCCGCATCGGCCGCAACCAGAACCTCCAGTTCCGCTGCGAGATGTTCAACGCCACCAACACCCGGAACTTCGGCATCCCCGAGAGCCGGATCAACTCCGCGAACTTCCTGAACGAGAAGGGCACCGACGGAGGCAACCGCTTCATCTGGCTGTCCGCCCGGTTCACGTTCTAGGGCGTCGAACGATCGCTCGGAAGGCCTACTTCCGGGGGAAGCGGTACTCCCCCGAGGGGTCGGTCCGCCTCATCTCCGTGACCCTTCCGTCCGACACCGCGAACTCGACGACCACGTCGGAGAACTCCTTCACCCGGAAGCGGTGCGGCTTCCACGGCGTCAGGGCCTGGAACGGCTGGCCCGGGGAGACGACCCCAAGGGTGCCGTTCTCCTTGAGGACCACCTCGAGCTTCGCGCCCGTGGGCGTCTCGTAGGTCCCGGCGTACGGGCGGAGGGTCGTCATGGCGGAGAGCGCGGCCGGCACCCGGCGCACGAAGGTGACCTCGGCCTCGTCGAGGGAGACGAGGGCCTTGTCGACCTCCCCCTGCGGGCTGGTGGAGAAGTTCACGGACCACTTCCCCTCCTCCTCGTCGTCGGCAGTGTCGAAGCGGTCGTAGTGGAAGTGGCTCAAGGGAAGCCGGATCTTGTGGAAGTCGAAGAGCAGACCCTCGCCGGACTTCGAGGTGGTGAGGACGCCGTAGGCCGAGTGCTCGAATTCGCCCACGTAGTCCTCGAGCGGGTGAGAAGGCTTCGTTCCCGCGACGCGCTCGCCGCCGGCTCGGGCGCGCGCCGCCTTGCCCGCCTCCTTCCCCTTCAGGCGGATGTCGAGCATGCGTTCGCTCCAGGGGGTCAAGCTCATCCCGAGCAGCCGCTCATAGATGCCGTAGGAGACGACGTTGTAGAGGGGGGCGGCGTGGTTCCCGATCACCAGCACCACCGCTCCGATCCCGTCATAGGGCATGAGCGAGACCTGGGAGTGGAAGCCGTTGATGTCACCGCCGTGGTAGGAGATCGCGTGCCCCCGGTACGAAGCCGTCCAGCGCCCCGTCCCGTAAACGGGATTGAGCAGCTCGCCGAAGCCTCGGGCTTCGAGCATCGTGTTGGGCAGCGCGATGGCAGGCGCGAGCGTCGCCTTGAGGACGCTGGCCGGGATCACCGTCTTCCCGCTGAGCAGCTCGATCACGTAGCCGGACCCCGCGTACATCATGTTGTTGTAAAGGAAGGTCTGCCGCAAATACGGGATCTCGTGGAGCTCGAACGAATCGCGCCGCTCCGTGAAGGGGACGCCGTGGTCCGGCTGCTTCACCATGTCGTCGATGGAGAAGACGGTGCTGGTCATGCCCAGCGGCGACAGGATCCGCTCCTGCACGAACTCCTCCCACGTCTTCCCGCTGAGCAGCTCGATCACGTAGCCGGACCCCGCGTACATCATGTTGTTGTAGAGGAAGGTCTGCCGCAGGGGCTGTGAGGGCTCCAGGTACTTGAGCCGCTCGAAGAGCTCCTTGCGGGTGAAGGCGGACTTGTACCAGATCGAGTCGTGGCGCGTGATGCCCGTGCGGTGGGAGAGCATGTCGCGAATCGTCACCGTGGCGGTGAGGTCGTCGTTGTAGAAGCGAATGGTCGGCACGAACTCTCGCACCGGCCGGTCCCAATCGAGCTTGCCCTCCTCCACGAGCAGGCCGGACGCGATCGCGGTGAAGAGCTTCGTGTTCGAGGCGATGGGTACGGTCGTCTGGGGGGTGAACGGCAGCTTCCTCCCGTAGTCCCGGAAGCCGTAGCCCTTGGCGAACACGAGCTCACCCTGGACCACGACGCCGACCCCGATGCCGGGCACGTTCCAGTCCTTGACCACCTTCTGCATGTAGGCGTCGAAGTCCCCGAGCTTCTTGCGGAGGACCGGATCTTCGGCGCCCAGGCAGGCCGGGGGGCGGCAGGACAGCAAGAGCGTGACGAGGCAGACGGCGCGCATCGCGACCCGGAGGCGGTCTCGCATAGTGGCGCTCCTTTGCGGTGACCGTACCCTCGGAAGCGCGCGCCGGTCAAGGCCGAGATGCTACCCTGCCGAGGTGCCCCGTCGCCTCGGCCAGCACTTCCTCCGCCCCGCTTCGGTCGAGCGCCTGCTCCGCACGATCGCCCCCACGAAGAACGACGTGTTCCTCGAGATCGGGGCCGGGAAGGGCGCCCTCACCCTGCCGCTCGCGGCGCGGGCCGGGCGGGTGGTCGCGGTGGAGCTCGACTCCCGTCTCGCGCGACGTCTACGCGAGCGGGCCCCGGGCAACCTCGAGGTCCTCGAGGGCGACGCGCTGGCGATGGACCTCGGGGCACTCGTGCCCCCCGGCAGCCGCCTCGCGGGCAACCTGCCCTACGCGATCTCGAGCCCCCTCCTGCGGCGCTTCCTCGAGTTGCACGGCCATGTGCGCGACCTGCACGTCATGTTGCAGGAGGAGGTTGCCGCCCGCGTGGCCGCCGCGCCCGGCTCGCGCGCCTACGGGATCCTGTCCGTGTTCTACGCGCTCTGGGCCGACGCGGACATGCCCCTGCGATTCCCGCCGGGATCGTTCGACCCGCCCCCCAAGGTCGGGTCGGCGGTCCTGCGCGCGCGCTTCCTGGCCGAGCCCAGCGCGGACGTGGGCGATCCCGCCGCCTTCCAAAGGCTCGTCCGCCAGGCCTTTGCGCGCCGGAGACGAACCCTTGAAAACAACTTGCAAGATAGCTATCCTAACCTCAAGCATCACTTGAGCTTGCTCAACCTGGCGGGGACCCGGCGGGCGGAAACACTATCGGTTGGGGAGTTCGCAAGGCTTAGCCGTGCCCTCTCTCTCGAATAGCTCGGCGTCGAGCGGCCCTCTGGCGGCCGGAGCCCGCCCGTCTGCGCTGCGCCTCATCCCGCTCGGGGGCCTCGGCGAGTTCGGCCTGAACGCGATGGTCCTCGAGTGGGAGGACCACCTGCTCCTGGTGGACGCGGGCGTGCAGTTCCCGAGCGCCGAGATGCCGGGCGTGGATTCGATCGTCCCCGACTTCGAGTACCTGAGCGAGCGCGCCTCTCGCCTGCGCGCGATCCTCCTCACCCACGGCCACGAGGACCACATCGGCGCATTGGCGTTCGCGCTCCAGGCGGCGCCCGCTCCCGTGTACGGGAGCCGGCTCACCCTGGGCTTCGTGCGCCGCCGGCTGCGTGACGCCGGGCTGGACGCCGACCTGCACACCCTCCGGCCTGGACAAGCAGAGGCGATCGGCCCCTTCCGCGTGCATCCGATACACGTCGCGCACAGCGTCCTCGACAGCCTCGCCCTCGCCATCGAGACCCCGGCCGGAGTCGTGCTCGCCAGCGGCGACTTCAAGATCGACGCCGCCGCCTCCCCGGAGGAGCGCACCGACCTCGAGTCGCTCGCGGCCTGGGGCGACCGCGGGGTGCTGGTGCTCCTTTCCGACAGCACGAACGTGGAGCAGTCCGGGGCGACCGCGGGCGAGGACGCGGTGGTGCCCGCCTTCGAGGAGGTCCTCGGCCAGACGCGGGGACGCGTGCTCGTCTCCTGCTTCGCCACCTCCATCCCGCGCATCCAGCGCGTGGCGGATCTCGCGCAGAGGGCCGGCCGGCCCGTCGCGTTCCTGGGCCGGCGCATGGTGGACAACGCCGAGGTCGCCATGGACCTCGGGCTCCTGCGTGTCCCCGTGGGCGCCCAGGTGCCGGCGGGCGTGCTCGGCGAGATGCCGCCCGGAGACCGGACCCTGGTCTTCGTCTCCGGCAGCCAGGGCGAGCCGATGTCCGCCCTGTCGCTGGTCAGCGTTGGCGAGCACCGCGACCTCGCGGCGGGGCCGGGCGACACCGTCGTGCTCTCGGCCCGGGCCATCCCCGGCAACGAGCGGACGGTCTCGCGCCTGATCAGCAACCTGTTCCGCCTCGGCTGCGACGTGGTGCATCCCGGCCTCGCCCGCGTGCACGTCTCCGGCCACGGCAGCCAGGACGACCTCCTCGAGCTCCTGGCCCGGGTGCGGCCGCGCTACCTGGTGCCCATTCACGGCGAGTACCGGATGCTGGCCCAGCACGCGCGCCTGGCCGCCCGCGCGGGGTTCCCCGCCGACCACGTCCTCCTGGCCGAGGACGGCGACGTGCTCGCCTTCGGCCCCGACGGCGCGCGCAAGGAAGCGCGCGTCCCCGCCGGCCGCACCCTGCTCGACGGGGGCTCCTTCGAGGTGGAGGAGATGGTGGTGCGGGACCGCCGTCACCTCTCGGCCGAGGGCATCGTGGTGCCGATCGTGGTCATCGACCGCCAGACCGGGCGCCTCGAATCGCCCCCCGAGATCGTGACCCGCGGATTCGTGGACGTGGGCGAAGGCGCGGCCCTGCTCGAGGAGGCGGGCCGTCTGCTGGAGGACGCCCTCGGGGCGCGGCCCCGCGAGGAGCGCCTCGACGGCGAGCTCACCCGCGAGCGGATACGCACGGAGCTGCGACGGTTCTTCCGGAAGCGCACCGACCGGCGGCCGATGGTGATACCGGTCGTCATGGAGGTATGAGCGGCATGGCACCGACACCTGGTCCGAGATCGACGCGGAGGGCGGAGCTGCTGGGGCTCTCCGCCTTCGCCGTCGCGCTGATGATCCTGATCTCCCTCGGGACCTTCGACCCTCACGACCCGGCCCCCTTCTTCAGGGCGGGGTCGGGAGGGGCCACCCGGAACTTCATCGGGCCCGCGGGGGCGTTCCTGGCCGAGCTGCTGGTCCCCCAGCTCTTCGGGGCGGCCGCGCTCCTGCTCCCCCTCGCCCTCGGGCTCTTCGGCTGGAAGCTCTTCTGGTGCCGCCCCATCGAGGCCCCGTACACGAAGGCGCTCGGGATCCTGCTCCTGCTCCTCGCCCTGACCGCGTTCCTGGCCCTGACCTTCGGCACCGTCACCTTCGAGGGGGAGGCGCTGCGGGCGGGCGGCGCGGTCGGCGAGCTCCTGGCCGCCCTCCTCACGACCGACCTCAATCGCACCGGCGCCTACATCGTGGTGGCCACATCGCTCTTCGTGGCCTTCATCCTGGCCACCCAGTTCTCCTTCGCGGCCTTCCTGGGGGCGGCGGCTCGGCGGCTGGGAGCGCGCCTGCAGGCCCTGCGCACGGCCTGGGCGCACTACCGTGAGACCCGGCGCAAGGAGAAGATGCGGCGCGAGGTGATTCGTAAGCACACCCAGAGGGAGGCCGCGGAACCCGTGGGCGGCCTCCCGCGCGTCCGCAGGGTCAGGGCCGGCGAAGCGGACCTCGCCCTGGACGAGAGCGAGGAAGGCGACGACGTGGAGGAAGAGCCCCTGGCCCGCCCGGCCCCCTCGCAAAGGCCGCTTCCGTTCGGGGGGCCCGCACGCGAGGAGGAGCTCTCGGAAAAGCGGCGGCCGTCCCTGCGCCGCAAGCGCGGGGCCGCCTCCGCCGGCCCCGATCCGACCGGCAACATCTCCCTGCCCCCCATCGCCATCCTCGACGAGCCGAAGCCCAGCATCTCGCTCGACAACGAGCGCCTCTACGAGAAGGGGCGCATCCTGCAGGCCAAGTGCGGCGAGTTCGGGGTGCTGGGGACGGTGAAGGAGATCCACCCCGGCCCCGTGGTCACCACCTACGAGTTCAAGCCCGACGCCGGAGTGAAGTACTCCAAGATCGTGGGCCTGGTGGACGACCTCGCCCTCGCCCTGGAGGCGGAGTCCATCCGCATCGACCGCGTGAGCGGCAAGGGCAACGTGGGGATCGAGATCCCCAACGAGGTGCGGGACACCATCTACCTGCGCGAGATGCTCGAATCGGAGGCGTTCCGCAAGGCCCCGGGGCGCCTCACCCTCGCCCTGGGCAAGACCGTGAACGGCGACCCCTGGGTGACCGACCTCGCCGCCATGCCCCACCTGCTGATCGCGGGCTCCACCGGCACCGGCAAGAGCGTCGGCCTCAATTGCATGATCGCCAGCATCCTGTTCAAGTCGACCACGGACGAGGTCCGGCTGATCCTGATCGACCCCAAGCGGCTCGAGCTGGGGGTCTACGAGGACATCCCCCACCTGCTCACCCCGGTGGTGACGGACGCCAAGATCGCGGCCAACGTGCTCAAGTGGGCGGTGGGCGAGATGGAGAAGCGCATCCGCAAGCTGGCCTCCGAGGGGGTGCGGAACATCGAGCAGTTCAACAACATCATCCGCGCGGAGAAGGCCTCCGGGAGCGGCGACTCCGAGGAGGACCTGAAGCCGCTGCACTACATCGTGATCGTCATCGACGAGCTGGCGGACCTGATGATGGTCTCCTCCCACGAGGTCGAGGAGGCCATCACCCGCCTCGCCCAGATGGCCCGCGCGGTGGGGATCCACCTGATCCTGGCCACCCAGCGCCCCTCGGTCGACGTGCTCACCGGCCTCATCAAGGCCAACTTCCCCTCCCGCATCTCCTTCCGGGTGGCGGCGCGCGTGGACAGCCGGACCATCCTGGACTCGATCGGAGCCGAGCAGCTCCTGGGCCGCGGGGACATGCTCTTCCTGCCTCCGGGGAGCGCGCGCCTGCTGCGCATCCACGGCGCCCTCGTGACCGAGGCCGAGATCGCGCGCCTCACCGCCTTCCTGCGCAAGGTGGGCCAGCCCACCTACGACGACAGCGTGGGCAAGCCCGAGAAGACCGCGGAGACCGCGGAAGTCCTGGAGCGGGACGACCTCTTCGACGAGGCCGTGCGCTTCGTGGTCCAGAGCGGCCAGGCCTCGACCAGCATGCTCCAGCGGCGCTTCCGGATCGGGTTCTCCCGGGCCGGGCGGCTGGTCGACATGATGGAGCGCGACGGGATCGTCGGCCCCGCCGAGGGCTCGAAGTCCCGGGAGATCCTGGTTCCCGGGGACTACTACGAGACGGTGGACTCCTGGCCCAAGTAACCCCTCCCCGCGCGACGCTCCCGCGAAGGCCCGGCTTCTTCGCCGTGCTGCTCTGCGCGCTCGCGCCATCCCTCGGCGCCGCCCTCCCGTCGGGCCCTCCCCGCGCCGCCAGCCCGAGCACCCCGCGGAAGCCCGACACCGCCCTCTTCGTGGAGGCCCAGCGCGCCGAGGCCACCCTGCGCGCCACCAAGTCCCGGCAGGCGCGTACCGCGGAGTGGGAGAAGGTGGTGCTCGCCTACCGCCGGGTCGTGGCGCGCTACCCCCAGAGCGGCTACTGCGACAACGCCCTCCTCGCCATCGGGAACCTCTATCGCGAGATGAGCCAGCGCTTCCGGGAGACGCACTACGAGCAGGACGCGGTCGCCGCCTACCGGGCGGTGGTCTCCGAGTATCCGAGCAGCCGCCTGGGCGAGGAAGCGCTCTGGGACGTGGTGCAGATGGCCCAGGCCTCGAGCGACCGGCGCCGGATCGGCGACGCGGGCAAGGCCTACCTGGACGCGTTTCCCGACGCCCCGCGGGCCCGGGAGGTGAAGGCTCTCCTCCGCCGCCGCACCCCCACCGCTCCCCTGCCCAGCCCGCCCCCGCCGGGCCTCGCGGCGGTGTTCGACCTCCGGGCTTGGAGCGGCGACTCCTCCACCCGGGTCGTCCTCGACCTGGAGCGGAAGGTCAAGCTCGCCTACGACCGGATCGCCGGTCCGGATCGGCTCTTCGTCGATCTCCTCGGGACGCGCCTCCACCCGAACCTGAAGAGCCGGAGCTTCCCCGTGGGGGACGGGCTGCTCGAGAAGATCCGCATCGCCCAGAACAAGGATGACGTGGTGCGGGTGGTCCTCGACTTCAAGGACGTGAAAGACCACAGCGTCTTCTTCCTCGAGGACCCGACCCGGCTCGTCATCGACGTCCGCGGAACGTCCCGTCCACGGGCGCTGATAGCCGAGAAGGGCACCAACCCGCCCGCCGCGGCCCCGACCGGCGGGGACAGCTCCGCCCCTTCGGGCGGGGTCGACGTCCTGCCGAGCCACCGGGTGGACGGAATGCTGGCCGCGGAGGCGGGGCCGCGGGGCCCCCGGGGGGGCTCGATCGTGATCGCGGGCGTCGGCCCTGCGGCGCGCGCGGATGCCCGCCGCAAGGGCACCCCGGCGCCCCCGGCGCCCCCGGAGCTGAACCGCGCCGGCTCCTACAGCCTCGCCCGGCAGCTCGGCCTCGGGGCCCGCCGGATCGTGATCGACCCCGGCCACGGCGGCCACGACCCGGGCACGATCGGTCCCGGGGGGCTGCAGGAGAAGGACCTCGTCCTCGACGTGTCCCTGCGCCTGGAGAAGCTGGTCCGCGCCGAGCTCGGGGCCGAGGTGATCATGACCCGCTCCACGGACGCCTACGTCCCCCTGGAGGAGCGCACCGCGATCGCCAACTCCAAGGGGGCCGACCTCTTCCTCTCCGTCCACGGCAACGCGAGCCGGGACCACCGGGCGCGCGGGATCGAGACCTACTTCCTGAGCTTCGCCCAGGACCCCCACGCGGCGGCGGTGGCCGCCCGGGAGAACGCGATCTCCGCCGCCACCCTCAAGGACCTGCAGCAGCTGGTCAAGGCCATCACCCTGAACAGCAAGATCGACGAGAGCCGGGACTTCGCGGCCTCCGTGCAGGAGGCCATGGTCCAGAACGTCCGCCAGCAGCACGCGGTGGAGGACCGCGGCGTGCACACCGCGCCCTTCTACGTCCTCATCGGCGCGAACATGCCGAGCGTGCTGGCGGAGATCGCCTTCGTGACGAACCCCGACGACGAGAAGAGGCTCAAGACCCGCGACTACCGCGACCTGATCGCGCGCGCCCTGCTGCGGGGGGTCAAGAGCTACCTGGAGGCGCTCAACCGCACCCAGATGCGGCAATTGACGGGGTCCGGGGCGCGGTCTACAGTTGCGGAGAAGGCCCGCGGCCGATGAACCCCCAGCACGCCATCACCTGGATCAAGGTCGAGCGGCCCACCTTCGACCTGGTAGGGGTCATCGTCTCGTCGTTCGAGCTCACCGGCGTCCTCCTGGTGGCCGCCCTCACCATCGGAGGCCTCCTCGGCCTGTCGTTGATCCTGCGCCGCCGCCGCCCCGGCCCGCCCCCCCTCGACGCGGTGTCCCTGCACCTGGACGCGCGCTGACCACTTCGTAGCCCCAGCTCGCCCCGGGGCGAGCCCACCATCCCTTAGCGCGACGCGTCATGGGGCTTGACCGTCATGACGCAGTGCGTTATATTCGGAGCATGCCGACCCCCGGGGGGCTCCGCCCCATCAAGCGCTACGGGAACCGCAAGCTCTACGACGCGGAAGCCAGGCGCTACGTCACCCTGGAGCAGCTAGGGGCCCTGGTGGCCGGGGGCCACGAGCTCACGGTCACGGACCAGCGGACGGGAGAGGACCTGACGAGCCTCACCCTGGCCCAGGTGCTGCTGGAGGGGCTCAAGGAGAGGACCGCCCGCATCCCGCGCCAGGTCCTGGTGGGGCTGATTCGCCTCAGCGCCGGGCCCGTCTCGGCCTGGGCCGACTGGAGAGGTCCCCAGGAGGCCGCCGCGCGCGCCCGCGACGAAGTCGAGAAGATCGTGGGCGGGTTGCTTTCCCGCGGGCGGCTCACCCTGGAGGAAGCCATGGCGCTCCGCCAGGATGTGGTGAAGTCGGTCCACGGCATCGTGGCGGAAGCCCAGTCGGGAATCG
>WNGB01005176.1_pt1 | contig 19534 bp, 15 predicted proteins | sample 5400681 | NCBI WGS metagenome assembly WNGB01 (sample SAMN13153367, study PRJNA577476) | soil metagenome | isolation source: 115 cm soil or saprolite under grassland replicate 2 | place: USA:California | collected 2016-06-15
CGAGCTGGGTCAATTTCTCGCGTTCACGGGAGACTACGCGGCGGCGCGGCTCCAGTATGAGCAGGCATTACAGCTTGCGCGCGAGGTAGGCGACAGATGGTGGTATGCCGTGGCGGTGGAACACCTGGGCAATCTGGCGCGGGAGCAGGGTGATAGTGCCACCGCATGGGCGCGGCTGAGCGAGAGCCTGGCGATCTTCCGCGAACTGGGCAACGCGTCCAGTATCGCCGAGACGCTGAACCATCTGGCCGAGGTTGCGATTTTGGATGAAGATGCGGCGCGGGCCAAAGCGCTGCTGGCGGAGAGTCGCGCGATAGAGCAGCGGGAGAATGCCGACCCCCATCAGATCGGCGAGACGCTGCTCTATCTTGGGCATGCCGCGCGGCTGCGCGGGGCGTATGACCGTGCGGCGCAGCTCCATCATGAGAGCCTGGAATGCTTCCAAGCATTCGGTGATCAGCATTTTGGGTTACCCTGGGCCTATCACAGCCTGGGCGAGACCGCACTGGGGCTGGGCAATCTGGCCGAGGCCGCGCGCTGGCTGGCGCAGGGGCTGGCGCTGAGTCAGACGCTGGGCGACCAGGCCAGTCTTGCATGGTGTCTGGCCGGGTTGGGCAGTGTGGCGGCGCTGGACGAAGAGCCCGAGCGTGCGGCGCGGCTGTGGGGCGCCGCCGAGCGGCTGCGCCAGGCGATCGGTTGCCGCCCCGCGCCCGCCGCCCGCGCGACCTACGAGCGGGCGCTGGCCATGGCGCGTGCCCAGCTCGACGAGGCGGTCTTCGCGGCGGCGTGGGCTGCGGGCCGGGCGATGCCGTTGGAGCAGGCCATCGCAGAAGCGTTGGAAGGAGCAGCGCTGGACGCCAACGAATCATCGATGTAGGGGCGCAGCAGTTGCCGCGATCGAGAAAGCAGGTATCCAGATTGGTGCAACTGCTGCGCCCCTACGCAACCATCGATATCAATGCGATCACGATGCGCGCCTTTGTTCATCGCACGCGATGGGCGAACACGCCGACGACCTTGGTAGGCAAATTTTCACTGCCGGACGGCAACCTTATCGCCTTGTCTCCTCGTCTCCTTGTCTCCGCGCCTCTGCGTTAAAAAGCCTCCATCAAGGAATAGTTGTCGAAACAGGTTTCTCGCGGTATGATGCGCCGCAGTTGGCCCACCTGGCGAAAATGATCGCTTGAGCCACGTCGCTCGCTCTGATGTGGTACGCCAATGTCCGCAACTCTCACGATAGCATGGAGAACCCGTCCAATTGCTACGGCGCGCGCCGCTCGGCGATTGCTCCTGCGCCCCGAAACATTCGCCGCGATGCATGTCTCCGTGAGCGTTGGCAAATGGGGATCGCCTGATCTGGTGTATGGGCTAGGACTCATGTGCAGCGTGCTGCACGCCGCGCAGCCAACCCCGGTGTGCGGCCATACCGGGGCGCTCGTGGGCTACCGCACAGCGCTCTGGTATGCGCCCGGCAGCCGCCTAACGGTTGCCGTCGCGCTCAACCAGCTGCTGGCAAATCCCGATGTCGTCGCCAGCAAGGTGCTGGACGTTCTACACGCTCATAGCCTCGGGTAGCGAGTGACTATCAGAAATAGAAAAAGACGGATGACGATCGGACGAGCTTTCGTCCTTCGTCATCCGTCCTTCGTCTTCACAGCTGGTGACCGTACCCCCGATTCTGTTCTTAGGCCGCCATCTCTCTCTGCGCCTTTGGCGCAGGCCGCTCCTGGTCTGGCGGGTATTACCCGCCATCGCCGTCGCGGCGGCGATGCGAGCGAGCGCGGTGGTGCAAACGCCTTGCGGCTCCCACCGGGTAGCCCACCCCACGCACCTTGCTCCCCATCGGCCAGCGCAGTCGCCTAGCCGCCGACATCGCTGCCGACGCTGGTGCGCACTTATCGCACCCTTTCACCCCTGACCTAGGGGTTGGGGGTTGGGAGTTGGGAGTTGGAATAGCCAACCCCCAACTCCCAACCCCCAACCCCCACTCGGCGGGTCTGCTCTCTGTTGCCGTCTTGCGTCGCGGCGGCGTTGCCGCCACCGCGCCCCCGCTTGCTGTTTCGCGGGGTAGCCTTCCTTCACCAGGCCTGCGGACTGAGTGCTGAGAACCGAATAACTCGGCCCTCAGTCCTCAGTCCGCAGGCCTGATGTTGGGCGGGGAGTCGGGAAGTTCCTCTGGAGATTCGCTCCAGCGGCGGCTCGTCACCAGCCATCCGCGATCATTATAGCACATACAAGCGCACAAACGGCATCAAAAATGTGAGCAGCTAGTAACCCGAATTGGCTAGACGAAGCCCGGTGCCTGGCCTATAGTCAGCGGAGGACGCCGTGCGCCGCGACGCCGGATCGCCCTGCTAACCGAAAGGACATCGTTGCATGCATCATTGCCCAATACGCTGGCTTTGCCTACTTGCCCTGCTGGCCATCAGCGCCGGCAGCCTGTACGCACAAGGGCCGGCACCGGTTGCCAATAGCACCGTCTTCGTCCCGCTGATCATGAAGCTGGGTGGCTCGCCCAGCGGCGGGGCAACCCACACCGGCGAGGCGACCTACTACAACAAGGCCGACGGCGGGGGAAACTGTTCGTTCGACCCAACCCCGCAGGATCTGATGGTCGGTGCGATGAATCACACCGACTACGCGAACTCGGCGATCTGCGGCGCTTATGTCGAGCTGGTCGGTCCGAACGGAACGATCACCATCCGAATCGTCGATCAGTGCCCCGAGTGCCCAGCCGGCAATATCGACCTGAGCCCGTCGGGATTCGCGAAGATGGCCGAGTTGGTCGAGGGCCGCGTGCCGATCACCTGGCGGATCGTCAGCCCGGATATCAGCGGGCCGATTCGCTACCGCTTCAAAGAGGGCAGCAGCCAGTGGTGGACCGCCGTGCAGATTCGCAACCACCGCAACCCGATCGCGAAGCTTGAGTTCCGCGACACAAATGGCCAATTTGTGGCCATGGAACGCCAGAGCTACAACTATTTTCTAAGGCCAGGATCGAATCAAGGGCTTGGGCCAGGGCCGTACACCTTCCGCGTGACCGACAGCTACGGCAATCTGCTGACCGACAGCGGTATCGCGCTGAGTGTAGCCGGCGAGGCCGCCGGAAGCGCGCAGCTCCCCAAGATGCCGTGACGAGTGACGAATGACGAGCGACGACGCCTCGATAATCAATGGAACAATGCCAATGCATCGCAGCGTAGAGGCGAATCGCGTGTTCGCCCACGCTGCGATGCATTGGCGAAAGTGATCGCGGCACCGAAGTGAAATGGGACGCGAACCAAGGCGGACAAAAAACCGCGGAATCGGAGCTAGTTCTGAGCGAAGTCGAAGGGAACCGCAGAACAAAGAACAATCTGCACCGAACAACGGACGTCGGATAATTAGGCTTCAAGCAGCACCGGCTCAGCCTCGGCGACCGGCAGCGCGATGCTGATCGTCGTCCCCTGGCCCAGCGCGCTCTCGGCCCAGATCAACCCGCCATGCGCCGCGACGATCTGGCGCGTGATCGCCAGACCCAGCCCAGCCCCGCCGCTGCCACGGGTGCGCGAACGGTCGGCGCGATAGAAACGATCGAAGACGTGCGGCAAGTCTTCGGGGGCGATGCCGCGGCCGGTATCGCTCACCCGGAAGGTGACGAAGGACGAAGAACCAAGGACGAAGGGCTGCAATGCATTGCCTTCGTCTTTCGTCTTTCGTCTTTCGTCTTTCGTCTCTTGATTCGCGTACAGCGTGATAGAGCCGCCCTCCGGCGTGTAACGCAGCGCGTTCGCCACCAGGTTTGCCAGCACCTGGGCCATACGCTGCGGGTCGGCGTCGATCTGGGGCAGATCGCCGGCGGCCTCGACATGCAGCGCAACGCCCTGCGCCTCGGCCTGGCCGGCGAAGGCCGAGCGGGCGCTCTCCAGGAGATCGAGCGGTTCGAGCGGCTCACGATACAGCGGAAGCTGCCCGGCCTCGGCCAGCGCCAGCAGACGCAGATCCTCGATCAGCCGTTCCAGCAGCGCCGTCTCGCCCAACAGGCGATCGACCTCATCGGGCGTCGGGCTGTAGACTCCATCCTGCAAGCCTTCTAGCCGACCCTTGATGATCGTGAGCGGGGTGCGCAGCTCATGCGCGATGTCGGCGGTCATCTGGCGACGCTGTCGATCGGCCTGCTCCAGCGAGCGCGCCATAGCGTTGAACGCCTGGGCCAGCTCATCCAGCTCGCGGATGGGCGCGCGCCGAACCTGCACATCGAGCTGTCCACCGGCAAGCCGTTGCGCCGCGCGTGTGATGTCGCGCAGCGGGCGACTCAGGCGCTGGGCGAAGATCACTGCCAGCAGCAGCAGCCCGCTCGCCAGCACTAGCCCGGCGATCAGGAAACTGCGCACGATCGGCCAGAAGAAATCGGGCGCGCGCGGGCGCGGCGCGGACGTGCTGGGGGCTATAAATGGGCCTGAGCGGACAATAAAAGTGCCGACGCGCGCTCCATTAACCTCGACCGCCACACCACGCTTGACCGTTCCGGCGTCGGCCTGCTCACCAACCTGGCGTTGGTCGCTGCTGGCTACCACACGGCCGTTCGTATCTGCCAGCGTGTAGTTGATGAAGCCACCGTTCGGCCCGACGAAGGGCGGACTGTCGAGCCGCTGGTCGATGCCAGCCCAGGAGTTGCCGTGCGCGGCGTAGTAATCGCCCAGTGAGGCGGCGTAGCTGCGCTGGGTTTCCCCAAAACTATCACGCATCATGGCAGGCTGCCACACGCCCGAGACCGCCAGCCCAATGAAGACCAGCATGCCACAGACGCTCAGCCCAATCGCTAGCGCGAAAGCAATCAAGATTGACCAGAAGAGGCGCGGCTTCATAACAGTCAGCAGCCAGCAGTCAGCAGTCAGCAGTTGTCGGAGTTAAATTGCCTACTGCTTACTGCCGACTGTCAACTGGCTCCATGTCTTCGACAAACTTATACCCAACCCCATAGATCGTAAGCACATATTTAGGGTCGCGTGGGTCGGGCTCGATCTTGCGGCGTAGGTTCTTGATATGCGCGTCGACAGTGCGGTCGAAGCCGGCGTAGCTAACATCATAGGCCAGCTCCAGCAGCTGCGTGCGGGTGAACGGGCGGCCCGGCTCGCGCGCCAGGATCGCCAGCAGATCAAACTCGGTCGCGGTCAGTTCGATCGGCTCGCCATGACGCCGCACGCTGCGACGCTGGAGATCGATCGTCAGATCGCCTGCGCGCAGCACCGTCGCGGCCTCGCGCTCGCCTTCGGCGCGGCGCAGAACCGCCCGCACGCGCGCAACCAATTCGCGCGGGCTGAACGGCTTGGTGATATAGTCGTCGGCGCCCAGCTCCAGCCCGATCAGCCGGTCGGCCTCCTCGACCCGCGCCGTCAGCATGATGATCGGTAGCATGTGGGTGGCCGGGTCCTCGCGCAATGTCCGCGCTACGTCCAGCCCATCCATCCCCGGCAGCATCAGGTCGAGCACCAGCAGGCTCGGTCGCTCGGCGCGCGCCAGGCGCAGCGCCGCCACGCCATCCCCGGCCGTAATCACACGGAAGCCCGCGCGATCCAAGTAATCGCGCGCGATCGCCACAATGCCAGGCTCGTCATCCACCACCAATATCGTTCTTGTAGCCATGTCCCAATTGTCCTGACAAGATGACATGTAGAGACGCAATATTTTGCGTCTCTACATGTCATCTTGTCACCCTGTCATTCTACATCTGCTGCGTCTCGCCGGTGTACGGCGGCTGCTCAGGGCCGGGCTTGCTAGGCGGATCCTGCTCGCCACGCTCGCCATGCTCCCATGGCCCACGGCCCCACGGCCCACGCCCACCTGGCCCACGGCCCCACGGCCCACGCCCGCCGCCACGGATCAGCCGCAGGCCCAGCCAGACCAGCAGAACCACGAACGCGATCCGCATCAGGCCACCGATCAGTATGAACGGGAGGAAGAAGAACGGGAAGCCATGGTGCGGGCCGCCCCAGCGCATCCGGCCTTCAAACCCATCGCGCGGGCCGAGCTGGCCACGTGGCCCGGCCTGATCGCGCGGATCGAACTGACCTTGCGGGCCAAATTGGCCACGTGGATCGAACTGGCCTTGTGGGCCGGCTTGGCCTGGCGCACCAGGGCCGGCCTGGTAGGCCGGCGGCCCATTGTAGCCCTGCGGCCCATAAAAGCGCCCGCGGTTCGACTGCATATGGCCACTGAGGGCCACAAATAGCGCTAGCCCACCCAGCGCAATCGCGATCCAGCCCAGCTTGCGGCCTCCATTACCTTCCATGTAGTAACCTCCTCGTCAGTTTCTATGTCGTGTCATTCAATCACTTACAGGACTTCCGCGATAGCCGCCTAGAGTTGGCTTTTTGCCTGCGGCAGATCGCTTAACTCCTGTCTTTTAACGACACACATAGCATAGAGGATAATTGTGAAGTGACTTTGAAGATGTCTGGGATCAATCTAGCATATTGTACTGCAAAACGGGCGCACAGAGTCGTATGCTATAATGGCTCCCGAGCCGCTTATGTCTATGCTTAGGCATCTTTCAATTCGCTCATACCCAACGGTAGCGTTGGGAGGTGGGACGGACATAATCTCTCCAAGACAATGTCCTTTTGTGCCGCGCTGCGAGCGCAGAGCGCTCGCAGCGCGGCACAAAAAGTATTTTTGGGGCGACGCCAGGTACCCGCTAGGTGTGGGCGCCCGGCCACCTCGCCCCCTCCAGTGCAGCCATCCATTCCTGAAACGATTGCGTATGATTATGTGTAGATACCGAAACAGAGCTACGCCGTGACGGCGGCCGCCCGACCGACAGATGACGCGGCTGCGCTGGAGGATCAGGCGCTGTTGGCGCAAGTCGCCGATGGCGACAGCCGCGCGCTCGATACGCTGTACGACCGTTACGCACGGGTTGTCTATGGTGTGGCGCTGCGTATACTAGGGGAATCTGAGTTGGCCGAGGATGTGGTTCAGGAGACATTCTGGCGCGTGTGGCGCCGCGCTCGCACGTTCCAATCCGGTCGTGGCAAGGTCGCAGCGTGGATCTTCGGGATCGCGCACAACTTGAGTGTGGATGAGCTACGCCGGCAGCGCCGCCGGCCCCGCCCAGTCTATGATACCGACGAAACGCCGGTGCTGCGCGACCGGGAGGATAGCCGCATGGATGTGGTGGCTGATGCGCTGGAGAACGAGCGCGGCCGGCTGATCGGTGCGGCGCTGCAACAAATTTCGGCCGACCAGCGCCAGGCGATCGAGCTGGCTTACTTCGGCGGCCTTTCGCAGAGCGAGATCGCCGAGCGGCTGCAAAGCCCGATTGGAACCATCAAAACGCGCATTCGCCTTGGCCTACGTAAGCTCCGCGAACTGCTGCTGGCGCAGGATATGCGTGCCGAAGATATCACGGATTGACAATGCAGACGAACGATCATCCACAAGATTCAATACCGGCATTTGTGCTCGGCACCCTGGACATCGATGAGGCGCTGCTCGTCAACGCGCATGTCGTTGAGTGCCTAGGCTGCCGCGCCGAGGCAGAGGCATTTCAGGCCGTGCTGAGCGCGCTGCCGTATGCCACCGCGCCGCGCCAGCCGCCGGCGCACGTCAAACAACAGCTGTTCGCGCGGATCGCGGCAGCAGCCCCGGCTGAGCGCGCTCCCACATCCAGCCGAGCGCCCACCGGCACGCCCTCCCGCGCCACACCGCGCTGGATGCAGGCGGCCACCGGCGGGGCGCTAGCCCTTTCGCTGGCCTTCGGCATGATGCTCTACGACACCAATAGCCGCGTCGCCGGGATCGGCAGCGAGCTCACCAAGAGCAAACAGTCGATCGCCGAGATGAACCAGCGGCTGGCACAGGATCAGCAGACACTCGCACAACTAAACCATCAGCACACGCACGATCAAACCGCGATCGCGCAGCTCAATGGCCAACACGCGCAGGATGCCCGAGCGATCGAGCGAATGCAAGAACAGATCGCGCACGATCAATGGATGATGATGTTTATCGCTGCGCCGAAGACACTCGCGCGCCCACTGGAGAGCGCCGATCGACACGCGCACGCAACACTGTATATGCAACCCAACAATGCACAGGCCGTGCTGATGATCGAAGGCATGCCGCGCGCCGCGCCGGGCAAGATCTACCAGTTCTGGCTGGCGAAGCCGGGAATCCAGGTACCCTCAGTAACCTTCGATGTCTCGGATGATGGGCTGGCGGTGCTACATATCAACGCGCTCGCTCCAGTAAACCAGTTCGATCATGTGATGGTTACAGTCGAACAGGCCGGCGGCGCAACACTCCCAAGCGACACGATCATGCTGAGCGGCGCGCTGAACACGGATTGAGCGTGGGCCGGTCGGCCCTCACCCCGCTGCTGCTGCGGCACTCCCGCTCCCGTCGCGATAAGCATATCGCCGACTATTTCTTCAAAGAAGTAAGCACCTGGCAATGATCGCTTGCCCACTTCCCGCCCCTCTAGCAGTTGACTCCATCCGCTGCTCTGCGGTATCATACGAGCATGCTTGCGTTTCCAACCCGCACTTGGTCAAGTACATTGAGGAGTCTGTACGATGCGTAATGTTATTGGCGCCGTCACGTTTATGATCGGGCTCGGCTTGGGCATTATCGGCGGGGCCGCGCTGCTCGCTTATGCCTATCAGGCTGCCGGGCTCTACCCGCCCGACGACGCGACGATCAAGTTCATCGCGCGCGAGCGGGGCTGGCTGAAAGAAGACATTTAGACAAAGTTGCGCTCCTTAGCGAGCAGTTTTACTGTTTGGGGAGGTGGGGGGCGACTCCCAAAGGGCACTCGGCTGCCCCCCACCGTGAAGTGGATGGGCGATCGACAATCGACGATAGTTATTTCGTCGATTGTCGATCGTCCATCGTCTATCATCAGCGTTCAATCAGGCGCTTTTGTCATCGCGAAGCGAAGGAGCATCGGTATGGATCAGCCCTGGTTCAAGAGCTATGAGTCGCTCGTCCCGCACACATTGGAGTACCCTGAGGTCACGCTCGACGCCTTCCTGACCGAGAGCGCGCGCAAATACCCCTACAACACTGCCAGCAACTTTGTGCTAAGCTATTTGGCCGGCGGGCGCTTCACGGTTGGCGGCAAGCTGACCTACCGCAAGCTCAACGAGTTGGCCGATCGCTTCGCTACCGCGCTATATCAGCTGGGCGTGCGCAAAGGCGACCGCGTGGCGCTGATGCTGCCGAACTCGCCGCACTTTGTGATCACCTTCTTCGGCGCCATGAAGCTGGGCGCGATCGTCGTCAACAACAACCCGACCTATACCGCGCGCGAGCTGAGCCACCAGCTGCAAGACTCAGGCGCGGAGACGATCGTGCTGCTGAATCTGTTCTGGCCGCGCCTGCGCGAGATCCAGGAGGAGACGCCGATCAAGCGTGTGATCGTCGCAAACATCTTCGATACACTGGGCTTCCCATCCAGCCTGCTGGTCAAGGCCAAGCAGCGCAAGGATCCGGCCTGGGTCCATGTGCGGCCCGAGCACAATATCTTTTTCTTCCAGCATCTGCTCGAAAAGTACGGCCCAACCCCGCCCAAAGCCGACACTACACCCGATGATGTGGCGCTATTCCAATATACCGGCGGTACTACCGGCCTGCCCAAAGCGGCCATGCTCACCCACCGCAATATGGTTCACAACACACTACAGATGGGCAGCTGGGTTACCGATAAAAAGCCCGGCGCCGAGAAGATGATGGCGGCCATACCGTTCTTCCATGTGTATGGGATGACCGCGTGCATGATCTTCAGCATCTCGATCGGCGCCGAGATGGTGATCGTGCCTAACCCACGCCCGATCGACAATGTGATGAATGTCATCCAGCAGGAGCGCTGCACGCTGTTCCCTGGCGTTCCGGCAATGTACATCGGGATTGTCAATCACCCCAAAATCGGCGAGTACGATCTCAAAAGCGTGCGGGCCTGCTTCAGCGGCTCGGCGCCCCTGCCGATGGAGGTCCAGGAGAAGTTTGGGGCGCTCACCGGCGGCCGCCTGATCGAAGCCTACGGTCTGACCGAGACATCACCAGGGACGCACGCCAACCCGATCTATGGCACACGCAAGTCTGGCAGCATCGGCATTCCCTTCCCCGACACCGAGGCTAAGATCGTCGATCTGGAGACTGGGGCCGATCTGCCGATCGGCGGCGAGCAACAGGGCGAGCTGTGCGTGCGCGGCCTACAGGTGATGAAAGGCTACTGGAACCGCCCCGAGGAGACCGCCGAGACGATCGATAAAGATGGCTGGCTGCATACCGGCGATATCTGCAAAACCGACGCGGATGGTTATTTCTTTATCGTGGATCGCAAGAAGGATATGATCATCGCATCGGGCTTCAAGGTGCTGCCGCGCGATGTCGAGGAAGTGCTATTCATGCACCCCAAGGTGCTGGAGGCAGTCGTCGTCGGCATCCCCAACGCCGCCCGCGGCGACGATACTGTCAAAGCCTTTATCGTCGCCAGACCAAACGAGCAGCCGACCGTCGATGAGATTCGGGAGTTCTGTAAGCTGCACCTGGCGCCCTACAAAGTCCCGCGCGCGATCGAGTTTCGCGACGAGCTGCCGAAGACGATCGTCGGCAAGGTGCTACGGCGCGTGCTGGTGGAAGAGGAGAAGCAAAAGAACGCCGCCAAGCAGGCCGCCACGGCACCGGCTACAACCTAAGCACGGTGACAAGATGACAAGATGACAAGACGACAAGATGAGGTGCAACATCTTGTCATCTTGTCATCTTGTCATTCGTATCTTCGAACGCGCGCGCCGGCACGCTTGACTCAGCCGCTTCATCGGATACAATGTGTTGACAATGACAAAACTATTGTTCAAAAAAATCGCCGACATGCGCGAGGCCGACTCGCTGATCACGCAGCTGCGCCGCCGCCGCTTCGTGCTGTTTCGCGCACTGCTCGACCGCCTGCCGCGGCCGGTGCGGCTGTTGGATGTCGGCGGCACGCAGTTCTTCTGGGAGATGATGGGCTTCCGGGGCGACCAGGGGCTTGAGATTACGATGCTGAACCTGACACCCGGCTGGGTCCGGCCCGGCTTTCGCAGCATGGTGGGCGATGCCCGCGATATGCGCCAGTTCGCCGATCAGGAATTCGATGTCGTGTTCTCGAACTCGGTGATCGAGCATGTCGGCCAGCCAGATGCACAGCGGCAAATGGCCGGCGAGATCAAGCGCGTTGGCAAGCGCTACTTTGTGCAGACGCCCAACCGCAACTTTCCGCTGGAGCCGCACTTTTTCTTTCCTGGCTTTCAGTTTCTGCCGCTGCCGACGCGGATCTGGCTACTGCAACATTTCGACCTGGGCTGGTACAAAAAAATCCCTGATTACGCAGCGGCGCGGCACGAGGTCGAAACCATCCGCCTGCTCTCTCGCCGCGAGGTGACGCGGCTATTCCCCGAGGGGACACTGCACAAAGAGCGATTCGCCGGCCTGACCGTGTCGTTTGTGATCTATGCCGGGTGGCCGGCGCGCGCGAACGAGCCAGAAGCATATGCCAATCTCACACAGTGAATATATTGGACTGACCTGCCCGGCCTGCGGTGCGCGCTTCGAGACCGACGCATGGGCGCTTGTCGATGCGGCCGAACGATCCGACCTGGCCCAGGCGCTCCGCGAAGGCAGCCTGAATATGGCGACATGCCCAAAGTGTGGCGTCCAAACTGCCGCAGGCGCCGCGCTGCTGTTCCACGATCCGGCCAGCCGGCGGGTCTACTTCGCCGTGCCGCCGAATGTCGGCGAGCATGTCTGGCGCGAGCGCGCCCAGGAACTGCTCTACCAGTTGGTCGGCAGCCTGCCCGAAGACGAGCGCCGGCCCTACCTTGGCGATGTCCAGGTCGAGCAGGAGCTGGATGGCGTGCGCCGAGCGCTGCTGCGCCATGATCGCCGCCGCCACAGTAGGGGAAAGGAAAGGGGACAGGAAACAGGGGACAGGCAACAGAGTGCGCCGGTCGCCACCGCATCCCCCATCCCCCAACCCCCGCCCGACGCCGCGCCGCTGATCGAGGCGCTACGCGCACTTCTGGCGGCCGACAGCGACGCCGAGTTTGGCAAGGTACTGGCGGATAATCCGGCGTTGCTCGATGATGAAGCCGATGAAGTCGTACGCGAGCTGGCCGACCTGGCCTACACCAATGGCGAGCGCGATGTATCCGCAGCCCTGCGCGAGCTGCGCGTCGTGCTGGCCCGCCTGCGCGCCGGCGACGACCGACCGCCGCCGACTGACCACCGACCAACAGTAGCTGACGTTCACCTCAGTCCTCAGTCCTCAGTCCTCGGTACTCCGTCCTCGACGCTCTCCGACTCGGCCTACCAAGCGCTGCTGCACGCCACTTCGGCCGATGCGCTGCTGGCCGCAACGCGCGACTACCCGGCGCTGCTGGAGATATGGGCCGATGACGAACTGGCCGCGCGAATCGAGGCCGCGCTAGACGAGCGGAATGAGCGGCTGGCACGCACGATCGAGGCGCGGCGCGAGGGGCTGGACGAGCTACGAACGCAGCTGAGCGAACGTACTGCGCTGCTGCACGCCATCCAGGCGCTGCTGGCGGCCGAAGGCGAGGACGTAGTCGCCGGTATCCTCAGCACCCACCCGATTCTGCTGACCGATACTGCTCAAGACGCACTATCCAACTTGGCGGCCGAGGCGCTGACGCGCGACGACCACGAGCTGGCCGGGAAGGCAACCAGCTGCCAGGCGCTGCTGCGCACGGTGCGCGCGGGGCTGGAAGAACATGAGGAGCGTCGCTATGATTGATTTCTTCGAGTTCCAGCTGCGACCACGCGTGCTGTATAAAGCCGGCCTGGTCGATGATATCGGCCCGGAGATCGCCAATCTTGGCGCTCAGCGCGCGCTGATCGTAGCCGACGAGGGCGTGGCGCGCGCCGGCCTGCTCGACCGCGTGCGCGCCGGCCTCGAGCGCAGCATCACGGTCGCCGGCATCTTCGCCGAGGCGCCGCCGAACTCATCGGTGGCGGCGGTGGCGCGCGGCGCGGATTACGCACGCGAGTGCGGCGCCGACCTGATCGTAGCGGTCGGCGGCGGATCGCCGATCGATACCGCTAAGGCCATGCGCATCCTGCTGACCGAGGGCGGCCGCCTGCACGACTACGAGGGCTATAATCTGCTGACCCGCTCACTCACGCCGATGATCGCCATTCCCACCACCGCCGGCACCGGCAGCGAAGTCACCGCCTGGGCGGTCATTCGCGATGAAGTAGCGCGCATGAAGCTGGCTTTTTCCAGCATCTATCTCGCGCCCGATCTGGCGATCCTCGACCCGGAGATGACGCTCTCGCTCCCGCCGGGACTGACCGCCGCCACCGGCATCGACGCGTTAGTGCATGCGATCGAGTCGTTCGTCGGCTCCAACGCCAACCCGATCAGCGACAGCCTGGCGCTTCAGGCGATCGACATGATCTCGAACAACCTGCGCGACGCGACCTACGATGGCAGCGATATCGAGCCGCGCGGCCAGATGCTGATCGCATCCTGCATCGCCGGAATGGCGTTCTCGGGCGGCGGAGGGAGCCTGGGCATCGTCCATGCGCTTGCCCACGCGATCGGCGGCGCATTCGAGACACACCACGGCACTGCAAACGCGATCCTGCTGCCCTACGGGATGCAGTTCAACAGCGTGGCGGTGCCGAATCGATTCGCGCGGATCGCGCGCGCCATGGGCGTCAACTCCGGCGGGCGATCCGAGGAGGACGTAATCGCCGATGGGATCGACGCAGTTCGCCTGCTCACAGTCGATTGCGGTCTGCCCACACGGCTGCGCGATGTCGGTGTGCCGGAAGACGCCTTGCCGGCGATCGCCGAGACCGCCCTGGGCGACGCGGCGCTCTTTGCCAACCCACGCCCTGCGACCTACGAAGACGTGCTGGAGATCGCGCGCGGCGCATGGTAACGAGACACGGAGACACGGAGCATTGCGTCTCCGTGTCTCCTTGTCTCGTGTCTGAAGCACCGTATCTTCCGCCCCTCACACAGCGTTCATACTACAGAGCGATCTCACAAGTGGAGATGTGCAGTTGGGTGGGAATACCACATTCGTCGGCGTGGATCGCCGTGCGCGATTGATGGGGAAATCGCTGACTATCGGCACGCTCGTGCTGCTCCTGAGCGTGCTGTATTTGTCGCTAATCGAGCTGCTGGCGCCGCGCTTCGACATGTCTGGCCCGCCAGTCGGCCATATGCTGGCGACGGTGCTGATTGCGATTTTGGTCGTTCCGCTGCGCAATCGGCTGGGCATCGCGATCAACCGCTTGCTGCGCCACGAGTGGCAGAGCAGCCAGGATCTGCTGCGCGAGTTCGGCATAGCCCTGAGCCGAACACTTGACCCGATCGGGCTGCATGGCATCCTGACGGTTGAGCTGGCTCGCCGGCTGCGGCTGCAATCCGCCACGATCTGGATGCTTGAGCCACCGCACGACCATGTGTTTGTCACACTCAGCCCAGCGCGCGATACGCCCAGCGCCGCGCTGCTAGCCGACGGCGCGACCGCGCGCCAGATCGCCACCACCCCCTACTATCTTATGGCCACCGACCTGCCGAGCGCCGATCTGGCGCCGTTTATGGCTCGGCAGGTGCGGCTGATCATCCCATTGCGTGTGGGCGATCGGCTGATCGGCATGTATGGCTGCGGCGCGCCACAGAGCGGAAGCCTTTACTCAGAGCGCACAATCGATGTGCTGCTGCGGCTGGCACCGGCCGCAGCCAGCGCGCTGGAAAACGCACGTGCCTATAGCACGATCGCGCGTTTGAACCACGAGCTGCGCACGCTCGATCAGCTGAAAGATGAGTTTATTCAGAGCGTGGGCCACGAGCTGCGCACCCCCTTGACTAGCCTAAGCCTGGCGGTGCAGCTGCTGGCACGCCAGCCCAACATGCCGCCTCCTCTCGCACAGGTCACTCGCACCAGTGTCGCGCAGCTCCAGGCGCTGGTCGACCGCGTGCTGGAGTTCGATCTCCAGATTTCACCGCCTGCGAAAGGGCGGCACATCAGCATCGCCCCGGTTGAACTTGCGCCGCTGTTGGAGGAGATCGTCTCCTGGTATGCGCCGATCGCCGCTGCCAAGGGCGTGCGGTTCCTCATGCATGTGCCGAGCGGGCTGGCGGCCTGGGGACACACCGACAGCCTGCGCCGAGCCCTACACGAGGTCGTGGATAACGCGGTGCGCTACGGCGATTCCGGCACTGTCACGCTGGCGACAGCGCTCAACGATGGCCTGGCGGTGGTCAGTATCACCGACGAAGGGCCGGGCATTCCACACCACGAGCGCGAGCGTGTCTTTGAGACCTTCTATCGCGGCAGTAGCACGCGCGCGCTCGCGGCGACGCCCGGCGCCGGCCTGGGGCTAAGTATTGCGCGGCGGGATATCGAGGCGCTGGGCGGGCGGATCTGGCTGGAGCATAGCGACGCATCCGGATCGACTATGTGTGTGGCACTGCGCGCGGCGCCCGCGCTACGCACGCCGGAACTGCACGAGCAGGAGCGCGCGGTCGGGGCATAAAACAGCGGGCGGCTCCAATGTTGGAGCCGCCCGCTGTTTAGATGGTAATAATCGCTCAGACACCAACCTCATTGGCCATCAGCACCTTGGGCGGAAGATGATTAAGCACGCGCTTCGCCAGCAGAGCCTCGTCGTAACACTCGCCAGCATGAAGGCAGCTGAGCGCCCAAAGATGACTGAGATGCAGTCGCGTAAAGATGCTGCCATCGCCAAGATCGCGATCAGCCAGTATCTGTGGAAGGAGCCGGTCAATCAGGACATCCAGCTCGACTGCAGACATAACTTTTCCCCTTCTCACGGGTATGGGCACCATCGCCCAGCAAATTATTAATATTTGAACAGAAAGAAGATAACAGCAGTGTTATTTTAGCATATTCTGTGCCAAAGTCTAGCGGTGCTTTTTGAACCTTTGCTCACAGATTCTAGCTGATACCCGGCGTTATTCTGCGTCAGCTTCCGCTCATTGTCGCACCAGCACAACTCGCGGTATAATACGGCCGTGAGCACAGAAACCGCAACACAAAAACATCCAGCAATGCGCGCGCGGAGCGGAGCCAGGCCTGGCCCGCTCGTTTATTTGCGCGACCGGCGGCTCACGCTGATCTTGGCCCTGGCGCTGCTGGCAGGCTTCCTGGCCTATCAGGCCCCGCCGGTCTCCGATATCTTCGTCGGCTGGCTGGGCGACCGGCTATTCCTGCCGGCCAGCCAGGGCTTGGGCGCAGCCGACGCGGCGACATTTTACGGCGACGAGATCACCGGCGACGCAGGCAGCACGCGCAGCCGCTGGACCCGCCAGGATGCCCAAATCGACCTACCCGGCCTGGGCGCGGGCGGCGACCTGACGCTGACGCTGCGCGCACAGGGCTGGCCCAACGGCGTGCTCAACCGCGCTACCAGCCAGCCCACCGTTGCCATCGCTGTAAATGGCGTGTTGGTCGATCAGTTCACACCAACACCCAGCTGGGCCGATCACTCCTTTCGTATTCCCGCGAGTCTGCAAGCCAGCGATATGCTATCCTTGAAACTGCACATCTCGGATACTTTCACCAGCACTGCGACGATCGCCGACCCACAACGCGCCAAGGGCATCCGCCTGGAGTATATCGGCGTGCATGGCAGCGAGCCGGGGGCGGGCTTCCGGCTGCCTGCCACGCTACCGCTGGGGCTGCTGGTGCTCGACGGCGCGCTGGGCCTGCTGGCGCTGCTGGTACTGACGCACCGGCCGACGCTGGCGTTTGTTCTGACGACTCTGCTGATTAGCGGCGTGGCGATCGGGCTGGCGATCGCGCGCGCCTGGGCGGCCGCGCTGCTGCCATGGCTAACGCTGGCGCTGGCGCTGCTGCTGGCCTATAGCCGGCGCGCGGCGCTGCTCAGCCTGTTCGAGCGGCTGCTCCACCGCTATGCGCGCGGCGCAGCGCTTAGCTACGGGCTGGTGGCCATGGCCGCGGCCTGGCTGGCCTACCTGGCGGCGCGCGCCAGCTTGGTCTACCAGCTGCCTGGGCTGAAAACATTCAAGGATAGCTTCCCAGACTCGCTGCTGTATGGCCTGCTAGGCATGGGCCTGCTGCTGCTGATCATCGTGCGCGGGCGCACCGGCCTGCCGCGACTCTCGAACATACTGGTGCGCATATTCGGCTCGCGGCGCGGCGCACGGGCGCTCCTGACGCTGGCGCTGCTGATCTGGATTGGTTACGAGGCCTATGTTGTGGCTGGGCTCCCGTATGTTGGCCACGCCGACTACGCCGATAACGCCGTGGTGGCGCGCAATCTGCTGGCCGGGCGCGGCTGGGTGGTGGATTATGTGACCCAGTACTACCAGCTCTACAGCGGTGTCACCCGGCCTCAGGAGACCTGGCCGCTGCTCCAGCCGGTGTGGATCGTGCCATTCTTCGCGCTGTTCGGGCCAACCGCCTGGGCCGCTAAGATTCCGAACCTGCTGTTCACCGCCGCACTGGCGCTGCTGATCTACACCGCCGGCGCGCGCCTATGGGATCGACGGGTGGGCCTGACGGCGGCGCTGATCATCTTGACCAACTACCTGTTCTTCCGGCTGGTGATCTACACCACCAGCGATCTCGCGTTCACGGTCTTCGCATTTGGAGCGATCTATCTGTTCTACCGAACGACGAACGACCCTTCGACGCCGCTCAGGGCAGGCGAACGGCGAACGACGAACGATGCCCAAAAGCGTTCCTTCGTCTTTAGTCATGCGTCTTTGGTCGGTTCGGGTATTTTAACTGGCCTGATGCTGCTGCAAAAACCCGCCAGCGGCGGCTTGATCGCGCTCGGCATGGGCCTATGGTATCTCGGCCGGCTATGGCGCTCACGACGATCACAAAACGCTGCTCAGAATGAGAACGGCAATCGCCCAACACGGCATGTACCCAATGTTCGATGTTCAATGTCCAATTTACTGCTCTGGGGCGCACTGTCGCTGGCGATCCTGTCGCCCTACCTGGCCCGCAATATCGAGCTGTTCCATACGCCGTTCTACAGCACCGAGAGCCACGACGCCTGGGTGCTGGGCTATGGCGAATGGGAGGATATCTACAAAATCTTTACAACCGAGGCCGGCCTAGGAACTTCCGGCGTGCCCGACCGCAGCTGGGTGTTGCGCTGGGGCTTCGACCGCACGCAGCAGAAGATCACCGCGCAGATCCGCGCGATGCGCGATTATCTGGCGCCGCCCTGGAAGGATCTGCCGCTGAACCTGAGCGACCGGCTGAGCGGCCCATATAGCGACCCACTGCGCGACCCGAAAGACCCGCGCATGCTATTCGCCATGGGCGCGTGGCTGGCGCTGCTTGGCGGCATCAGCGCGCTGCGATCACAGCGGCGGCTACTTGCGCTGCTGCTGGCAGCCTTCGTGCCATACGCGCTGTTCCTGATCCTGTACTGGCACGCCGACGAGGAGCGCTACTTCGTCATGCTGCTGCCCTGGCTGGCACTGTTGGCCGGCTTCGCGCTCTGGCACGGCTACGATCGCGTGGCCGCAATCGGCGATGGGCGCTGGACGCCGGTGGGCCTGGCGATGGTGGTGACCGCGCTGGTGCTGGTGATTCAGCCTTCGTGGCCGGATATCGCCCAAAAGGTGCGCATCGAGCCAAAGCTGGTCGCCGCCGATATCGACGCCTATACTTGGCTGCGCGCCAACTCGCAGCCCGGCGATGTGGTGATGACGCGGCTGCCCTGGCAGTTCAACTGGCAGACCGAGCGGCCGGCGCTGATGGTGCCGAACACCACCGACCCAAAGGTGTTCCTGCGGATCGCACGCTACTACAATGTGCGCTACCTGGTGCTGGACAGTGCGCAGCGGCCCAACACCGACGTGCGGGCGATGATCGACGATCTGCTAGAAGACCCGCAGCTGGGTTTCGAGAAAGCATACGAGGCGTCCTCGATGGTGTCCGGGCGCGCCCCAATAACCACCGAGGTATATCGCTTCCCGCAGGCCTACGGCGGCGTGGCTGCGCTACAACCGTGAAAGCTGGCGGGGTGGGTGTGGGGCCGGGCGCAGCCCCCACACCCACCCCTCCAACCCGTGTATTTATGAATATATGCATGCTCACATCATCCTACCCCAAATATCCAGGGGAGACGACCGCGCCGTTCATTGAGGAGATCGCCGCTGGACTGGTGCGGCGCGGCCATTGTGTGCATGTCGTCGCGCCATATCACCGCGACATCCGGCGCGCGCCGGTGGAGCGCGGCGTCCACCTGCACTTCTTCCGCTACAGCCCAGTGCGTGCGCTGAATGTCTTCGGCTACGCCGAATCGCTCCAAGCCGATGTGGGCTTGCGCGGGGCCGCGATCGCTGCCGCACCGCTAGCGGTGGGCGCGGGCATGCTGGAACTTCTCCGAATGACGAAAGACCAAAGACCAAAGACGAACGGGGTTGATCTTTCGTCCTTCGTCCTTCGTCCTTCGTCATTTAACCTAATCCACGCCCACTGGGTGCTGCCGAACGGCACGCCCGCTGCGCTGGTAGCGCGGCTGCGCG
>WNGB01005330.1_pt1 | contig 19534 bp, 16 predicted proteins | sample 5400681 | NCBI WGS metagenome assembly WNGB01 (sample SAMN13153367, study PRJNA577476) | soil metagenome | isolation source: 115 cm soil or saprolite under grassland replicate 2 | place: USA:California | collected 2016-06-15
ATCGTGTAGTTGTGCTCAGCGCGAATCCGAACCGGCTCGTTCGCTTGGCTCTGCTCTTCCACTTGGCTGGAGATCAGTTCGAGAGCCCGCCCGGTGAAGGTCTCGGGCAGCTGCGACACGTCTAGCTGCAACAGCGCGTTGGTCCACACGTCCCAAGCGTCGAGGTACGCCTGTTCGACCTGAGCCCGCGGGTCGGTGGGCGTGCCACTCGGCGAGGTGGGTGGGGTCGTTTCGGTGGCGCCGGAGGACTGACCATCGTCCCCGAAGGCGAGGAATCCAGCGAACAGTCCGCCGGCCACGACGGTCCCGGCCGGAGGGACGGTCAGGTCAGAGGTCAGCGGCCTTCGTGGCCGCGACTTGCGGATTCGGAGTCACCTCCGGCCGGTCCCGGGAACTGTCTCCCATGCGGGGAACCCACCGGGGGATTTCATACGCCTGCGGAGATCTCCAGCACAAACCGGATTGCTTTATCGAAGACGACTATCGGTGAATGGGCCGCCCGGTGGATGCTCACCAAGTCGAACCTCAAGCCTAAGACAAGGGCGGGCTATGACTCGTTACTACGCATGCACGTGCTCCCAACATTTGGGCGCGTTCAACTCAAGGGCGTGGACCCCATGTCAGTCCGTGAGTGGCTCTCGGGCTTGACGGGTCGTGGTCTATCCTCATCCCGTGTACGGCAGGCCTACCGAGTCTCGCCGAGGAGATAACGGAGAGTCAGGCGAGCATCCCGGGGCCCGCGGAGCTCGCGGAGTTCGTCGGGGGCATCCAGCGGGCCCTGAGGGACGGAGCCTTACCCGAGCGCAAGGCCGTGATGCAGGCGGTGGTGGCCGAGATCAGGGTCCGGGATCGTGGCCACATCCAGCCGGTCTTCCGCGTCCCGGTTTTTGGACCACCGTATGGGGTTGGTGCCCCCCTCTGGAACTGACGGGCATCGTGTACACATCGGCGGGTAGTACCTGAGGTAGGACGTCCGAACTTAAGATGGTCTGTGAGGACGACTATCCTTCGGGAAGGGCGGTGGCAGACCCTACGGTTCTGTTCGGCTTCGGGATCCCCCAGGTCGTGGGCCGCTCGCATTTCGACGTTGCCAGCCTCCGCTCCATGCTCGTGGCAACGGAGAGACTCGGATTTCACAGTGCGTGGATCATGGATCAGCCGCTCACCACGGCACCGGCGCTCGAACCCATCACGACCCTTGGCTACGCCGCAGCGGTCACCGAATCCGTGCATCTGGGAACCGCGGTCGTGTTGACGACCCTGCGGCAACCGGTCCAGCTGGCGATGGATCTGGCGACGCTGGACCAACTGAGCGGCGGCCGATTGATCGTCGGTGTCGGGCTCGGGGAACGGACCGAGTACTACCCGGCCCTCGGCATCTCTGCCTCCCACCGCGTGGCGCGCTTCATGGAAGGCCTGGAGCTCCTCAAGCGGTTATGGACCGAAGATAGCGTGACCTTCACCGGCCGTTTCTGGCAAGCGGAAGGCATCATTGCCCAGCCGAAACCCGTCCAGCGGCCACACCCTCCCATCTGGTTCGGGGGAAGGTCGAAGCCCGCCATCGATCGAGCGGTCCGGAATGGAGACGGGTGGATCGGAGCCGGCATCTCCACGGTGGACCAGTTCAAGGAACAAGCCTCGCTGGTTCGCGCCACGCTGGACGCGATGCGCCGCGACCCGGCCACGTTCACCGTTGCCAAGCGTCTCTACATCGCGGTTTCCTCCGACCGGGAGCGATCCCTTGAACGGATGCGCGCGTGGTCAAAGGCGTTCTACGGCGACACGAGCATGGCCGATGAGGCCGCAGTCGTCGGCGACCTGGCCTTCTGCATGCAGAGAGTCACCGAGTTGTGCAATTCGGGCGCCAACCTGATCGTGCTGAACCCAGTCTTCGACGTGGTCGAGCAGATGGAGCTCTTGGTCGGCGCAATCTCGGCGCTGTGACCTGACGCTAGGCTGCTCTTGGGCTCTTAGCGAGATGCCCGGCCGGTTCCTCCGTCTTTTCTGGGCGGCGCCGGATCATGACTGCCCACGCGGACAGAACCAGAGCCACCAAGACTGCCCCGGTGATCGCGAGAGCGAGCCACGGGTTCTCGCTGGTAGCGGTTGGCCCCGGACCTGTCGGATACAGAAGCGCGATCATCCGTCTCACCTCCTCACCTACACTGCCACGCTCCGGCCAAGAGCAGGGGGGTCGAGGGTCCCACATCCAGACCGACGAGTGGTGCCGCTTGGCCTGTCGGGCACCTAGGCAGGTTCCACCTTGCGGAGGCCGGCGGAGGGTGGCATCGTTCGGGCCCGGCGGGGGCGAGGACGTGGGCCAGCGATACTACGGACAGAGCGTGCCGAGGCGGGAGGACCGCCGCTTCGTCACCGGCCAGGGCCAGTACCTGGACAACCTTCCAGTTCCCGGGACCCTCCACGCCGTGGTGGTCCGCTGCCCCTTCGCTCACGCCCGGATCGTGAACGTGGACACGGCGCCGGCGCTCTCGATGCCCGGTGTGGTGGCCGCGTTCAGCGGCGCCGACCTCCGATCGGACTGGAGGGCGTCGCTGCCCATGATGTGGGCCGTCACGGACGAGGTTCGGATCCCCGATCACTGGCCCCTCGCGGTCGACGAGGCCAGGTTCGCTGGAGACGGCGTGGCGGTCGTGGTCGGGCGCACGCTGGCAGCCGCAAAGGACGGGGCCGAGGCCGTCGTCGCCGAGTACGACCCCCTGCCGGCCGTCATCGACATGGAGGCGGCGCTGCGAGAGGGCGCCCCGTTGGTCCATCCTCGGTTCGGCACCAACCTCTGCTACCGCTTCGGGCTCTCCAACGGGGACACTGAGGCGGTCTTCTCGTCGGCCGACGTCGTGATCAGCCGGCGTCTCCGGATCCCACGGCTCCTTCCATCGCCCATGGAGACCCGGGCCGTGCTGGCCGAACCCGGCCGGCGAGGGGACTTCACGCTCACCACCACCACTCAGGTCCCGCACATGGTCCGGCGATTCCTCGTGGAGACCGTCGGTCTCTCCGAGCAGCAGCTCCGCGTGGTCGTGCCGGATGTCGGTGGGGGCTTCGGGTCGAAGCTCAACGTGTACGCGGAGGAGGCCCTTGCCCTGGCCCTGGCCAGGCGGTTCGGCGCTCCCGTGAAGTGGGTCGAGGAGCGATCGGAGAGCGCGCTGGCCACGACGCATGGCCGGGGCCAGATCCAGGACTTCAGCCTGGCCGCCCGGCGCGACGGCACCCTGCAGGGGATACGGGTGTCCATCCTTTCCTCGATGGGGGCGTACCTGCAGCTGGAGACGGCGGGCATCCCAGCCCTCGGCAGGCTCATGTTTCCCGGGCAGTACCGGGCGGAGGCGTATTCGTTCGAGGCCACCTCGGTGTTCACGAACGAGCCTCCCACAGGAGCCTACCGGGGGGTCGGCCGGGCCGAGGCCACGTACGGGCTCGAGCGGATGATGGACCACCTGGCGCGCGAGGTCGGACTGGATCCCGCCGAGATCCGTCGTCGCAACTACCTCCCGAAGGGTGAGTTCGTGTCCAACGGCGCCGGGATCCCCTACGACTCCGTCGACTTCGAGCCGCCGCTCGACCGGGTCCTGGAGATGTCCGGATACCCGGACCTCAGGGCGAGGCAGTCCGAGCAGCGGGGGCACCAGGGACGGCGCCTCGGGATCGGCATCTGCTCGTACGTGGACGCGACCGGCCTGGGTTCCTCGCCCCTGCTGGCCAGGACGAACTACCAGTGGGGAGGGTGGGAGTCAGGCCGGGTTCGGGTCCTGCCTACCGGCAAGATCGAAGTGTTCAGTGGGACCGTGCCGCAGGGCCAGGGACACGAGACCGCGTTGGCCCAGCTCGCGGCGGGGTCGTTCGGCGTTCCCATGGAGGACGTCGCCGTGTTCCAGGGGGATACCGCCATCGTCCCGCACGGAACGGGCACGTTCGGCTCTCGGAGCCTGTGCGTCGGTGGAACCGCCATCCACATGGCGGCTCAAGCGGTCCTCACGAAGTCGCGAACGATCGCGGCCCATCTCCTGGAGGCCTCGGAGGAGGACCTCGAGTTCGCGGAGGGCCGGTTCTCCGTGTCGGGCGCACCCGGGCGGGGGGTGTCCCTTGCCGACGTTGCTCGCGCCGCCTATCTGGCCCATAGCCTCCCCGCGGGCACCGACCCCGGGCTGGACGAAAACGCCGTCTTCGAACCGCCAGACTGGACGTATCCGTTCGGCACCCACCTGGCCGTCATCGAGGTGGACACGGAGACGGGATCGGTCCAAGTGGTCAGATACGTGGCGGTGGACGACTGCGGAAACGTGCTCAATCCGGCCCTGGTGGAAGGCCAGGTGCGGGGAGGGATCGCCCAGGGGATTGCCCAGGCCCTCTTCGAGGAGGTGGTCTACACCCCGGACGGACAACCGGAGTCCACGTCGCTGATGTCGTACTTAGTCCCTTCGGCGGCCGACCTTCCCGGCTTCGAGCTGGATCGAACAGTGACCCCCAGCCTCATCAACCCGCTGGGGGCGAAGGGGGTGGGCGAGGCGGGGACCATCGCCGCGCCCGCCGCCGTCATGAACGCCGTGGTGGACGCCCTTGTCCCCCTCGGTGTCGACGAGGTCGACATGCCGGCCAGCCCCCAGCGAGTGTGGGCAGCCATCCGCGCTACCGCGGACCGTTCCTCGAGCCGATCGGAAGCGACGATCCGGGAAACGCCCGGGCCTGCCTAAAGGAGCGCTCAGGCGGAAGCCTCGCTTGGGAGGGCCAGCCCGACTACCCGGGCTGCCTCCGCAGTCGTGGCCACCCTGGCGAAAACGTGCTCTAAGCACAGGAGCGCTGCTTCGTGCCGCTCGGCCGTCGTCCCGGCCATCGCGTCGGACAGGACCAGGCACCGGTAGTCCAGGTTACGCGCGTGGTGGACGGTGGAGATGACGCAGATGTCCGTGCAGACGCCCGTGACCAGCAGGTTCTCAATGCCCCGCGTGCGCAGGGCGATGTCGAGATCGGTCTCCAGGAAGGCATCGTATCGGCGCTTTCGCTGGATCAGGACGTCGCCCGTGTGCGGCTCGAGCCCGGCCACGAGGTCCATGCCCGGCGTTCCCTCGAGGCAGTGAGCGGGCTCGAAGTCCAGTTCGATGCCGAAATCGGACAGGTCCGCCCGGTGCATCTCCTGGGTGAACACGACGGGGTAGCCCGCGTTCCGGCACGCCTCGGCCAGCCCGGCGATGACGGGGACGAGGTCCAGGCCTCCTGGGGCGGGCACCGGAGCGTCCGGCAGGAGGAAATCGTTCTGCATGTCGATCACCAGCAGCGCGGTCCTCCTAGCGTCGCGCACGAAGCCTTCCAGTCCCGTCGTGGCCATCGTCCACCTCCCTCACCGGGGACTCTACCGCCACCAGACCGTGCCACTTGCATTGCAGGCGCGACTGGCCTTAGCTACGCCCTGAGGGCAGGGCCGCGCCGCGGCCCGAGGGAGTGGCCTATGGGGACGGGTACACCGGCCTCGATCTGAGCTGAGTCTGCTTGTGCCCGCAAGCGCCCAGGCTCGATGTTCGCTCCGTGGCCCGGGATGTCTGGCTTCCGGGACGACAAGGGAGGGGGTTATGGCGGATACGGTGGCGGCAGCACCGGAGGTCCGGCTCGACACGCACAGCATCGAGCCGATTCCCGAGGCAGACAGGGACTCCACCGGGTGGCAGCAGTTCTGGATCTGGGCCGGGGCCAACATCGCACCGATCAACTGGGCTCTCGGCGCCCTTGGCATAGTGCTCGGCCTCGGCCTGCTCGAGACCATCGTCATCGTTGTAGTCGGAAACATCGTCGGCTGCGCCATCTTCGCAGCGATGACGGTGATGGGGCACAAGACCGGGGTGAACCAGATGGTCCTCAGCCGTTCGGCGTTCGGGCGCCGGGGCGGCTATCTGTCATCGTGGATGCAGTTCCTAATGACCATGGGGTGGATCGGGGTGAACACGTACTTCCCGACCGTCCTGATAGTGGCCATCCTGGGCGAGGTCTTCGACGTCGAGGACACGTTCTTCGTCAAGTTCGTGGTCGTGACGATCGTCATGGCGCTGCAGGTCGGGATCGGGGTCTACGGCTTCTACCTCATCAGGAGCTTCGAGAAGTACACCGTGCCGGTAACCGTCGGGATCATGTTGCTGATGAGCATCCTGGCCTGGACCCGGGACGGGGTGGTCGATTGGGGCCTCAGTTCCACGCTCTCCGGCGCGGCCCACTTCTCGGCCATCACCGGGCTGATCACGGCCATCGGCGTTGGCTGGGGGATCTCATGGGTGACGTGGGCCTCGGACTACTCACGGTTCGTCCCCCGGTCCGTCCCGTCCAAGACCGTGTTCTGGTACTCATACTGGGGGATGTTCCTCCCGACGGTGTGGCTGGCCATCCTCGGGGCAAGCATCGCTAGCGTCACCGTCGACACAGACCCTGCCAAGCTCGTAACGTCGGTGTTCGGCGGGTTCGTGGCCGTGTTGGTCATGGTGATGGTGGCTCATGGGCCCATCGCCACGAATATCCTCAACGTGTATTCCTCAGCGTTGGCGGCGGCGAGCGCAGGGATCAAGGCGTCCCGCCGCGCTCTCGGCTTGTTGGCCGGCGCAGTGGGGTACGCCGTGACGCTCTATTTCATCGGGCACGCCCAGTTCGCCAGCGATTTCGATAGCTGGATGGTGGGGCTGATCCTGTGGATGTCCCCGTGGGCCGGGGTGATCCTGGCCGACTTCTACTTGCTCAGGAAACAGAACATACAGGTGAGCGAGCTCTACACGGACCCCGCCCGCAGCGCCTACGACGATGTCAACTGGATCGGGATCGGGGCATTCGTCGCCGGCCTAGTGGCAGGATGGCTTTTCGAGTTCGGGCTGGTGACGCCGCTGCAGGGTCTGATCTCCAAGCATCTCTTGAACGGAGCCGACCTCAGCTGGCTGGTCGGGCTGGTGGTCGCAGGGGGCATCTACCTGATCGGCATGCAGGGCAAGGTCCGGGCGCCGGCGCGCGAGGAGATGGCGCCGGTCATGGGCGGCGGAGGCGGGGGAGAGTAGCGACCGACGAAGCCTAGGCAGGGTCAAGAGGATGATCCAGGCGGCGGTGCTGGAGACGCCCGGAAAGCTTTCGATCGAGAGGTTCCCGGAGTCTCCACCGCCGCGCGACGGGGCGATCCTTCATCCGACCCACTGTGGGGTCTGCGGAACCGATCCTCACATGTACAGCGGCCACCTCGCCGTTCCCATGCCGCTCGTGATGGGGCACGAGTTCTCGGGCATCCTCAAGGGTTGGGGCCCGGACTTTCCGGCGCGGGACGTCTACGGGCAGGACCTGAAGCCCGGAGATGCCGTGGCCGTCGGGACCACGCTGTCGTGCGGCACCTGTTACTACTGCCGGTTCGTCCCCCAGAGGGAGAACCTGTGCCAGAACGTCAACATCTACGGGATCACGCTGGGATCGGAGGACGCGCCCCACGTCCGCGGCGCGTACAGCGAGCTCATGTATCTGTTCCCGCAGACGTGGCTGTTCAAGCTGCCGTCGAACGTGTCGCTCAAGATGGCCGCTCTGTCCGATCCCATCGCCTGCGGCACAAGGGCGCTCGAACGGGCCTTCGGACCCGGCCTGCCGTGGGCTGGTGAAGGGATGGGCCTGGGGAAGTCCGTGGTCGTGCAGGGCCTCGGGCCCATTGGCATCGTGACCGGCGCCGCCGCCCGAGCGATGGGCGCCTCGCCGGTGATTGGGATCGACCGCATCCCCATGCGGATGGACATGGCGAAGCGGTTCGGGTTCGACGAGATCCTTTCGCTCGAGGATCTCCCTGACCTGGAGGACCGTGTCGCGGCCGTTCGGTCCATGACCCGCGGGCTCGGTGCCGACGTCGTCGTGGAGGTCGTCGGGTTGCCGAAGGCCTTCGCCGAGTCGTTGCGCCTGGTCCGAAGGGGTGGTCGCATCGTCGAGTTCGGCCACTTCACCGACAACGGAACGATGGCCCTCAACCCGCAGCAGATCGTCAACCTCGACGTGGACATCCTTGGGTCCTATGCCTACCCGAATTCGCAGATCGGGACTTCCCTGGCGTTCCTGTCGCGATATGCGGACGTCTACCCGTTCGAAGACCTGGTCACCCACACGTTTCCCGTGGCGCAGACGGAGGAGGCGATCCACGCCAGCCGGGACAAGCTGTGCGTCAAGGCCATGGTGGTGTCCGAGCCCTAGGGGCTTTCGTTCTGGAGGAGCTCGATGCCGATGGAAGAGGGGCGGTAGTTGTTGATCTCGTTCAGATCCTGCGGGCACGCCGAGGCGACCACGATGGCGTCGAGGCGAGCCCGCAACACGACGTCATCTCCCCCTTTGGTCGGGGCCGGCCCCCAGGTGAGCGACCCGTCAGGTTCGACCTTCACGGCCATGAACAGGTTGATGGGCTGGGGGATCTCAATCGCGCCGTGGCCGAGCTCGCCCATGACGCGCTTCAGGTTCTCTTGGCAGGACGCATGCTCCTTCGCGCCGAGGAGCCGGTATCGAGTGGGATCGCAGGCGGCGCACAGCATGTCATGCACTCCCGGCGAGTCGTCCCGTTCGAACAGCAGGATCGGGCGGCGCCGGTTGGTGACGAACTCCTGGCCGACCCGAGGGAATAGGCGATTGACCCTGATCCGGGTGTGCTCGGCGCTTGCGTATTCTGAGACGTCATCCGCGACGAAGGCGAAGAGGTCGACAACCTGCTGTCCTTCGATGTCGACGATGCGGAACCGGTCGCTGGCCGCGATTCGCACGGCGCGGGCCTGCCGGGCCGGCACCAGGATGAACTCGGTTCCCACTGCCCCCTCCGAAGGTTGCCGGCCTCGGGCCGGCGACCGGCCGAAGGATAGCCCAGGGCGACCCCCCACATCCCGTTCGGGGAGGCGGCCATGACCCAGGGAGGCGGCTCGAGGGTGAATTTTCCGTTCGTCGGGATTCCCTCGTTTCTCCGCTCAGTGATCTGTACGGATCTGGGCGAGCTGGATGCCGACATAGCCGTGTTGGGCGCGCCGTCCGACGAGGGTTCCCCGTTCATGCCGGGATCGCGGTTCGGTGCCCGATCCATCCGCGAGCACTCGACGCGCTTCGTGACCGACGGCCGTGGTTACTACGACCCCTCAGTGAGGAAGCAGTACTTGGAGCGGGAGATGGTCGGGGGCCGGATCGCCGACGTTGGCGATGCCGACATCCTTCCGACCAACGTGATCGACACCTTCGCCAACATCACGGAGCTAACCCGGGCGGTCGTCAACCGCGGCGCTATGCCGGTGGCGCTGGGCGGGGATCATTCGGTCACGTTCCCCGTTGCGCGAGCGTTCGAAGGCGACGATCCGTTCCACGTGGTCCACTTCGACGCGCATATCGACTACATGCCGTTCATCCACGGCTTGGAGTTCACGAACCAGCACGCCTTCCGCCACATCCGCCTGATGAGCAATGTCCGGAGCATCAACCAGATCGGGATCCGTAGCCTCCGCAACACGCAGGTCATGCACGACGACTCGCTTCGCGACGGCAATCGAGTGGTCACCATGGAGGAGTTCCGCGACCGGAGGGACGAGGCGCTCCTCGAAGGCATCCCCGAGGGCGCGCGGTGCTACGTGAGCATCGACATCGACGCCCTGGACATCTCGCTCACCCCGGGCTGCGTGTCGGCCGAGCCGAACGGCTTGACCTACGCAGAGCTCCGCGATTCCCTGGCCGCCGTCGCCGAGCGGACCGAGATCATCGGCTTCGACCTCGTCGAGGTCAATCCGCTGCTCGATGTGCCGACCGGGCTGACGTCGTACCTGGCCGCGCACACCGTGATCGAGTTCCTGGGCCGGATCTGCGAGCAGCCGTGGTGGCGGAGTGGGCGGGAAGCGAGAGCCGAACGAAGGGCCCGCCGGGCGCACGGCCCCGGCCGAGATGTGAGGGGGAAGCGATGACGGAGCCGGTGAAGGTCGACGTCCACATGCACCTCTACGAGACGTCGGAGTCCGGCGAGTGGTGGAAGTCCGGCTACGAGATTTTCGAATACGGCGAGAAGAAGGGGGTTCGGTTCAGCCACTACAGCGGCACCGTCGAGGACGCTGTGGAGGCGATGGAGAAGGCGGGGTTCAGCCACGGGGTCGCGGTGAACCTGCTCTCGGTGGACCTGTTCCGGATGGAGGCGATCGCGATGCTCGCCGAGGAGGTCCAGGGCGAGGATCGGGAGAAGGCGATCCGCGAGATCGACGAGACGATGGCCGACAGGTTCCGGTCGTTCAACCGCTGGCTGGTCGACTCGCTTGCGCCAATCCCACAGCTCACGCCGTTCGTCGGAGTCGACCCGACGGCGCTTACGCCCGAGGAGAACGTCGAGCACCTCAAGGAAATGGCCCACCGCGGGGCCCGCGGGATCAAGCTGCACCCGGTGGTGCAGAAGTTCGAACCCACCGACCCTAGGATGCGGCCGGTGTTCGAAATATGCCGTGAGCTCGGGCTCACGGTGCTGTCGCACACCGGCAGTGCGAAGAGCGGTGAGCGGTTTGCCCAGCCGTCCGCCTTCGCCGGGGTGCTGCCGGCCTTCCCGGGACTGACCGTTCTCCTGGCCCACCTAGGCGGTGGCCAGTGGCGTCAGACGGTCGACCTCGCCAAGGCGTTCCCCTCGGTGGTGTTCGACGTGTGCGAGATCGTGGAGTGGACGGGGGCGCCGAACGCTCCGACGCCCGAGCAGCTGGTCCGCATGATCCAGGAGATCGGCCACGAGCGGGTCATGCTCGGGACCGACTTTCCCTGGTACGACCTGGACCACACCGTCGAGCTGGTGATGGAGCTGCCGGTCCTTACCACCGAGCAGAAGGAAGCGATCCTGGGGGAGAACGCGGTCCGGATCCTCGGCCTCCCGGTGTAGGGCCACGTCTGGTTGCACGAGCCGAAGGCTGAGCGGGAGGGGACAACGATGGATGCTGAGATGAGCGGCGGAAACGTCCTGGTTCGAAACGCCCGCGTCCATCCGACCGGTTCTCGACCGGAGGGGTTGAGCGACGTCATGGTCGAGGGCGGCCTGATCGCCTCGATCGCACCCGCGGGAGAGGGCAAGGTCTCCGGCGACGTGCCCGTCCTCGACGCCGACGGCCGCCTGGTCTCACCTCCGTTCGTCGATCCGCACATCCACCTGGATTCGGTTCTCACCGTGGGGGAGCCCCGCCACAACGTGTCGGGGACGCTCATCGAGGGCATCCTGACCTGGTCCGAGCGCAAGAAGACCCTCAGCCACGACGACGTCAAGCGCCGGGCGCGGGAGGCCATCCGGTGGGAGGTCGCCCTGGGGACCGGCCTTATCCGGAGCCACGTCGACGTGTGCGATCCGAGCCTCACCGCGCTGCAGGCGCTGCTCGAGCTGCGGTCCGAGGTCCACGACATCCTGGAGTTGGAGCTCATCGCGTTCCCCCAGGATGGCGTGATGTCATTCCCGGACGGGAAGGAGCTCATGCGCAAGGCCATGGAGCTCGGCTGCGACGTGGTGGGCGGCATCCCCCACTACGAGTGGACGCGCGAGGACGGCGTGGCCGAGGTCAACTACGTGTTCGATCTGGCCATGGAGTTCGGCCGCCCTCTGGACCTGCACTGCGATGAGACCGATGATGACCAGTCGCGGTTCCTGGAAACGGTGCTGGCCCGGGCGATGCGGGACGGCCTCCAGGGGAAGGTGAATGCCAGCCACACCACGGCCATGGGCAGCTACAACGACGCGTACATGTTCAAGCTGCTCCAGATCATGAAGCGGGCCGGCGTGACCATCGTGGCCAACCCGCTGACGAACATCGTCCTGCAGGGACGGTTCGATTCCTATCCGAAGCGGCGCGGCATGGCCAGGGTGAAGGAGCTGGACGCCGCCGGGGTGAACGTGGCCTGCGGCCACGACTGCATCATGGACCCCTGGTACCCCATCGGGACGGGCTCGATGCTCGACGCCGTCCACATGTTGGTGCACGTGGGCCAGATGACGGGCCGGGACGAGCTGTTCAGGGCCTACGAGACGATCACCACCAACCCGCTCCGGGCGACCGGGCGGGAGTGGAGCATCGCCCCGGGTGCGCCCGCGAACTTCCTGGTGCTGGAGTGCCAGGACGAGGTCGAAGCGATCAGGCTTCGGGCCACCCCGCGGTGGGTGGTCAGGAAGGGCCGCGTGGTCGCCGAGACAGAGCCCCCCCGAGCCCGGGTCCTGGCGCCGGGCTTCGAGGGGGAGGTCACGTTCCGGCGATAGACCCTCGTTCGGCCGCTGCCAGGACGCGCTCGGGCGTTATCGGCAGCTCGGTGATCCGCGCGCCGACGGCGTCGGCGATGGCGCTGGCGATCGCGGCGGCCGGAGGTCCGATGGGGGGCTCGCCGATGCCGCGGGCACCGAACGGTCCCTTCCCCGGCCCGACCTCCAGGATGATCGCCTGGATGTCCGGCACGTCGTTCGACGCGGGGATGAGGTAGTCGGCAAAGAGCGTGGACCCGCAGACGCCGTCCACGTACCGAACCTCCTCGCTCAGGGCGTACCCGATGCCCTGGACGGCTCCGCCGTGGATCTGCCCCTCCACGCGCAGTGGATCGATGGCCCTTCCGACGTCGTGGCAGGCCACGTACTTGAGGACGCGGACCATCCCCGTCTCGATGTCGACCTCGACCTCTGCGGCATGGGTGCCGTACGTGTAGTCGGGGAACGTCCGCCCTTTCCCGGTCCGCGGGTCGAACTCGCCGACTTCCGCCTCGAACGTCGTCAGGTGGAACGGGAAGACCCCCCGCGATTCGGCGGCCCGGACCAGCTCGGGGAGCGAGAGGAACCGCGTGGCATCGTCCCTGAGCCGAACCCGGCCCTCATCGAACTCCACCTGGCCGGCGTCGGACGGCTCCAGCAGCTCCACCGCCACCGGTACCAACTTCTCCCGCAGCTCCTGTGCGGCCTTGAGCACGGCGTTGCCGGACATGTAGAGCTGGCGCGTGGCGAACGTCCCGCCGGCCAGGGGAGTCAGGGCGCTGTCCCCGATGTGGACGGTGACTCGGTCGGGCGTGACGCCGAGGACCTCCCCGGCGATCTGCGCGAGCGAGGCTGCCTGGCCACCACCGAGGTCCGTGACCCCGGCTCTGATCGTGACGGTCCCGTCCGGTTCCAGGCCGATCCAGCACGAGGCCCGGTCGGCGAAGAACGACGACCTGCCGTACGGCTCGATGTTGCAGCCAAAGCCCCGGCCGATCCGCTTCGAGGGATCGCTTGCCGCTGCGGGCGGGCCGAGGGCCCCCAGGGCAGCAAGCATCGTCTCTTCGATGGCGACCGGGGTGTCGATGGCCTCCTCGGTGACCAGCAGGGAACCTTCGCGGAGGAAGTTCGCGGACCGGACGTCCGCCGGAGAGAGGTGGAGAGCCTCCGCCACCCTGTCCATCTGCGATTCGTACGCGATAACCACCTGCATTGCTCCGAACCCGCGCATGGCGCTGGTCGGGACGTTGTTGGTGAAGACGGCCGTCGCCTGCACCCTAGTGTTCGGGATGTCGTAGGGGCCGTTGGCCGTGACCGCAGCGGCGAACAGCACCCGAGGGCTGAGCAACGGGTACGCTCCCGCGTCTCCCAGGATCTCAACGTCCTGGGCGATCACCCGGCCGTCCCGCGTCGCCCCGGTCCGGTAGCGCATGGTGAATGGGTGGCGCTTCTGCCTGGCCAGGATCGACTCTTGCCGCGACCACGCCATCCTGACGGGGCGCCTCGTCCTCCACACCAGCACGGCCAGGTAGGGCTCGACGGTCATGTCCTCCTTGCCCCCGAACCCGCCGCCCATGTAGGTCGCGATGACCCTGACCTTCGTCTGAGGCAGGTCCAGGATCTGGGCGATCTCCCGGGCGTGCTCGATCACCTGCGTCGCCACGCGGAGCGTCACCACGCCGTCCGAGTCGATCCATCCCACGCCCGCCTCGGGCTCCAGGTAGGCGTGGTCCACGTGGGTCGTGCGGTACCGCTCCTCGATGACCACCTCGGCCTCGGCGAGGGCGGTATCCACGTCGCCCCGATGCATCCGCCAATCGACCAGGCGGTTCCCGCCGGGGTGGACCTCCGGCGCGTCCGGCTGGAGCGCCTCCTCCGAGCTGAACACGCCCGGGAGGTCCTCGTAATTGACCAGAACCAACTCGGCCGCCTCCTCGGCGGCGGCGGGAGTTTCGGCGGCCACCAAAGCCACCGGTTCCCCCTGGTACGTCACGCGACCCTCGGCCAGAACCGGCTGGACCACCGTCCCGATCTCCAGGCCGCTGGCGTCCTCGGTTATGCCGTTCCTGGGCACGTCGGCCGCAGTCAGGACGGCCCGCACCCCCGGGACCTCCGCGGCGGCCGCGGTGTCGATGGAGGCGATCCGGGCGCTCGGCACCTGAGCCCGGACGACCTTCCCGTGGAGCATGCCCGGCATCCTCCAGTCGTCTGCGTAGGCCAGGGCCCCCTCGACCTTCTGTTGGAAGTCCCGGTGCGGGAACGACCGCCCGACGATCCTGAAGGCTTCGGTCTCCGTTGGGATGTGCTTCATGGTGTCGACGCTTGCTGATCGCGGGCGTACGCCTCGACGGCATCGACGATCTTCGTGTAGCCGGTGCACCGGCACAGGTTTCCGGCCAGCGCAGCACGGATGTCGTCACGCGACGGATTGGGGTGGTCTCGAACGAACTCGAACGCGGTCAGCACCATCCCTGGCGTGCAGAAGCCGCACTGCGAGGCGCCGTGCTCGAGGAAGCGTTCCTGGAGCGGGTGGAGCGGCATATCGTCCCCGGCGAGGCCCTTGAGGGTGGTGATGGCAGCGCCGTCGACCTGAACGGCGTACAACAGGCAGGAGTTGACCGACTCGCCATCCAGGAGCACGGCGCACGTTCCGCAAATCCCCTCGCCGCAGCCGTACTTGACCTCGGTTGCCCCGACATCCTCGCGTAGCACCTCGACGAGGGTCTGGTTCGGCCGGACCCAGACCTCCACCTCGCGCTCGTTCACGGTCAGCCGGATCGGAACCGTGCTCATCCGGAAGCCTCTCCCTTGGGTCTCCGGGCTCGACGGATCGCGGCAAGAAGGGCCCGCTTCGTCACGACGCCGGCCATCTGGCGCCGGTACTCGCCGGACCCGTGCACTCCGGAAAGCGGTTCGACCTCCTCCGACACGGCCCGGGCGGCATCCACAACCGTGTCCTCCTTGAGGTCGGCGCCGATCATCGTGGCCGCCAAGTGAGACGCGTCGAAGGGCCGCTCGCCCACCGCGCCGAGCGCGAGCCGAACCCCGGAGCACCGGCGGCCGTCCTCGTCGAGGTCGACCAGTGCCGCCGCCTCGACCAGAGCGAAGTCACCCACTCTCCGGGCCAGTTCCACGAAGGCCCACCCATGTCCCTCCGGCAGCACGGGGACGCTCACGCTCGTCACCACCTCCGCCGGTTCGAGCGCGGTGGTGAAATGGGACACGAAGAAGTCGGCTACCGGGATGGTGCGTTCGCCCGCGGGCCCCCGCACGTCGACGGAACCCCGAAGGGCGACCGCGACGGTCGGCAGCTCCGCCGCCGGGTCGGCGTGGGCGAGGCTTCCCCCGACCGTCCCACGATGCCGGACGCGGACGTTGCCGATGAAGCTGGCCGCCTCCGAAAGGATCGGGCTCAGTCGCAGGACCAGCGGCGATCGTTGCAGATCGGCGTGATGGGTCAGGGCGGGGATCACGAGCCGGCCGTCGTCATGCCAGATCGATTCGGAACTGGCCCGGTTCACGTCCACCAGCATCCGGGGGGTGGCCAGGCGCAGCGTCATCATGGGGACGAGGCTCTGTCCCCCGGCGATGACAGTGGCGTCGTCGCCCGCCTCCGCCAGAATGTGGACGGCCTCTTCCCAGGAGGATGCCGTCGCGTACTCGAACGGGGACGCGTACACCGCGGGCGGCTCAGACCTCTCTCGGGTCCGGCCGCTCGACCCCCGCCCAGCGGTACAGGGCTTCGAGCCCCGCGCTGTTGCTCGTGAGGACGTCGACGCCGAGCGCCTCACGGATCCCCTCGATGGCGTCCATGGCCCGGAAGTTCGTGCACGAGGCGAACAGGAGGTCGATGGCCTGGCCGTCGAAGGCCTCGACGGCGAAGGCCACGATCTTCTCGGGAGGGACCTCGGCGATGGCGAAGTTGTTCGAGATGCCGAGGCCCTGTATGCCCACAACCTGGACGCCATCGTCCGCCTCCAGGCTCGCCCTGATCCTCTCGTTCAGGCTGTCGATGTACGGGGTGATCACCCCGATCCGGCCCGCCCCCCGTGACCGGATAGATTGGCGCACCGAAGAGATGACGCTCAGCACGTCAGCTCCGGTGTCGGCGGCGATCAGCTCGCAAAGCTCCCGGTCGTAGTCGTTGCCGCGAATCGCTCCGGCACTGGTGCAGCCGAACACGATGACATCGGGCCGGGCCGTCCCCACGTCGTGCGCGGCCGGCATGACGTGGAGGTCCAGCATCCGGCTCTCGCCCTCCGGAGTCGTGCTTTCCAGATACATTCGGCCGGTGTGCAGGGTGAAGCCCGGCGGGAGCCGCCGGTAGAAGTCGACTTCCATGACGGTGTTGGACGACGGGACGAGCAGGCCAATCCTGCGCCAGACCCCTTCGGCGGATGAGTTAGACCCTGGCATCGGCCACTTCGCTCATCGCGGGCGCGTGCGACGGAAGGCCCAACAGCTCGGCCGGGTTGAGCTTGATCAGCCGGTCGACGTCCTCCTCCGACACTCCTGACTCGAAGATGGACTGGGCGAAGATGCGAAGGGCGTCCGCGGGCATCGGGTTGTGCCGTTGCCCGGTGTCGCTCACCAGGAGGGCGCGCGAGGCGCCGATGGTGTTGATGGCATCGGCCACCTTCGTCACCGTGGCGTAATGCCACATCGGCGACACCGTGCAATAGCCGAACTCCGCGTACGCGCCCTGCGCCGATAGCGCTTTCAGGTCCTCGATCTCCAGGTTCGGCACCTTGAAGAAGGGATGGGTGATGACGATCTTCTCCACGCCTCGAGCCCGAGCCTCCGTGACCAGGACGTGGATCTCCTTCGGGGAGATGTGACACGTCCCCAGGATCGCGCCGTATTGTGAGACCAAGTCCAGCACTTCGAGCGTCTCCGGCCGAAGGTTGCCCTCGTCGTCCGTGACGGAAATGCCCGTCTTTGGCACCGCCGTGGTTCCGCTCGACTGGACGTCGTAGCCGCTCGTGCCGCCGTGCATCTCGGCGTGATATGCGGCGTCAACCGTGGGCATCCAGACCTCCTTCGCCCCGAGCATGAGGGCGGCTTCGGCCGCCGCCGGGTTGATGCCGCCCACGGCCCGGTTTAGAACGACGCCGCCGAAGACCTGTACTCCGGGCGAGATCTTCTCGGCCAGGTACGCACGGCTGACGGTTGGCTCTGAATGGCATTTGATCATCACGGCGCGCAGGCCGAGCCCTCCCGCGTGCTGGACCACTTCCAGGTCGTCGGCCAGCCGGGGAAACAGGTCCGGATGGGGATGACAGTGCATGTCGATTGCGCCCGTGACATCGATCAGGAGACCCTTCATCCGGTGACCACCTTCTCCTTCTCTTGTCCGGCCAGGGTGGCCGTCCCTCGCAGGGACGCCAGCGTCTGCATCTCCTCATCGGTCGGCGGGTCAAGCTCGGCCACCGTGTCCGGGATGATGAGAGCGAACCCAGTCGCCGAGGCGACCTGTTCGACCGTCACCCCCGGCTGTACCTTTTCCAGCCGCATCTCCTTCGTTTGCGGTTCGAACCCGAGCACCGCCAGGTCCGTGATCACCCACCTCGGTCGGCCGAGGACCAGGCCCGCGTGCTCGCGAGCGTCACCGCCCTCCAAGTAGCCCGGACTGGTGATGAAGTCCACGCGTTCGACGAACCGCCGAGCCTCGTGCCGCGTGATGACGAGCAGCTCGCGGCAGCTCGAGGCGATGTCATTCGCCCCGCCGCTTCCAGGAAGGCGGACCTTCGGCCGGTCCATCGTTCCGATCACGCTGGTGTTCACGTTCCCATATCGGTCGATCTGCGCCGCCCCCACGAAGCCGTAGTCATAGCACCCGCGCTGCGAATAGAGGAACGCGTCGATGATGCCTGTCAGCATGACCGAGCGATGAGCCGCCCGCATCTCGTTCGTGGAGATGGGGAGCTTGCCCGGCAACATCCGGGGGCCGATGAAGCCTCCTTCGAGAACGATGGTGAGGTCGGGGCAGTGGAGCCGGTTGGCCAATGCGCTCGTCAGCAGCGGTGCGCCAACACCGGCGAAGACCACGCTGTGGTTCTGGAGGAGCCGGCTCCCCGCCACGATCATCAGGTCCTCCCCGTCCCACGTCGCTTTGGGGGCCGCTTCGGTCACTTCGGCACCAGCTCCCTGGCCCGGCGTTGCTGTTCGAGCAACACCGAGGCACCCATCCGTTCGAGGAACCCGTCGAAGCTCCCCGCCTCGTCCAAGTACCTTCGAAGGTATAACTCCACCCCCTCGATTCCCTGGTCGTCCACCAGCCGAGCGTACTCTTCGAAGTGGGCGAACGAAGCCTCGTAGAGGCCGTAGCACTCGTGCGGGAACGAGCCGAATGGGACCTCCACGACCGCATCCACCAGAAAGTGGGGGATGGCCGTCCGATCGGACGAGCGCGAGATGGCATCGGTCGACACGATCTCTTCCACGGTGAGGATGACGTGGCGCGCGGCCCGGGCGATCTCCCGGTCCATGTACGGCGGGCCGTCGATCTGGGCGTTCCCCAGGGCATCGGCCCGATGGGCGTGGATGAGCGCGACGTCGGGAACGAGGGCCGGCACGAGGGCGACTCGTGCGCCCGTGAACGGGTCCTCCATCAGCTTCGCCCCGGTGCTCGCCAGGAGATCCGAGCCAAGGAGCGAACGAGTGGGCAGGAAGGGCACCCCCATCGACGCCGCCAGGTACCGGAGGCCGAGGCTGAGGTGGCTCCACTCCTCGTACCGGGCCCGCCGCTCCTCGACGAATCGCCGGAACACCTTCGGGATGCCCCACGGGAGCCCGATCCCGACCCAGCTCGAGACCAAGGTGGACGCGGCGCCCCGAACCAGGAACAGCTCGGCCTCGTAGCACATCAGGTTTCGAGAAAGCGTCAGGTCGCGCCGGCCGGCCCGCAGGATCTCGAGGAGGCTGGCCCAGGGGGTTCGCGAATACAGGCAGCCGCCGACGGCGACGTGGTGCCCATCCTGGACAATCTGCAGCGCCCCGCCCAGGTCCGTCCTCTTGTCCTCGCCGGGCCGGCGCCTGAGCGAGGGAGAGCCATCGCCGGCCTCGAGTGTCGGCTTCGTCCCTCCCATGTCAGCCCGCGCCCGCCGGGACGTCGGCGAGCATCGGAACGAGTTCGGCGGCGATCTGCTCGACCTGGTCGGGGTCATAGTTCCATGGGACGAGGGCGATGTGGCGGACGCCGCGTCGGACGTGCTCCGCGAGCTGTTCGGCACACTGCTCGGGCGTCCCGCGGATGGAGCTCTCCGTCGTCGATTCGCTCCACGGCGCCATGTCGAAGTATCGGTCGAGGAAGTCGCGGATCTT
>WNGB01005178.1_pt1 | contig 19533 bp, 21 predicted proteins | sample 5400681 | NCBI WGS metagenome assembly WNGB01 (sample SAMN13153367, study PRJNA577476) | soil metagenome | isolation source: 115 cm soil or saprolite under grassland replicate 2 | place: USA:California | collected 2016-06-15
CTGCTCGCCTCAGCGTGCCTCGCGGCGCCCGCGTCCGCCCAGGAGATCAAGCTCAAGCTTTCCCACTTCACTCCCGTAACCCACAACCACCACGTCAACGTCGAGCGCGATCGAGCTGCCCTACATGCACCGGACGGCGGCAGTGGGCTCGCAGATGCTGGCCGACCTCTGGCCGAAGTACTGGGCGCCCTCGGCGTCCTCTGGATCATCCTGATCCTCTACCTGATCCTGGGCTGCGTGATGGACGAGCTGGCCATCATCCTGCTGACGGTGCCGATCTTCTTCCCGGTGGTGATGCAGCTCGGATTCGGCTCGCCCCAATACGCTTCTAGCTAAATGAAGCAGACGGGCCCTTCTCGGCGGCCTGCTAGTCTTTGGTGAGGCCGAGGGCTCCGGTGCCGAGGAAGCACTGGGCAAGGGTCGCTGCCAGGACGACCAGCGCGTACTCGTAGCCCGCCACGTCCGCCTTGCCCCGCGCGGCGTCGATGATCACCCCGTGCAGGAAGAAGCCCTGCTGGAAGTGGAAGAGCACCACCGCCCCAACCATGATCGGCAGGTTCGCCATCGCCGCCCACCGCGTGAAGAGCCCCAGGATCATCAGGACGCCGCCGACGACCTGGGCGAACAGCAGATAGGTGGTGACGTAGTCGCCGACGGGCATGCCGAGCCGCCTGTTGATCGTCGCGGCGAGCGCATCGACGGTGAGGACGTCGTAGACGTAGTAGGCATGGGCGATGTACACCACGCCCAGCATGATCCGGAGGACGGTGGCGCCGAGTGGGCTGATAGCGACCTCCAGTGCCGAATTCTACCCCGCCGACCGCACGGGCACTTCAAGAATTCCGGGCGAAGAGGTCGCTGGCCGCCGGGAGTCCCGGCAGCGATGTCGCGCAGAGCACGGCGCGCGCGATAGCTGCCGCCACGGCCTCCGCCGCCGCGCTGCCGAGCGAGGCGAGATCGGTCCGGGCGTCCCCGACGGACAGGCAGAAGAGGGCGTCGCCGTCCGTCGGCAGATGAGGTGGAGAGAGCGCACGCTCGAAGCCCTGGAGGCCCAGCCGCGCCACGCGCGCGGCCTCGGCTTTGCCGAGCGCGGCCGTCGTGGCGATGACGCCGATGGTGGTGTTGACGGGACGGAAGCGTGGCGGCGGCGCACCGGCCTCGAGGGCCGCGACGGAGTCCACCAATCGGGTGCCATCGGCCGCGTCCCGTGCTCCGGCGATGAGGCGGCCCGTGACGGGGTCACGCACGTCGCCCGAGGCGTTGACGACCATGAGCGCGGCCGTGACGATGCCGTCCCGCTCCACCCGCGATACGCCGAGGCCGCCGCGCATGGCGCGCTCGATGCCGTAGAGCTTGCCCACGGTCGCGCCCGTCCCGGCGCCCACGTTGCCTTCCTCCACCGGCCCCGGCCGCGCCGCGGCGCATGCGGCGTAACCCATGGCACGATCGGGGCGGGTGCGGTGGTCGCCGACGTTCAGATCGAAGATGATGGCGCCCGCGACGTGCGGCACCACGGTGCGGGTGACGGGGAAGCCGCGGCCGTGCTCCTCGAGATACTGCATGACGCCCCAGACGGCCTCGAGGCCGAAGGCGCTTCCTCCCGCGAGGACAACGCCGTCGAGCGTCGGTGCCACGTGGCGCGGGTCGAGGAACTCGATGCCGTGCACGCCCGCCGCCCAGCCGGCGATCTCGAGCGCGCCTACCGCCGGCCGTTCCGGCAGGATGGTGGTGCAGCCGGTGAGCGACCGGAGATCGGTGACGTGGCCGACATGGACGCCGGGAATCACGGCCGCACTCTAGCAAATTCTGGCCCCGCCCGACCCGTGGTGCTAGTCTCGAAGCGATATGCGCAGGGATCGCTCCCCGGAGGAGGAGCACGACGCCGGCCCGCTGCCGGACGAACGCCAGCCGCGGCGTCCCTGGGCGCTCATCGCCGCCTGCCTCGTCCTGGTCGTGCTGACGTCGGTGCTCTGGGTCAAGTGGTCCGTCGCGCGGCGCGATACCGCCAGGCTCCAGAAGGAGCTGACGCGCGTCTACAAGGAGGCCGAGGACCTGCGGCTGCAGGCCGCCCTCGCCCAGGAGCGCATCGGCAAGCTCGAGCGGGAGATTCGCGCGCTCAACGCCGAGCGGGACAGGCAGGCCAAGCCGGCCGACGCCAAGCCGCGGGTCGTCAAGCCGCCGGCGCGCCGGTAGTGTCGCCGGCACTCTGGAAGGAGACCGCATGGAACTGATCGGCCGGATTCTCGATGGCTCTATCCCGCAGGATCTCAAGGACGCGCTGCGCCGGGCAGAGCCTTCGGGACCTCGCGTCAGCCACGACGAGAAGATCCGCCTTCTCGAAGAGGTTCCGCTGCTCGCTGACTGCACCCAGAAGCAGCTGCGCTCGCTCTCCGACATCTCGCGCGTGGTCGAGGTGCCCCCGGGCACATCGCTCACGCGGGCGGGGCAGCCCGGCGACGAATTCTTCGTCATCCTCGACGGGTCGGCGGCGGTGGAGAAGCCCGGCAAGAAGCGGGCCTTCCTCAAGCCCGGCGATTTCTTCGGCGAGATGAGCCTCCTCGACGGGGGCCCGCGGTCCGTGACGGTGCGGGCGGCGACGGCGCTCCGCGTGCTGGTGATAGACAGGAAGAACTTCCAGGAGCTGCTGCGCGAGGTGCCCGAGCTGACCCAGCGGCTTCTCGTCACGCTCTCCCGCCGCATCCGCTCGCTCGAATCCCCCGACCGCAGCTGAGCGGTCTCTCAGCGCGCGGAGGTCGTCCGGTCCCAGGCCTCGAGCAGCCGGTTGTTGTGCTCGCGGGTGCCGATGGAGACCCGGAGATGGCCGGGGAAGCCGACGGCCGCTCCCTCCCGCACCAGGATCCCCGCTTTGAGCAGCGCCGCCCGGAGCGCGTCCGCTTGTAGGCCGACGCGCGGGAGGATGAAGTTCGACTGCGAGGGCGGCGCGGGCGCGCCGCGCCGCGCAACCTCCTGGAGGAGCCACGGGCGCTCGGTCAGGATCAGCGCGCGCGTCCGCTCGAGGTGCTCGGGGTCCTCGAGCGCCGCCACGCCCGCGACCTGGGCGAAGCGGTTGACGTTGAAGGGCGCGCGCACGCGGCCCAACCAGCCGATGACCTCCGGCTGCGCCACCGCATAGCCCACGCGCAGCCCCGCCAGTCCCGCGATCTTGGAGAACGTGCGGAGCGCCACCAGCCGCGGGCGCCGCTTCGCGAGGAGAACGCCGTCGGCGGTCTCCGGATCGTCGCAGAAATCCCGGTACGCCTCGTCGAGGACCACGAGCGGCGGGTCATCGCCGAGCGCTTCCAGGAAGCGCTCGAGGAGTCCGCGCCTGATGATGGTCGTCGCTGGGTTGTGAGGCGTGCAGAGAAAGACGACCTTGGTGCGTGGGGTGACGCGCGCCAGCATGTCGGCGAGATCGGTGTCGTACCCTTGGAGCGGGCTGTGCACCGGCGTGGCGCCGGAGATCCGGGCCTCGATGTCGTAGGGCTCGAAGGCCGGGTGCGGCATCAGGATCTCGTCGCCGGGCTCGAAGGCCGCGCGCGCGATGAGCGCAAGAATCTCGTCGCCGCCATTGCCGGCGATGATCCAGTCGGGCGAGACGCCCAGCCTCCGCCCGATGGCTTCGCGGAGAGCCGTCGAGCCGCCGTCGGGGTAGAGGTGCGCTCGCGGGGCTTCTCGCCGCAGCGCTTCGATGACCTTCGGTGACGGCCCCAGCGGGCTTTCGTTGGACGAGAGCCTCAGGATGGCCGGCAGCCCGAACTCCTTCTCGAGGGCTTCCAATGACTTGCCTGCCTCGTAGGGAGTCACCGCTGACAGCGCCTCGCGCCATATCTTTCTCATGGGGAGATATTCTATCCCGCCGTCCAAGTCCGCGCCACGTTTGACATCCCGGGCCCTGCCATGTAGGGTTTCGACATGTCTGCGGACTTGTTCCGCCAACTCCGGCGCGTGGAGGTGCAGGCGGAGCGGGGCTTCGAGGGCACGGCCGCCGAACGTGCGGAGCGCCGGCGCCGACTGAGGCTCGAGCTCCTCCGCCAGCACCTCGCCCAGAACGTCGATTTCCTCAAGGCCGCCCACCTGGGCGGCGCCTCGGGCCAGCAGTCGGTGCAGGCCTACGCGGCTTTCATGGACGGCTTCCTCTCGACGCTCTTCCGCCTGGCCGTGGACGACGTCAAGAAGGAGGGCGCCGTTCCCGGGCCTATCGTGCTGGTGGCGCTTGGCGGCTACGGACGCGGGGAGCTCGGGCCGCTCTCCGACCTGGACCTCATGGTCATCTACGACGGCAAGATGGGGCCCTTCGTCCAGCGCGTCACGCAGGGGCTCCTCTACACGCTGTGGGACCTGGGGCTGACGGTCGGCCACTCGGTACGGAGCCTGCCCGACTGCGTCGCCATGGCTCGCACGGATTTCGCCTCGCGGACGTCCATGCAGGAAGCGCGCTATGTGATCGGCGACCGGCGGCTCTTCCAGCGCTTCCGCCGCGTGCTGGCCGAGAACGTCTACCGCAAGGACTTCGCCCAGTTCCTGGAGACGGCGCTGACCGAGCGGGACCAGCGCTACCGCAAGTTCGGGGGCTCGCCCTACATGGGGGAGCCCAACGTCAAGGAGTCAGCGGGTGGCCTGCGCGACCTCCACACGGCGATGTGGCTCTGCTCGACCAAGTTCGGCGCGCGCACCCTGCGCGATCTCCTCGAGAAGGGCCTGATCACCCAGCGCGAGGAACGGCAGACGGACGAGGCTCTGACCTTTCTCTGGCGGGCGCGCAACGAGCTCCACTTCCTCTCGGGCCACAAGAACGACGTGCTCTCGCGCGACATCCAACCGCGGATCGCCAAGCACTTCGGCTACGAGAGCGACGACGTCTCGCTCGACGTCGAGAAGTTCATGCGCGATTACTACCTCCACGCCCGCGTGATCCACCGGGTCTCGAGCCGCCTGATCGCGCGCTGCCAGGAGACGCTCTCACGCAGGGGGACCGTGCAGCGGCACCTGCGCCAGGAGGCGCTGGCCGACGGGCTCTTCGTGATGGACGAGCGCATCCACCTCGTCCATCACGACGGCCGGGATTTCCGCGCCGAGCCGGCGCGGCTGATGAAAGCCTTCTGGCACTCGCACCAGCTCGGATTGGAGCTGGGCGTGGACGTGGAGCGGGCGGTCGAGGACGCCCTCGACCTCGTGGACGACGGCTTCCGGCGCTCCGCGGAGGCGCGCGACCTCTTCCTCGACATCTGCCGCAACTGGGGGCGCGTGGCGCAGACGCTCCGCCAGATGCACGAGGTGGGCTTTCTCGGGCGCTACCTGCCCGAGTGGGACGCGCTGACCTGCCTCGTCCAGTACGACGTCTACCACAAGTTCACGGCGGACCAGCACTCGCTCATCGCCGTGGAGAATCTCGAGGCGCTGGCGCCGGGCGCCTCCGCCTCCTCCGAAGGGATCGCGCAGGTGCTGAACGAGGTCCAGCGGCCGGACCTCCTGATGCTGGGCATGCTCCTGCACGACATCGGCAAGGGCAAGGGGCACAGCCACGTCACCAAGGGCGTCCCGCTCGCCGAGGAGCTGACGGCGCGCATCGGGCTCGAAGGAGAGGCCGCGGGCGCAGTGGTCTTCCTGATCGCCCAGCACGTCGCGCTCTCGCACATCGCCCAGCGGCGCGACGTCCACGATCCCAAGACGGTCGAAGCGCTGGCCGCCCTCTGCGGCACGGCCGAACGCCTCCGCAAGCTCTACCTCCTGACCTTTGCCGACATGCGCGCCGTCGGCCCCGGCGTCATGACGGGCTGGCAGGCGCAGATCCTCTGGGAGCTCTACGGCGCCGCGCTCCAGCGCTTGACGGGCGGCCGGCCCGAGCGGCTGACGAGGGAGGACGTCGCCCAGCGCGTCCTGGCCGAGCTCCGCGACGCGGGCCTGAAGCGCGCGGTGCCGGGGCATCTGGGCATGATCTCGGAGCGGTATCTGTCGACGACGCCGGCGGCGAGGATCGCGGCGCACTTGAGGCTCATCGAGCGCCTCGAGGAGGAGCCGGTGGCGACCGAGCTCTTCCACCATCGGGACCTGGGCTTCTCGGACCTCGTCATCGTCACGCGCGACGTGCCGGGGCTCTTCTCCCTCATCGCCGGCAGCCTGGCCGCCAACGGCATCAACATCCTCTCCGCCCAGATCCACACGCGCGCCGATGGCATCGCCATCGACACCTTCCAGGTCAACGACCCCTTCGGCGAGGCGGTGACCGAGGAGGCGCGCTGGCGCCGGACGCTCCAGGCGCTCCGCCGCGTGGTGCTGGGCGAGCAGAAGGTGGAGGAGCTCCTGGCCGCGCGGCGAGGCGGCCGCTCCAGCGACGAGGCGGTCCCGGGCCCTCCCAAGGTATCCGTGGACAACCATCTCTCGGACACGCACACCGTGGTCGAGGTCAAGTGTCCGGACCGCGTGGGCCTCCTCTACCTCATCACCCGGACGCTGGCGGGGTTCGACCTGTCGATCGGCAGCGCGCGCATCGCCACCGACATCGACCACGCCTTCGACACCTTTTACGTCGCGGACCGTCACGGCCGCCGCATCGAGGATCCCGACGAGATGTCCCGCGTGCGCGCTGCGCTGGAAGACGCGCTCCTGAAGCCGCTCTAGATGCTCGGACAGTACAAGGCCCCGCTGCACCGCTTCTTCGACCCTGTCGCGCGAGTGCTCTTGCGCGCGCGGGTCCGCCCGAACCATCTCACCGTGCTGGGTCTCGGCGTCAGCATCGCCGCGGCCTATGTCTTTTCCGTTGGGCGCCTGCGCTGGGGAGCGGCGCTGCTCGCGGTGGCGGGGCTTTTCGATTTCTTCGACGGCGCGGTGGCGCGCCTCGCGGGTTCGGACAGCGACTACGGCGCCTTCCTCGACTCCGTGGTGGACCGCTACTCCGACCTGGCCGTGCTGCTCGGCATCCTGGTCTACTACGAGCACAGGGGCGACACGCTGAGCGCGGTCCTGACCATGGCCACGCTCGCGGGCACGGTCATGGTCAGCTACACGAAGGCGCGCGCCCAATCCATCGCCGTGCGCTGCGAGATCGGCGTCATGGAGCGTCCCGAGCGGCTCATCGCTCTCATCGCTGGAGCCACGTTCAATCTGCTGACACCTGTCATGGCGCTGCTCGCGGTGCTGACCAACGTCACGGCGATCCAGCGCATCCTCTACACGCGGAAGATCGCCCGGGACACGGCCCTGCGGTAGACTCAAAACATGCGGTGGGCTCTCGCTGCCGTCGGCTGCCTGGTGCTCCTGCTGTCGACCGTATCGGCGCGGGGGGCCGGGCCCGCGCCCGCGCGCCTGTCACCGGAGGTACGCGATCGCTTCGCCGCCGCGCTCAGCGCGTACCGCGCGCAAGATTGGGCGCAGGCCGCGCGCGAGCTCGCCGAGATCAGCCGCACCGCGTCTCCCATCGCCGAGTACGCGCTGCTCCACCAGGCCGAGTCCCTGGCGCGTCTCGGCGACGCCGCCGCGGCGCGCGCCGTGGCCCAGCAGGCGATCGACGCCGCGCCCGACAGCCGCGCCGTGCCGCCCGCGCTGCTCCTTGCCGCTGAACAGGCTTCGCGGGCCGGCGACGACGCAGGCGCGGCCGGACTCTGGCGTCGCTTCCTCGACCGGTTCCCCGATCACGCACAGGTGCTGCGGGCGCGTCTTCGCATGGCCCAATCTCTCGCCGCATCCGGGCGCGCAGCCGAGGCCGCGACGGCCTACCACGACCTCTGGCTGACCGCCCCCGCCACGCCGCAGGCGGATGCAGCGGCGCGCGAGGTCCGCGCCCTCGAGACGCGTGGCGTCCCCATCGTCCCGCTCACGCAGGCCCAGCGCGTCGAGCGCGCGGAGCGGCTGGCGGTGGCCGGCGTCGGCGACCAGGCGCGCGCCGAGGCGGACGCGATCCTTGCCGAAGGGCCACCCGCTGACCTGGCACTGAAGGCGCTCCGCGTGGTGGCGGACGGCGCGCGGCGCTCGGGGCGCGACGACCTGGCGCTCGCGGCGGTCAGCCGCGGGCTCGTGCTGTCACCCGCCGACAGGCGCGCGCCGTGGCTCCTCGAGTCCGCGAAGATCCAGCAGAGGAGGAACCGCGACGGCGCGATCGCCGCGGTGGACCGGCTCCTCGCCGACTATCCCAAGGCGCCGGAAGCGGACGATGCGTTGCTCCTCAAGGCGCGCATCCTCGAGGCGGGACCAGACCCGAAGTCCGCCGAGCCGGTATACCTCAAGCTCGCCCAGAACTACCCGGACTCGGACGAGGGGATCGCGGCCCAGTGGCGTCTCGGCTGGCTGTCGTGGCTTCGCTCCGACTACGTCGAGGCGGCCGAGCGCTGGTCCCGCGTCACGGCGCTCCGGGCCGCAAACCAGAACTACCGTGACGCGGCGCTGTACTGGACGGCCCGGGCGCAGGCCGCTGCCGGCCAGGCTGAGAGCGCATCTAGGCACTTCGCCCAGGTGATCTCTGACTCGCCACGCAGCTATTACGGCGTCCTCGCGTCGCACCGTGCGCCGCGCATCCAGCCGAGCCCGGGCCGGAACCCTGCCGCGGCCCAGCTCGCAGCTTCGTTGCCCTCCGATCCTCGCGAACTGCTCCAGGCTGACGCGCCGTACGCGCGCGTGGAGGCGCTTCATGCCGTCGGGCTCGACGACTTCGCCGACGAGGAGATGGACGAGCTGGTGCGGCGGTCCCTGGCCGACGCGCGCCGCCTCTACGCGCTTTCTACCGCCTATGCCCAGGATTCGCGCCACTACCTCGCGCTGAGAATTTTACGGCGGTACTTCGTCGGCTTGGCGCGCAGCGCCCCGTCGGCCGTGCCGCGGACATTCTGGGAAATCTTCTATCCGATCGGCTGGCGCTCCGAGCTCAACGAAGCTGCGGCGCGCGCGGCTGTCGATCCCTATCTGGTGGCGGCCGTCGTGCGCGAGGAATCGTCCTACAATGCCCAGGCCCGCTCGCGGGTCGGCGCCCGCGGCCTCATGCAGCTCATGCCCGACACGGCCAGGCCCATGGCGCGACAGCGGGGCCTGGCGTTCAATGACGGCGACCTGCTCGACGAGCCCTCGGCTAATCTGACGCTCGGCAGCGCGCACCTGGGGGGACTCCTCAAGGAGTTCGGTGACCCGCGCGTCGCGGTGGCGGCGTACAACGCGGGAGCGACGCCCGTGCGCCAGTGGTGGAAGGCGCGCACCACGGACGATCTCGAGGTCTGGGTCGAGCTGATTCCGTTCACCGAGACGCGCGGCTTCGTCCGGCGCGTGATGCTGTCCTGGGAGGAATACCGCCGCCTCTACGGCACCCCGCCCGCGGGCGGCCGGCCGTGACGGAGCGGTTCACGGCCGGCGTCTGGAGCCGGCTGCTGGCCCACTGGCTCGATTGCCTCGTCGGTCTGGCCGCCTGGCTCCTCTGCTCGATGTGGCTCCTGATCGGCCTCTGGGCGCTCGAGTACCCCCCGCGCAATCTCCTCGACCTCGGGCTGCTTCTCGTGGCCATGTTGGCGCTGGCCATGGCCCTTCATGTCGCCTACCACGTGGTACTCGTCGGGGGCTGCGGCCAGACGCTCGGCAAGATGGCGCTCGGGATCGCGGTCGTCAAGCGACACGGCGGCGCGGTGGGTTATGGCCGCGCGACGCTCCGGTGTCTCGGCGGCCTGCTGTCTGTCGCCGCCGTCGGGCTGGGCTATGCGGGCGTTCTGTTCACGGCGGAGCGGCGCGGCCTGGCGGATTGGCTCGCGGGTACCCGGGTCGTCAGGGTTTCCCCGGCACCGGTTGCGACCGTACCGCCGGGCCCGGCGGATATGAGCCCGCTCGGCGCCTGAGCCGACACCGGTAGAGTGGCGCGGGGGTCAGCGCTTGGGCACGGCGTCCGCCACCGGCACGGGCTCGAGAGGCTCGAGCGCGGCCAAGCGGTCCTCGGGCGTCGGGCCGGATGTCCAGCGCGCCGCCGTCACCATCCTGGCTCCTGACCGGCGCCGCGTCCACGGCGCGGAGCGCCTCGGCCAGGCTCCGGCGCGGTGTCGGATTGCCCAGAGGGACGCGGGAGTTCACAGGCGTGTGACACAGCTTCCCGCGAACCTGCTAGCATCGAGGGTGCGTCTCACCACAGGAGGCCATAGGGCATGCTCGTCAAGCGCGATAGCGAGAGAAAGCTCCGGGGAGAGGACATCCCTTCCCGGGAGATCACGGACCATGGGGTGTACCTCAACCGCCGGGCCTTCATGACGGGGGCCGCAGCGCTCGCCCTGGCGCCGTGCGGCCGAGAGGCCTCCGCCCAGGGCAATCTCCAGCCGCTCCAGGCGGCGAAGAATCCCGCCTACCAGGTGCAGGACGCGCTCACGCCGTACAAGAGCGTGACGACCTACAACAACTTCTACGAGTTCGGCACCGACAAGGGCGATCCCGCCGCCCACGGCGCGTCGCTGAAGACCCGCCCGTGGACGGTGCAGGTGGATGGGCTCTGCGCGAAGCCCAAGACCTTCGACATCGAGGAGCTGCTCAAGTTCCCGCTCGAAGACCGCGTCTACCGGCTTCGCTGCGTCGAGGCCTGGTCCATGATCATCCCGTGGATCGGCTTCCCGCTCGCAGCATTGCTCAAGCGGGTCGAGCCCACGGGGCAGGCCAAGTACGTGGAGTTCACCACGCTCCTCAGCCCGGAGATGTTCCCGGGACAGAAGCGCGGGCTCTTCGGATTCTCTCTCGACTGGCCCTATACGGAAGGGCTGCGGCTCGACGAGGCGATGCACCCGCTCACGCTCGTGACGGTCGGCTTGTACGGCCAGGTGCTGCCCAATCAGAACGGCGCGCCGCTCCGCGTGGTCGTGCCGTGGAAGTACGGCTTCAAGAGCGCGAAGTCATTGGTGCGCATGCGGCTCACGGCCGATGAGCCCAAGACCTCCTGGAATAGGGCCGCGGCGAACGAGTACGGGTTCTACTCGAACGTCAACCCCGAGGTGAGTCATCCGCGCTGGAGCCAGGCGACCGAGCGGCGCATCGGCGAGCTGCGCCGCCGCGACACGCTCATGTTCAACGGTTACGCCGACCAGGTCGCGTCGCTGTACGCGGGGATGGACCTGAAGAAGCTCTACTAGGCGCCGCGTGAGCTACCGGGTACGGGTCGCCCTCAAATCCGCCGTCTGGATCGGCAGCCTCTGGCCTCTCAGCGTGCTGGTGCGCGGCTTCATGACGGACGATCTCGGCGCCAACCCGATCGAGTACGTCACCCGCACGCTCGGCATGACCGCCCTCGTGCTGCTGCTGACGAGCCTCGGCATGACGCCGCTCCGCTCGCTCTTCGGCTGGTCCTGGCCCATTCAGCTGCGCCGGCTCCTGGGACTCTTCGCGTTCTTCTACGTGTGCCTCCACTTCTCGGTCTGGATCGGCATCGATCATTTCTTCGCCTGGCGGCGCATGTGGGGGGACGTGCTCAAACGCCCGTTCGTCACCGTAGGCATGCTGGCGCTCCTGCTGCTGATCCCACTGGCGGCGACTTCGACTTCGGGGATGATCAAGCGGCTCGGCGGAGCCAACTGGCGCCTGCTGCACAAGCTCGTGTACGTGATCGGCGGCCTGGGCGTGCTGCACTTCCTGTGGCTCGCGAAGAAGGGGCGCACGACGCCGTACTACTACGCCATCGTGCTCGCGGTGCTGCTAGGCGTGCGGGCCTGGGACTGGCTGCGGAAACGGTCGCGACTGACCCAGGCGGATCAAGAAGGTCCAGATGCGAGGCGGCGCCCCACAGCCGCACGCGAGGCGTAGTCTCTCTACGTTGAGGGTGCGGCTGAGGGCGCTAACGAAGCAGATGGGCCTTTTTCAGCCGCCTGGCTACTTATCCGGGGTGTAGTAGGGGTTAGCGCCCGCCGCGTGGTCGGTGGCGTCCAGCACCTCCTCGATCTCCGGCAGCTCTTCCTTGATGAGGCGCTCGATGCCGGCTTTCAGCGTCACGTCGGCCGCGCCGCAGCCCTGGCAGCCGCCGCCCATTTGTAGATATACCTTGTTGTCCTTGACCTCGACGAGCTGGACAAAGCCGCCGTGCCCCGCCACCGCGGGATTGATGGTCGAGTCGATCAACTCTTGCACCTTGGTCGCCAGATCCTCGCTCATAGGCCCACCTCCCTGAGGGTCCCTAGTCTACACCCGATCCGCGACCCCGCGCCTTGACAGCGGCCGGCCAGGACCCTAGCATCGCCCGAGAACCCCAGCCGGAGGATCGAGCCATGGACTACGCGGAGTACCAGCACCTCACGTTCGACCGCCGCCCGAGCGGCGTCGTGCTCATCACCATCAACCGCCCGGAGGTGATGAACGCGACCAACGCGCGGCTTCACTGGGAGCTGACACAAGTCTGGCTGACCATCGACGCCGACCCGGCCGCCCGCGTCGCCCTCGTCACCGGAGCGGGGCGCGCCTTCTCCGCGGGCGGCGACATGTCGCTGGTCGAGGAGATGGCGGGCAATGCCGCCGCGGCGACGCGCACCATGCGCGAGGCCTCCGATCTCGTCTACAACCTCATCAATCTCGACAAGCCCGTGGTCTCGGCCATCAACGGCCCGGCCGTGGGCGCCGGACTCGTCGTCGCGCTGCTCGCGGACGTGAGCATCATCGCCGAGACCGCGCGCATCACCGACGGCCACACACGCCTGGGCGTCGCGGCCGGCGACCACGCCGCCATCATCTGGCCGCTCCTCTGCGGCATGGCCAAGGCCAAGTACTACCTCCTGACGAGCGAGTTCCTCGACGGGCGCGAAGCCGAGCGTATCGGTCTCGTGAGCCGTGCGGTGCCGGCCGAGAAGGTCATGGACGTCGCGTGGACCGTGGCCGAATCGCTGGCGCGCGGCAGCCAGCCTTCGATCCGCTTCACCAAGCGCGCGCTCAACAACTGGCTGAGACAAGCGGGGCCGATCTTCGACCAGTCGCTCGCGCTCGAGATGCTGACCTTCATGGGCGACGACGTCCTCGAGGGCACGCGGGCCATCCGCGAGAAGCGCGCTCCATCCTTCCCCTCGGCGCGGTGACCCAGGCCCTCGCTCTCGCCCTGTTGCTGCTCTGGCCGGGCCGGGCCGCCGCCCAGTCCCCCGGCTGGGAGGACATCGTGGGCGCGGCAGATCGCGCATGGGAGAGCGGGCAGGTCGGAGACGCCGAGCGGCTCTACACCGCCGCGGTCAAGAAGGCCGAGAGCTTCGGCGAGTCGGACCCGCGGCTCGCCCGCAGTCTTGCCTCGCTCGGTCTCCTCTACCGCGAACAGGGCCGAAGCCGCGACGCTGCGCCACTCCTGGGTCGCGCGCTCTCCGTGACCGAGAAAGCCGTGCCGCCCGGCGATCCGCGTCTCGTCCCGGCTCTCAACAACCTGGGCGTCGTGTGGCTCCAGCAGGGGCTCGCGACCGACGCCGAGCCGCTCTTCCGCCGCGCCATGGTGATTTCCGAGGCCGCGCTCGGCCCCGACGACCCCGCCACGGCCGCGTCCATGGCCAACCTCGCCGCGGTCTACCAGGCCCGCGCGCGCTTCGCCGAGGCGGAGCCGCTCTACCATGGTGCCCTCCGCATCTTCGAAAAGTCTCTGGGCCCCGCCGATCCAGCGGTCGTGCGGCCGCTCTCGAGCCTGGGTGGGCTCTACCGGGAGCAGGGGCGCTACCGCGAAGCGGAACCGTTCTACCGGCGCGCCCTGTCCATCGCCGAGCACTCGCTCGGCCCCGACCACATCCAGACCGCCTTGCCTCTGGGCGGTCTGGCCGCGCTCTACAACGCGCAGGGGCGATACCGCGCCGCCGAGCCGCTCTACCGGCGGACGCTCGCCATCCAGGAGCGCGCGATAGGTCCCGATCACCCGGCGCTTGCGGGCACGCTCAACGACCTCGGCAACCTGTACCGTGTGCAGGGGCGCTACGTCGATGCCGAGCCGCTCTTCCTCCGCGCCATCGCCATCCGGGAGGCGCGACTGGGACCGCGGCATCCGGACGTGGGGGCGACGCTCGGCAACCTCGGACTCCTCTACTTCGACCAGAAACGCTACACTGATGCCGAGAGCGCCTACAAGCGCGCGCTCACCATCCTCGATCCGGGCCCCGGCCGCGAGACACCGATGGTGACCGAGTCACTGAACAACCTGGCCGAGCTCTACCGGACAGAGGGACGCTATCCCGAAGCCGATCCGCTCTACCGCCGCTCGCTCGCCATCCGGGAGCGGACACTCGGGCCGGAGCATCCGAGCGTCGCGACGAGTCTCAACAACCTGGCGGCCTTCTACCATGTCCAGGGGCGCTACGCCGAGGCCGAGCCGCTCTACAGGCGCGCGCTGGTCATCCTCGAGAAATCCGTGGGGCCGGAGCACGGCAACGTGGCGAGCACGCTCAACAACCTGGCCGAGGTCTACCGCGCCCAGGGGCGCTGGGAGGACGCGGCCCCGCTCTATCCGCGCGCCATCGCCATTGCCGAAAGGGCGCTGGGGCCGGATCACCCTACTCTCGCGGGCCTTCTGGAGAACTACGCCGTCGTGCTTCGCCGCGCGCGCCGCGACGCCGAGGCGTTCGAGATCGACGAGCGCGCCCGCGACATCCGCGCCCGCCACGCGCAGGAGAACAAGCGCCGCTAGCGGGCTCCTGGCCCCATAGCTCTCCCCATCCGATTCCCGCTGTTCGCTGAGCAGGAGATAGGCCTGATCGGGGCTAAATGTCGCCGCGGGGGACCCGGCGGGGGCGGCGGGGACCGGGGTCGAGCTCGACCACGAGGCCGTCGCCCCAGCCGTACTTGCTCTTCGAGCGCGCCTGGATATCGCGGACCAGCGCGGGCGCCGTATCGGCTCTCAGCACGCGCGCGCGTCCGGCGAGCTTTGCCGTGCCGACCCGCCACCGCACGCGCGGCTCGACCAGGAGGTTCTGCACAAAGTGGGCGCGCAGGCCGTGCTCGGCGACCACGTAGTAGCTCCGGCCGCGGCGCGTGAACCAGATCTCGATCTCGCGCGCGCGACCGGTTTTCCGGCCGCGCGTCGTGAGATAGAGGAATTCCTGCTCGTCCCCAGCCGCCGGGCGCGCCATCCGTAGGTTACGGGCGCACGACGCGCGCCGGCTGTCCCGACCACTCCCAGCCGGCCGTCGTGCGCGAGATGCCGAGGAGGAGGCCGCAGAGGGCGGATGGGTGGACCCACAGCCCGTCGCGCTCGGCCTTCGGATCGGGGCCGTGGGCCGTGAAGCGGGCGCCGCGCGCTGTCAACCGCTCGATGATGGGCCGGACTTCGTCGGCCTCGACATAGCACATGTAGAGCGAGTCGCCGCGCCTGGCGACCCAGCGCCCCATGGCCGACTTGGAGTTGGTCACCTGCGAGATCTCGAGGGGTCGAGGCCGAAGATACGCGCATAGCGGTCGGCCGCCCCGCGCCAGTCGGAGACCAGCGTGTTGGTGACCTCGTAGAGGTGGCTGACGATCCCGGCGCGCGGGCGCGCGGCATCGGGCGAGAGGACCACACGCATGCCGAGCGTTTGCGACGGCTCGAGATAGACCTGATCGCCCTCCGAGGTGAAGCGGCAGCCGTGTCGCTCGAGGTTGGCCCTGAGCGCCGCCATGTCGCGCGTTGACAAGCCCGCGGTCAGCAGCCCCTCGCCCTGGGCGCTTAGGTGCTCGGCGGCGGGACCCGGGCCCGAGGGCTCGCAGAGCTCGATCTCGCTGGAGCCCACGGCCAGGACGAGCCGCGCGGCGCCGAGATAGGCGCTCGGCGCCTCGCGCACGGCTTGGGCGCCCAGCACCGCGCCGAACGTCCGCGCGGCGGCCTGCCTGTCTTGGACGACGAGCTGCACCCGGTCAACGCGCTCCAGCATGTCGCCTCCTGTGCGATAATCCTGACACAAAACGCCCGCATCCGGGCGGAGTCACGAGGAGAAACGATGCCGAAGCTCAAGAAGCCGCGCGTGGTGGAGCCGATCGCGCCCGAGCTCACGCGGCCCGACTGGATCGTGCTCGGTCTGGCCCTTGCGGGGCTGGCCGTCGCGGGGTACCTGACCGCGCTCAAGCTCGGCGGCACCCAGGCCTTTCTCTGCCGCGACGGCAGCGGCTGCGACCTCGTCCAGGCGAGCCGCTACTCGGTGCTGGCCGGCGTGCCGACCGCGATGTGGGGCGCCGGCATCTACCTGGCCATCGCCGTCCTCGCGGCGATGCCAAGGACCCCTCGCCGCTGGCAATCCGCGTTCATGCTTGCCTCGGGCGCCGTCGCGTTCTCGCTCTACCTGACGTTCATCTCGATCTTCGTTATCGGCGCGACGTGCCCGTACTGCCTCGCCTCGGGCGGGATCGCCGTGGCGCTGCTCGTGGTCATGGTGTGGCGGCGCCCGGCGGCGCAGGGGCGGCAGGCCGCGGCCTACAAGCCGGGCACGCTGGCGGGACTCGGCATCACAGCCGGCGTCTTCACCGTCCTCGTCGGCGCATTCATCTTCGCCGCCGACTTCTCGGTACCGGCCGGCTATCAGGTCGCGCTGGCCCGGCACCTGGCGAAGAACCAGGCCATCTTCTACGGCGCATTCTGGTGACCCGCGTGCAAAGAGCAGAAGGCCCGGTTCGGGTCTGCCACGAGCGAGCTTCCGTACATCGAGTGCGATCCCAAGGGTGTCAACCCGCGTCCGGATCTCTGTGAGAAGGTGCCCGTGCGCGCCTACCCGACCTGGGTGATCGACGGCCAGAAATACGAGGGCGTCTTGTCCCTCGACAGGCTGGCGGAGTTGTCGAAGTTCCGCTACGCTACGCCGACCCAGGCCAAGCCATGACGGGCGCTTCACGACCCCGCCGCTCTCGACGCCGCGAGGTCACGGTAGCGCGGAAGGCGAAGCGTCCGGCCGCGCGGCGGCCACAGCCGCGCGCTCCGGTCGAGAAGCGGCCCCGCGCGCCCAAGGCACCCGGCGCGCTCGTTAGCACCGAGTGGCTGGCTGGTCACCTCAAAGATTCGAGCGTGCGCGTCGTGGACGGTACGTGGCACATGCCGCAGCTCCAGCGCGACCCCCGGCGCGAATTCGAGGAGGCGCATATTCCCGGCGCGGTCTTCTTCGACATCGACAGGATCGCCGATCGGAGCACTCCGCTGCCCCACATGCTGCCGGGCGCGGCGCAGTTCGGGCGCCAGGTGGGCGAGCTCGGCATCTCGAACGCCGACCTCGTGGTGGTCTATGACCTGCGCGGGGTGATCAGCGCGGCCCGCGTATGGTGGACCTTCCGCGCCATGGGCCACGATCGCGTCGCCGTGCTCGACGGCGGGTTGCGCAAGTGGCGGGCCGAGGGGCGGCCGGTGGAGACGGGCCAGGCGAAGGTCACGAGGCGGCGGTTCAGCGCACGGCTTCGGCGGCACCTCGTGCGCGACCTCCAGCACATGCGCCGCAACATCAACAGCCGCAGCGAGCAGACGCTCGACGCGCGCTCGCACGGCCGCTTCGTCGGAACCGAGCCCGAGCCGCGCGAGGGACTGCGCGGCGGCCACATCCCGGGCAGCCTGAACCTGCCGTACGACATGCTCTATCGCCCCGAGTCCACGCTCCTGCCGCCCGACGGGCTCCGCCAGGCCTTCGCCGCCGCCGTGGTGGACCTGGACAAGCCCGTCGTGACAACCTGCGGCTCTGGCATCACGGCCGCGGTGCTGGCGCTGGGACTGCACCTCGTCGGCCACAAGAAGGTCGCTGTGTATGACGGCTCGTGGACGGAGTGGGCCGGGCATGCCGACACGCCCGTCGAGACCTAGCCAGGGCGCCGAGAAGGGCCCAGCTGCGCCATTTAAGCTAAAAGAGTGTTGGGGCGCCCTCGACCGCAGCCTCAACGTACAGGAGTACGCCTCGCCTGCGGGATCTACTCAGCCCTCGTCTCGCGTCGGCGCTGGCCGCCGCTCAACTCGAACAGCGGGGCGCCGCCTCGCATCTGGACCCTTCTCGGCGCCCTGGGCCGTTTGCTAGTCTCGGAGGGGGAATGCCATGAGCGACTACAGCCTCGAACGGTTCGTGGAGGACCTGGACGCCATCACCGCGAGGGAGAGCGATCCGGCGGTGATCACGGCGAAGGCGGCGCCGTTCCTGGCGCGGCTGTGCGGCAACCCCGACGCCATTCCGGCCCAGTACCGCACGGCGCCCGCTGGGCAGCGCGGCCGCTACATCCTCCACCGCGCGCCGCGCTTCAACGTCACGTCCGTGGTCTGGCGTCCCGGCGACGAGGCGGCCTCCCACGACCACGAGACCTGGGGATTGGTCGGCGTCGTGGAGAACGAGATCCAGGAGACCCGCTACACGTCATCCGGCGGACGCGACCTCGGGGGCAAGGTCATCCTCGAGGTCAGGGACGTCCTCCGCCACACGCCGGGTGCCGTCTCCGCCCTCGTCCCGCCCCACGACGAGATTCACGCCATGTACAACCCGACCAGGCGGGACACGGTCGAGATCCACGTCTACGGCAAGGATCTCGCCGGCCTCCAGCGCCACGTCTTCGACAAGGACGGCACGGTCAAGTCCCTCGTCAGCTCCAGGTACATGAACTGCTGAGGAGCTGCATGCCCAAGGATCCCTGGGACCTGCCGCTCTCGACCGGATCGTCGGGCGCGGCTGAGCAGTACGTGCTGGGCGTGGGAAAGCTGCTCTCCGCCAACGTCGGTGCCGAGGAGGCGCTTGGGCGGGCGATCGTGGCCGATCCCCGCTTCGCGCTCGCCCACGCGGCCCGCGCGCGCGCGCTGCAGCTCCGCGGCGCACTGCCCGAAGCCCGGGCCGCCGCGGCGCGCGCCGCCCAACTCGCGTCCTCCGCCACCCGGCGCGAGCGCAGCCACGTCGAGGCGCTCGCGCTGAACCTCGAGGCGGACATGCCGCGCACGCTCGCCCACGTCCTCGAGCACCTGCGCGAGTTCCCGCGCGACGGGGTCGTCCTCTCGCTCGCCTCGGGAGTATTCGGGCTCATTGGCTTCAGCGGGCGCCGCGACCGCAACGAGATGCAGCTCGATCTGCTGGAGGGGCTGGCCGTGTCGTACGGCGAGGACTGGTGGTTCCTCGGCGTCCACGGCTTCGCCTGCACGGAGGCGGACCAGCGGAAGCGCGGCCGGCGGCTCATCGAGCGAGCGCTGGTCCTGAACCCGCGCAACGGCTACGCCGCCCACGGCCTGGCGCACGCCTGTTACGAAGGGAATGGCAGCGAGGAGGGAGTGGCCTTCCTTCGGCCATGGCTTGCCGACTACGATAGGGCGGCGCAGCTTCACTGCCACCTCTCCTGGCACCTGGCGCTCTTCGAGCTGGCCCTCGGCCGCTCGGAGATCGCGTGGACGCTCTACGACGAGCGCATCCGGCCGGCGAACTCGTACGCCTCGCCGCTCATCACGCTGTCCGACTCGGTGTCGCTCCTCTGGCGCTGCCGCCTCTGGGACAAGGAGCGCGGGACCGTGGCGTGGGGCGAGCTGCGGGACTTCGCGCGCCGGTCCTTTCCCGCGACGAGCCTGGCCTTCGCCGACGCGCACGTGGTGATGGCCTTCGCGGCCTACGGCGATCGAGCGGGCGCGGAGGCGAGGATCGAGGAGATGCGCCGGCTAGAGCGGGGCGGACGCCAGCCGGCGGG
>WNGB01005179.1_pt1 | contig 19532 bp, 21 predicted proteins | sample 5400681 | NCBI WGS metagenome assembly WNGB01 (sample SAMN13153367, study PRJNA577476) | soil metagenome | isolation source: 115 cm soil or saprolite under grassland replicate 2 | place: USA:California | collected 2016-06-15
CGGGCGCCGACGACGCCGTCGGCGCGCTCGAGCACCTGGCCGACGTCGTGGGCCAGGCCGAGCCCACGCTTCAGCCGGCGGCGCGCCCCGAGAGGCCGACGGGCGACCTGACCGGCGAGGCGGTCGCGAACGCGATCGGGGCGCTGCTGCCCGAGGGCGCGATCGTGTCGGACGAGGCCAACACGGCCGGGCTGTGGGTGGCGGCGGCGACCGCCGGCGCGCCGGACCACGACTCGTTGACGCTGACAGGCGGCGCGATCGGCCAGGGCCTCCCGGTCGCGACCGGCGCCGCGGCGGCCTCCCCCGACCGCAAGGTGGTGTGCCTCGAGGCCGACGGCAGCGCCATGTACACGCTGCAGGCGCTCTGGACGCAGGCCCGGGAGGACCTCGACGTGACGACCGTGATCTTCAACAACCGGTCGTACGCGATCCTCAATCTCGAGCTGAGCCGCGTGGGTGCCGAGGCGCCCGGACCGAAGGCGCTCGACATGCTCGATCTTTCGCGCCCGGACCTCGACTTCGCCGAGCTGGCGAACGGGATGGGCGTCGAGGCGGCGCGGGCGACCACGGCCGACGAACTCGTCGGCGCGCTCGAGCGCGGGCTGGCTTCATCCAGCCCGTTCCTCGTCGACGCCGTGCTGCCACCGCGGCTCTAGCCCCTTCCGAGCAATTGACACTTGTCCCCCCTATTTTCGGGACAACTGTCAACTGCTCGAGGTGGAGCTAATCGAACGACCAGCGGGTCGGTGACCCCTCGAAGTCGTCTTCGGTGAGGCTGAACGCCCACGACGGCGCGATCCGGAACGTGGCGTTCACGGACGGGTCGAGGAAGTCGACGCTGTAGTCCGTCTCGTACTTCTCGTTCTCGAGGCCGATGAAGCGCGCGAGCGCGTCGTGGTCGGTGACGACGGTCGCAACACCCTCCACGACCACCGGTTCCCACGCGTTGTCGGTGGCGACCGCGCACCGCGGCTCGGCGGCGACGTTCCGCGCCTTGCTCGACGCCTTGCTGCTGCTGAACCAGAGTGCGTCGCCGTCCCACACGCCCCAGACGGGCATCACGTGGGGCCGCCCATCGGGCCGGGTGGTCGCCACCCAGTAGTCGTGCGACTTTGTCAGCCGCTCCTCCGCCCACGACCACGGCAGCAAGCCGCGCCCCTCGGTCGGCCCCTTCGTGCCGTAGCCGGGCATGTACGGACGGCTACCGCGCGGCTGCGCCATGGTGCCTCCACACTCCCATCGTCCTGACGAACACCTGTTCGACCACGGTACACTCGCCTTGCCCGTGACCGCATACCAGACGTCGCTGCTCGGCGCCGGCGACCCGGTGATCGACCCCGGCGCGTCGTTCGAGCGAACCTGGCTCGACGACCGGGCCTGGATCGACGTCGCCCGCGGCTGGCTGCACGGCGCCGACACGCTCCTCGACGCGCTGATCGGCTCGGTTGACTGGGAGCAGCACCGCCGCTGGATGTACGAGCGCATGGTCGACGACCCGCGCCTCTCCCGTTGGCTCGGCGCCGAGGAGCCCGTCCCGCATCCCGCGCTCCCCGAGCTGCGCAGCGCCCTCGAGACCCACTACCACGTCGCGTTCGGCGGTATCGGGCTCAATTACTACCGGGATGGACGCGACAGCGTCGCACCCCACCGCGACCGCGAGCTCCGCCACCTCGACGACACGCTGATCGCCATCGTCACGCTCGGTGCGCGGCGCCCGTTCCTCGTTCGCCCTCGCGGCGGCGGAACGTCGCGCGACATCTCCCCCGCGTCGGGCGACCTCTTGGTCATGGGCGGCCGCACCCAGCAGGACTGGGAGCACGGCGTGCCCAAGGTCAAGCACGCCGGACCGCGCATCTCGGTCACGTGGCGGTGGTCGTCGGAGAAAGGCCCCGTCGACCGCACGTAGTCACCGCGACGAGCGGGGCGTACGCTCTGCTCGTGCACCAGGCCATGAACCCCGACGAGTTCGCAGAGTTGGTCGGGCTCTCGCGCGACAAGGTCGAAACGTATCGATCTCTCGGGCTCCTCGATCCCGAGGGTGACGGCTTGCTCGACGACGTCGATCTCGTGCGGCTCGGGATTGTCCGCCACTTCGTCGACCAGGGTGACTACGACGCACAGGGTCTCGCTGCCGCGATCCGCGACGGGCGCGTCGAGCCGATGTACGGGGGCCAGCTGTTCGAAGCGGCCTCGCCGCTGCGGTTGGAGGACGCTGCCGCGCAAGCCGGTCTCGAGCCCGACCAGCTGCAGCAACTCATGGCAGCGTTGGGATTCCACTGGACCACCGTGCGCGACTCGGACGTGGCAATCTTCGAGATCCTCAGGGCAGCACGGGATGCCGGGCTGCCCTGGGAGGCGATCCTGGGAATGACCCGGGTCCTGGGCGACTCCCTCAGGCGCATCGCGGACAGCGAGATCCGCATGGTCCACGTGTACATCCACGAACGACTGATGGCTGAAGGCGCTTCAGAGGACGAGGTCGATCAGCTCATCTTCGGCATCGAGCAGAATCTCGCTCCGCTCATGGACCCCATGCTCCAACGCCTTCATCGCGAGTACCTGCTCGAGGCGGGGATCGAGGACGCGTTCTTCCATCTCGCAGCCTCGGAGAGAGGCGCTAACGCGCTCGGGTCCGTCGAGACGACGATCGCGTTCGTGGATATCGCGTCGTTCACAGCGCTCGCTGAGACCAGCGGCGACGAGACTGCGGTTCAAGTGCTTGACCGGATCGACGTCATCGTGCGGCCGCTGCTCGTCGAGCACCACGGCAAGCTCGTCAAGCAAGTTGGCGACGGGTTCATGCTCGCGTTCCGAGAGCCGGCGAACGCGGTGCGATTCGCAGTCGCAACCCAAGTTGAGCTCGCTCGCGATCCCGATCTGCCGGCGATTCGCGTGGGCATCAACACGGGCGCGGCGCTGTACCGAACCGGCGACTACCTTGGCGGCGCCGTCAATGTCGCGTCGCGTGTCGTCAACAGTGCGATGGCCGGTCAGATCCTGATGACCGAGCCCGTCGCGAAGGCCGCGAGCAACGAGGGGATCCCGGTCGAGGAGGTCGGCGTGCGGATGATGCGGGGCGTCGACGACCCGCTGGCGCTGTACCGGGTTCGCCCCGCAACCGGGTAGCGGTCAGCGGCCTTGCCACTTCGGCGGCCGGCGCTCTCGCGCCGCGGTCAATCCTTCCGTCGCGTCGTCGGTGGCGGCGGCGACACGCCGCATCGTCTCGCCGAAGCGGACCGCCTCCACCCACGGGAGCGACCGACCACGCGCCGCGACCTCCTTCGTCGCGCGGGCGGCAAGCGGCGCCGCTTGGAGTAGCCGGTCGGCGAGCCGTCGCGCCTCGCCGATGAGCTCCTCCCGTGGCACGACCTTCCACGCCAAGCCCATCTCCTGGGCGCGTGACGCGTCGACGCGGTCCCCTGTGAGCAGCAGCTCCATCGCGTTCGACCAGCCGACGCGGTCGGGGAGGCGCAGCGCGCCCACGATCGTCGGGACACCCAGGCGCACCTCGGGGAACCCGAACTGGGCATCCTCGGCCGCGATCACGAAGTCGCACCGCGTGACGAGCGTCAGCCCGTAGCCGAGGCAGTAGCCGTTGACGGCAGCGATCGTTGGTTTCCAGACCTCGAGGCCGCTCTCGTAGGAGTTGATGGTCGGGATCTCCCAGAACGAGCCCGGCCAGGTGCCGGCGGAGCCGCCTGCGTCGCGCATGTCGGCCCCGGCGCAGAACGACGCGCCGGCTCCGGTGACGATGCCGACCCACGCGTCCTCGTCGTCGCGGAACCGCTCCCACGCCGCGTTGAGGTCCTGGCGCAGCTCGGCGTTGATCGCGTTGCGATCGTCGGGCCGGTTGTACGTGATCGTGGCGACTTGCCCGTCACGCTCGTACAGCACCGTGCCCGCCATGAGGCACTGGCTAGCCGATGTTCACGATGCGGGCCAGCCCGATGCCGCGCAGCGCGTCCTGCAGCCGCGCCGTCACGAGCGGCAGCCGGTCGAACAGCAAGATCAGCCCGAACACGGCCAGCAGCGCGGCGGAGACCAGCGTGATCGCTTTCGAGTGCCGCTTCACCCAGTTGAGCGCGGGCGCGAACCGGCCCACCCCCAAGCCGACGAGCAGGAACGGCAGCCCCAAGCCGAGCGAGTACGCGATGAGCAGCGACGCGCCCCGGGCCGTCTCGCCCTGAGCGGACGCAACCGCCAGCACCGAAGCAAGCACCGGGCCGATGCACGGCGTCCACCCGAGACCGAACGCGGCGCCGGCGACGGGCGCGGCGAAGGGCCCGAATCGCTCGAGGTGCGGATGGAACCGGAACTCCTGATAGAGCCGCGGCGTCGTCAGCAGCTGTGAGCCTGCCAAGTAGATCGCCATCAGGAGCACGAGCGCGCCGGATACGCGCGTGAGCGTGTCCTGGTTGCGGAACACCACGTCGCTCACCGACCACGTCGTCAGGAACAACGCCACGAACACCACGGTGAAGCCAAGGACGAACAGCCCGGTGTTGATCGCGATATGTGTCAGACGGCGCGTGTCCGCGTCCTCGAGCTCCCCCATCGTGAGCCCGGTGACGAGGCTCAGGTATCCCGGCACGATCGGGAGCACGCACGGCGATAGGAACGAGATGATCCCGCCGCCGAAGGCGACGAGCACGTTGATGTTCGACGGCGAGACTCCGAGCACGCGCCCGCCATCGTACGGGCCGGGCGGCAGAACTCGGCCACCGGCCCGTGCGACGGCGCGGGCTGCTCCCCGCTCAGACCCTCGCTTCGAGGATGAGGTTCAGCGGCGTCTCTGCGGCGCGCCGGAAGTGCGTGAACCCGGCCTGCTCGAACACGTCACGGAGCGTGGCCTCACCGGCCTGCGCGCCGAGGCCGAGAGCGACCTCCTGCGACAGCGAGTTGGGCGTGCAGATCGACGACGATGCCGTGTACAGCAAGGCGGCCATCGGGTTGTCGGTGAGATTGGCGGTTCGGTCGTCGAGCGCGAACGGCTCGACCAGGAGCACGGTCCCGCCTTCGGCAAGATGCTCACGGGCGTAGCGAGCGATGCCGACAGGGTCGCCCATGTCGTGCAGGCAGTCGAAGAAGCAGATGAGGTCGTAGGTGCCCTCGTAGCCCTTCGCGTCGGCGACAGCGAATGAAACGCGGTCAGCAACCTCTGCTTCCTCGGCTCGGAGCCGCGCCGTGTCGATGGAGGGTTCGTGGAAATCGAAGCCGACGACACGCGCCTTCGGAAACGCCGTCGCCATGACGACCGCCGAAGCGCCGTGACCACAGCCGATGTCTGCCAGGCTGCCGCCACCGGCGAGCTTGTCGCCGACCCCGTCCAGCGCCCCGATCCAGTTGGGCAGCTCGGCCCGATATCCGGTCCGGAAGAACCACTCGGTGCCCGAGAACAGGCACGGGTGGTGGTCGCCCCAGCTCAGCGCGCCATCGCCCCGGAACGCGTCACTGACCTTCGCAATGTCCATGAACAGCGACCCGAACGCATTCATCGCGCGGGCGACGAAGGCGGGTGACTGGTCATCGGCGAGGACCATCCCCGCCTCGGGCGAGAGTTGGTAGCGGTCGGTCTCGGCATCCCACGAGACCAACCCACCGGCCACTTGTCCGTCGAGCCATTCCCGCACGAGGCGCTGGTTACATCCGGCCTTCGCCGCGACCTCGTCGGCCGTCAGCGAATCGGATCCTGCCATCACCCGGTACAGCCCGAGCTCGTCGCCCAGCCACATGGCGAAGCACATGGCCCCACCCGTCATGTACCCGACCACCTGCTCCATGAGCTGTTCGAGCGCGGTCTCGTCGATCGTCTGCGTGGTGTCGGTGCTCGCCATCGGGTGTCCTCCCTGCCCGCCCGAGTGCAAGCTCGGGCCAGGTCCCTTGTACGACCGTCTAAGACATTTGTATTGGACGAGTATCCAGTACACTCGTCCAAACGTCAAGGGAGATCCGGATGGCGCGGGTGTGGGAGCGGCGGGATGTGTCAGAGGCTCGTCAGCAGGCGACCACAGCGCTCATGGACGCCGCCGAGCGCTTGCTGTTCGAGGTCGGGTACGCCGGCGTCACCACACGACGGGTCGCCGAGGCGGCCGGCGTGAAGCACGGGCTCGTCCACTACTACTTCGGCTCGATGGAGGAACTGCTCACGCAGACGCTCGAGCGCCTCGCAAACCGGCTCGCCGAACCGCTCGAAGAGCACTACGCGAATCCTGACCTGACGTTCCCGGAGAAGTGGCGGATCGTCGCGCAGAACTGGATCGAGCAGCCGATGTCACGCTTCCCGAAGATCCTCCTCGAGCTCTCGGCCATGTCGTGGAACTTGCCGCAACTGGGTCAGCGCATCAGCGCCGTGTACACGCGATTCCGAGCGATCTTCGAGCGCTACTTCCGAGAAGCGATGCGCGAATACGGTCTCGACGAGTCGCAATTCCCGATCAAGGTCGTCGCCGCTGCCGCGGGGACCCTCCAATTGGGAATCATCGTCGAAGGGCTTTCGGGAGTCCATGAAGGTCACCAGGAGCTGCTGACCTGGATCCAGAACTGGCTCGACTCCCTCGAGGCTGACAAGGCTGCACGCGCGTGAATCAGCGGGTCGCGATCAGCGCGAGCCCGGCGATGCCCAACGCGAGGCCGCCAACACGCTGCCGGCCGATCCGCTCGTGCAGCACGAGCCGGGCGAGCACCACGGTGGTGGCCGGATACAGCGCGGCGACGGGCGCGACGAGCGAGAGCAAGCCCCGCCGCACCGCGAGCAGGACCAACGCGTTGGCGCCGACGTCGAACAGGCCCGCGCCCGCGACCGGCGCGATGTCGCCGCGTGGCACGCGAGCCGAGCGGCCGAGCACGAGCGCGACCGCGGTGAGCAGCGGTACGCCGGCGCAGCGCGCGATCAGGATTGGCCACATCCCGGAATCGGTGGCGCTCTCGGTGAACAAGATCAGCACGACGCCGAAGCCGACCCCGGAGCCAATGCCGAGCGCGAGCTCCTGAGACGGCGGAACGGTCGGCGCGGGATCGTGCTCCGCGCCTCGGCCCACGATCACGACCGCGATCAGCGCCAGCGCGACGCCGACGAGCGCGAGCGCCGTCGGATGCTCACCGTGGAGAAGCCCCCACGCGACGGGGAGCACGCCGCCCCCGACTGCGCTCAGCGGCGCGACGACGCTCATGCGACCGGTGGCGAGGCCGCGGAACAGGAGCCAGAGGGCGGCGACGCCGACGACGCCGGCGATCGCCGACAGCACGAAGACGTGCGCGTCGGGCAGCTCGTCGCGCAGCGCGAGGACGAGCACGATCGCGGCGCCGAGCCCGAACATCTGCGCCACCAGGAGCACCGTAATGGTGTGCAGTCGTTGCGAGGTGAAGCCGCCGAGGAAGTCGGCGCTTCCCCAGGCGAGCGCGACGAGCACGCCCAGCGCGACAGCCATCGATGCGGATCAGGCGGCGCGTTCGGCCGTCACACGATCTCGAGCCAGCGCGACGTAGTTCGCGTCGGTGTCGTATCCGACATAGTGGCGACCGGTCCGGACCGCCGCGACGGCGGTGGAGCCCGAGCCGAGGAACGGGTCGAGCACCACGTCGCCGCCATAGGTATAGAGATGGATCAGCCGCTCCGGGAGCTCGACGGGGAACGGCGCCGGATGACCCACGCGGCGGGCGCTCGCCGGCGGGATGCGCCACACGTCGAGGGTCGCCTCCATGAACTCGTCGTTCGAGATCGTGTTCTCGAACGGCAGGCCGCGCCGCTCGCGCTCGGGGCGCGAGACCGCCCGGTCGAAGCGGCCCTTGCTCGCCACGACGACGCGCTCGGTCAGGTCGCGCAGCACGGGGTTGGCGGCACTGGCGAACGACCCCCACGCGCACGAGCCGGTCGCGCCGTCGGCCTTGGCCCAGACGATCTCGCCCCGCAGCAGCAGGCCCAGGTCGTCCTGGAGGATCGTGGTCACGTCGCCGGCGAGTGACCGGTACGGCTTGCGACCGAGGTTGGCGACGTTCACGGCAATCCGCCCGCCAGGCTCGAGGACCCTCCTGCACTCGGCGAACACGTCGCGCAGCATCTCGAGGTACTCGAGGTACGAGCCGGGCACGTCCCCCTCACCGAGCGCGGCTTCGTACTCCTTCCCCGCGAAGTACGGCGGCGAGGTGACGACCAGCGCCACCGAGGAGTCGTCGACGGCACGCATGTCGCGGGCGTCGGCGCAGAAGAGCTGGTCGGCTGCGGGGCAGGGATTGACGGTCTCGTCGTCGGACAGATCGGGTGCCGTGAATCTCTCGTAGAACGGGGCGGCGTCGTGCGCCTCCCGGTTCCCGGCACCGAACGATCGGGTGCGGGTCGCCAACGTCTCTCCTCTGGTCGCCGTCGCAAGCTCCGGCTCCTGCGGTGACGGTCGGCAAAGCCGCCGTCACCGCGCGAACCGTACCGGAGCACGCCACGATGCCGGTGCATCACCCCGGCAGGACGTCACCCCGGCCGAGGACGTAGAGGACTCCCAACACCAGGCTGGCTGCTGCGGCCAGCAGCGACGCCACCGTGTAGAGCCGGGCTCGGGACCCGCCGCCGGTGAAGCCGAGCGTGCTCGCCACCGCGACGACGGTGTTGGCGGCGAGCAAACCGACGAGGAAGCAAGCGAGCACGAGCAAGCCCGCGGCGCGGTTGGCGGCACCGGCGGCGGTCACGAACACGAGCGCCTGCGTCGGTGTCTCGAACCCGATGCCGTGCACCATCCCGACGCCGAACGTCATGCCGCTCCCGTATGTGGGGAACGGATCGTCCGGCATCGCCGAGATGTGCCGGTGGCGGTGACGGTGCGTCGGTGCGACGGCGGGCGCGGCCGCGCCGACGAGCTCGTGTTGGTGGTCGTGAGCGTGGTCGTGCGGCTCCCCCACCGGGTGCTCGTGCTCGTGCTCGATGACGACCGGCGCCGGACGGCGACACCGCAGGCGCCGGAAGCCGGTGAGCAGCAGCATCCCGCGGCTCGGCATCCGGACGTCGCGCCCGTTGCGCACCCACGACACGATCACGAACACTCCCAACGCGACCAGCGTCACGCCGACGACCCGTTCCATCGCGTCACCGACGGCGTCCGGCAGATGCGCCGACGCCACGATGACCGCGGCGCCGATCGCGAACGCCACCGCCGCGTGCCCGAGCGCGTACAGCGTCGCGAGCGCCATGGAGCGCCGACGGCTCTGCTGCGACGCGGCGATATCGCTCAGGGCCGCGAGGTGGTCCCAGTCGAAGCCGTGACGGAACCCGAGCGCGAACGCGGTCGCGACGAGCCCGATCTCGAGCCCGGTGGTCACGACTCGGTCGTCACACCGGTGCGTACGTCCGACCGGGTCCGACGCGCCCGGCTCTCACCCGGCAGGCACAGCAATCCGAACACGATGCCGGTGACGGCCCACAGCGTCAATGCGCCACCCGCGCTGGCGAGGCGGAATCGCCACACCAGGGTCGCCGGCGCGGTGACGGCATCCGGCGTCCCTGGGAGCCCCATGTAGCCGATGGCGACGAGCGCCACCCACGCCAGGGCGACCGTGCTCAACCGCACCGGGTCGGCAACGTCGTGGCGTCGCAACCAGGAGCTCAATCGCACCGCCAGCCACGCCGCTGCGATCGACCACGCGAGGATCGCCACGTACAGCAGCGTGCGCTCGTTGATCGTGGCCGGGTCGCCGACCGACGGCGGGTTGGGCGGGAACTTGGCGAACGGCACGAGGTACACGACGACAAACGCCGTGACGGCCCACACCACCGAGCGCTGCCAATCGTCCCGGCCGGGGAGGCGATGACGGACCGCGGCGAACATCGCCGCGAAGATCACGCCCAGCGCGACGCTGACGATGACCATCCCCAACGCGCCGCCGAACGTCTGGACACCGCGGCTGAACACCTCGTGCCCGCCCCCGCCCCGCGCCTCCTCGAGGCGGATCGCATCGCCGATCGTGCGCTCGCCCACCAGCAGGAGGAACAGCGCGCTCGCCACCCCTCCCGCCAGGCCGGCGAGCGCGCCCCGGCGGATGAAGCTGCCCAGCATCGGGTCTCCTCTCAGTGACAGGGCACGCCGGCGAAGTGCCGTGCGTCGTGGAAGAACTCGTGCAGCTTGCCGGCGGCGCTCCCGATCGCCGCGCCGTTCTCCACCGTGACCAGGTAGACGACGGCGATCAGCAGCGCGACGACCAGCCAGACCCACACCGGGACCTTGACCTTCTCGAGCTCGAGTGCCTCATCCAATGCGCTCACCTCCTCCCGCGTTCTCGTGTACGTGTACCCCACCGTTGTGGGGATGGCCATGGTCATGGCCGTGACTGTGCGGGTGCGCGTGGAGCGGCGTCGGCTCCCCGACGTGCTCCTCGTACCCGGGAATGGCGACGCGGTAGATGCAACAGTCGCAGTTCATCCGCGCTTCGCCCTCGACAGCCTCGCGATGCCGCTCGAGCACGAGGCGGGCAATGCGAGGGTCGGCACCGAGGTGGCGGCCGTGCCGCACCGCCACTTCGGGATGATCGGCGCCCCACGCGTCGGCTTGCGTGTGGATGCGGTCGACGAGGATGCCCGTGAACAAGAAGTACGGGACGACGGCCACGGTCGTCGCGCCGAGGCGGCGGCAGCGCTCGAGCGCCTCGGGCACCGACGGCGGCGCCAACGACACGAACGCGGGCTCGACGAATCCGAGCCCGCGCGAGTCCTGGAGGAGCCGGCCGACCTTGTAGAGGTCGGCGTTGGCGTCGGGATCGCTCGAGCCGCGGCCGACGAGCACCACGGCGAGCCGTCCGGCGTCGTCTTCGCCGACCGCCTCGCGGATGCGGTCCTCGGCGCAGGCGAGGACGAGTGGATGGATGCCGAGCGAACAGCCATAGTCGAAGTGCACGCCCGGATGGCGACGGCGTCCGCGTTCGAGCGCGGCGGGGCCGTCGTTCTTCATGTGCCCGGCACCGAGGAGGACGAGCGGGACGGCGCCGATCGAAGTGACGCCGCGCCCGACGAGCGCGTCGATCGCGGTGTCGAGGTCGGGCTCGGCGAGCTCGATGAACCCGCAGCCGACCTCGACGTCGCCGGCGGCGCGGCGGAGCACGTCGGCGAACTGCCAGTACTCGTCGACGCCGGCCGTCGACCGGCTGCCGTGGCCGATGAGGAGGAGTGCGGGACCTCCGCTCATGTTCTGGTCCTTTCGGGGGTGTGTGCGGCGAGGCGGACGAGCGCGTTGACGGCGGCGGCGGCCACCGCGCTCCCACCCTTCTCGCCGACGTTCGTGATCGCGGGCAGCCGGCTCGCACGCAGGCGGGCCTTCGACTCGGCGGCGCCGACGAAGCCGACCGGCAGGCCGACGACGAGGGCGGGCTCGAAGATGCCGCGGACGGCGAGGTCCACCGCCTCGAAGAGCGCCGTGGGCGCACAGCCGACGACGACGATGGCCCCGGTCGGATGTGCCGCGGCCGCGGCGCGCATCCCGCGCGCCGTGCGGGTCGGCACGGGTTGGTCGGCTTCGTCACGGTCGTCCGCGCCGTCGGCGAGGAAGCAGTCCGTTGCGGCGCCGCTGATGCCGTGTCGGACCATGTCGACGTCGCACACAACGGGCGCGGCCACCCGGAGCGCGCGCACGCCTGCGTCGACCGCGGCGTCGTCGAGGACCATCGTGGTCGCGAACTCCGGGTCGGCGCTGGCGTGGATCACCCGCTCGACGACGGCCCGCGGGCCGGGCGCGAGGTGCGAGAGGTCGACGCGGGTCTCGAGGATTCGGTAGCTCTCGGCCTCGATCGGATGGATCATGCGCGCACCTCTTCGATCGCGTCGCGGGGGCAGATCTCGATACACAGCAGGCAGCCGGTGCACCGATCGTCCACGACGTCGGGACGACGTGGTGCGGCAACGAGGGCGCGCTCGGGGCAGGTGACGAGACAGGCGCCGCAGGCCGTGCAGCTCGCGGTCACGGCCACGGTGAGCGCTTTGGCGTCATGTACCCACCTCATAGGTGCCCTATTGACGCCAAAGCGATCCGCGAGCGCGGCGGTCACGACTGGTACCCCCGCGGCGTCACGACGCGTCCGTCGACCACGCGTGTGGTCGATGACCCGACGAGCACACAGCTCGTCATGCCCGTATCGGCGGGGTCGAGCCCGGCGAGCGTGGTGACGTGGGCGCGCTCGTCCGGACGCGAGGCGTCGGTGACGACGGCGACCGGTGTCTCGGGCGATCGATGCTCGAGCAGGATCCGGCGGGCGGCGTCGAGCTGCCACGTGCGGCGCTGCGACCGCGGGTTGTAGAGCGCGACCGCGAAGTCGGCCGCGGCGGCCGCACGGAGCCGCGTCTCGATCGCCTCCCACGGCGTGAGGAGGTCCGACAGGCTGATCGTGGCGAAGTCGTGGCCGAGCGGCGCGCCCACGGCGGCGGCGGCCGCGAACGCCGCCGTGACGCCGGGCACCGTCTCGATCTCGACGCCGGGCGCGTCGGCGGACGCCTCGAGGGTGATCGAGGCCATCGCGTACACGCCGGGGTCGCCCGAGCACACGAGCGCAACGTCGCGCCCGGCGCCCGCTTCGGCGAGGGCCTGCTTGGCCCGCACGATCTCGTCCCCGATCGGGCTGCGGATCACCTCGTGGTGCGGGCTCAGGAGATCCGCGGCGGCGTCGACGTAAGGGGCGTAGCCGATCACGACGTGGGCGTGTCGGACGGCTGCTTCCGCGGCCGGGGTCCGGAGGCGCGATGCGCCCGGCCCGAGGCCCACGATGCGCAGCCGGCCGGGCGGGAGGGAACGGCGCGCGATCGCGACGGTTGCGACGTCGTTGGCCTGCTTGCGCACGACGAGCTGCGCGCCCGCTCCGGCGGCGAGCAGGGCAGCCGCCTCGGCGACGCTCGGCGTCCCGACGGCGCGCGCCACGACGTCGCTCGGCGTCGGCACCGCCACGGCTCGCAACACCTCGGCCGTGAACCCTCGCAGCGGCAGTCCGAGCCCCAAGAGGGCGGGTTCCGTTGTCTTCCGGTCGAGCGTGGCAACCTCGGCGACGGATTCGCGCGCGAGCCCGGCCCGGTCGAGAGCGGCGTCGAGCAGCTCGGTGACCGCGGCCGGCGGCGCGCCGGTCGAGGCGCCGACGCCGGCGACGATCGAGGGCGGGTGCAACGTGACGACGCCGGGCTCGGGTGCGACGCGCCGGTCGGTGACGAGAATGCGTTCGGGCGCGTCGCCGCCCGTGAAGTCGCCGGGCAGCGGCCACCCGAGCTCGTTGACGATGCGCGGCGCGCGCCCGTCGAGCATCGCGACTGTCACCCCCGCGACGTCCCCGTCGACGACGAACCCGGGCAGCGTGTCGAGCGCGACACGGCCCGCGCTGTCGGTGGCGGTCGTGAGCACGGGCTCGGCGTCGAGGAGCCCGCCCACGCGCCGGGCAAGCGCGTTGGCACCGCCGTCGTGGCCGCCGACGACGGAGACCACGAACCGGCCGGCCTCGTCGACGCACACCACAGCGGGATCGGTCCGCTTGTCGCCGAGCAGTGGGGCGACGATCCGCACGGCCGCGCCGGTGGCGAGGAAGAGCACGAAGCCGTCGACCGAGTCCCACCGATCGCGCACGGTCGCCGCCGCCGACCCGTGGACGTGCTCGAACGGGAGACGGCGCGCCCGGGCCTGACCCGCCTCGGTCACCGAGATGCTCAGCACCGGCGCGCTCACGACTCGGGTCCCCAGACGACGAACACCGGGTTCTCGGCCTCGAGTCGGACCCCGCCCCCGAGCGGTTTGCCGCGCGCGACCGAGACCTCCGCCAGGTTGCCAAGACGCTCGTACGCCGCGGTCGCGCTGTCGAGCCTTGCGAACGTTGCGACGACGCGGCCCCCGGGGCGCAACCGCGCCAGCGCCGCGTCGAGGACGGGGGTGCCGCCCCCACCGACGAAGACCCGGTCCGGGTCGGGCAGCGCGTGGAACACGCCGGGCGCCTCACCGTGCACCACCTCGACGGTGACCGCGTGCTCCGCGGCGTTCGCCGCGATGCGACAGACGTCGTCGTCGTGGCGCTCGACCGCGAGCACACGCAGGTCCGGCGCCAGCGCGGCGATCTCGATCGCGACGCTGCCGCTCCCCGCGCCGACGTCCCAGACGACGTCCGCCGGCCGGAGCGCGAGCTTGCCGAGCGCCACCGCGCGCACCTCTGCCTTCGTCACGAGCCCGTCCCGCGCTGCGAAGCGGCGCTCGGACCGGCCCCACTCGAGCATCGGGGCGTTCGCCACGCCGTCGCCGTCGAGGAGCACGACGACGGACATCGGGTCGAACGAGCCGGCGGCGAGCTCGTCCAGCGTCACGACATCGACGCGTTCGTCAGGCTCGCCGAGGCGCGCGCACACGGCGGCGCGGTCGTGTGAAGCGCGGAGCGCGAGGAGCTCGCCGCCGAGCGCCTCGGGCGGCGCGTCCGGCGCGACGAGCACCGCGGCCTTGGGGTGCGCCGCGGCCCGCCGCGCCGCGTCGGCGAGCGGACGCCCGTGTGCCGAGACGACCGCGGCGTCGTCCCAGGGGATACCGAGGCGAGCGAACGCCAGCGAGACGGACGACGGGGCGGGGTGGACGTCGAGACGCTCGGCGCCGAAGCGCTCGGCGAGCACGCGGACGATCCCGAAGAACCCCGGGTCGCCGGAGGCGAGGACGCATACCCCGCCGCGCTCGCGCTCGAGCGCGTCGATCACGTCGGTCACCGGCCCGTCGATCGGTAATGCCCTCGCCCCGAGGGGCGTGAGGGTCCGGAGATGCCGCGGCGCGCCGGCGACGAGGGTCGCGGCTTCGATCGCGGCGCGTGCCTCCTTCCCGACCGGCTCGCCACCGCAGACACCGACCACCGCGATGCGCTCAAGCACGGGCGACCACCGCCTCGCCCGCGAAGTCGACCATCACGACCTCGATCTCGAGCGCGCCGTCGACGTGCTGCCGGCACGCGACCGCCGCCTGCTCGCACAGGATGCGCAGCGGATCGAACGCACCGTGCTCGGCGCACACCTCGAAGAAATGGCGTGCCGTCGCCGTCTCGGTCGCCGCGCGCACTACCGCGGCCGGCGCGCCGGCCGCCCGCGCTGCCGCTCCGAGCACCTCGCCATCGACCTGGGACCGGTGGAAGTGGGTCATCATCACGCCCGCCGCGAGCTTGGCGATCTTCCCCGCCATGCCGACGAAGACCACGCGCTCCACGCCGGCCGCCACGGCCCGCCGCAACGCGATGCCCGTGAAGTCGCCGACCTCGACGCAGCACACGCCGTCGAGCTCGGGATGCAGACGCATCGCGGCCCGCTCCGAGCGGCTGCCGGTTGCGAGCATCACGGTGCGCTCACCCTGCGCGGCCGCCACGTCGATTTGCTGGACGACCGACGCCCGGTAGGCGGCGGTCGAGAACGGCCGCACGATCCCGGTCGTACCGAGGATCGAGATGCCGCCGACGATGCCGAGGCGCTCATTCGTGGTCTTCTCGGCCATCGCCTCGCCGTCGGGCACCGAGAAGGTCACCACGAGCGGCCGGTCGGTCACCTCGCCGAGCGCAGCGAGGATCATCCGTCGCGGCACCGGGTTGATCGCGGGCGCGCCGACCTTGAGCCCGAGGCCGGGCTTCGTGATCGTGCCGACTCCCGGCCCGGCGTGGAGATCGGTCGTGTGCACACCCGCGCCGGCCCACGATGCGCCGGCGGTGATGCGCGCGCCGTCGGTGCAGTCGGGGTCGTCGCCGGCGTCCTTCACCACGACGCACCGGTCCACGGCTTCCGCCTCGACCGGGAACCACACGCGGCGCCCCGACGGCAAGGCAACGTCGACTTCGGTCGGCGCCGTCCCGCTCACGAGGCCGACGGCGGCGGCCTTGGCCGCGGCACTGGCACACGTACCGGTCGTCCAGCCGGCGCGCAGGCCCGTCGTGCGCGCCGCCACCTCGGGCGCGAGGTCGGGCTCACGGGTCGCGGCCGCCTGGCTCACGCCGGCCGTCCGACCGTCGACTCCGGGCGCGACCGGCGCCGGAACATGTGCGCGAACTGAGGCGCGTAGAGATGCGAGCGGGCGGCGGCTCCACGTAGCGCCGGCCCGACCAACACGAGCACCGTTCGAGTGGCACCGATGGCGTCGAGGTCGGCGGCGAGCCGCCCGACGGTCGTCGTGACCACCCGCTCGTCGGGCCAGGACGCGCGCACGACCACCGCGGCCGGCGTGTCGGCCGTGTATCCGCTCCCATTGTCGAGGAGCTCCCGTTGCATCTCGGCGGGGCGCGCCGCCGACAGGAAGACCGCCATCGTCGTCCCGTGGGCGGCGAACGCAGCGACCGACTCCGACTTGGGCATCGACGCCGACGTGCGCCCGCCCAGGCGTGTGAGCACGACGCTCTGCGCAACCGTCGGGATCGTCAGCTCCCGCCCCAGCGCCGCGGCGGCGGCGCCGAGCGAGCTCACGCCCGGAACGATCTCGAAGTCGCGCTCGTGCGCGACGCACCAGTCGATCTGCTCTTGGATGGCCCCGTAGATCACCGGGTCGCCGGAGTGGAGACGCACGACGCGAGCGTCGGGATGCGCGGCGTAGACGGCGAGGACGTCTTCGAGCGTCATGCCGGCCGAGTCGTGGATCTCGGCGCTCGGGGAGGCGTGGTCGAGGAGCGCCTCGGACACGAGCGACGACGCCCACACCACGACGTCGGCGCCCGCGAGGCGGTCAAAGCCGCGCAGCGTGATCAGGTCGACGGCTCCCGGGCCGGCGCCGACGAACGAGATCACGGCCGGCCCGCCGGTGGGACGAGCACGGTGGCGAGGTAGCTGGCGGGCGCGTCGGCGAGCTCGTCGAGGGGGCCGGCGCGCTCGCCGGGGAGGCCGAGGAGCTCGCCCGCCACCGCGCGGTCGAGCCGACCTGCGGCGGCGAGTCGCTTGGCGATCGCGGGGAGGTGCCGTCCGCCTTTGTACACGGCGACGGCGCGGGACCGGTCGGTGAGCGCAGCGTCGAGCGCGTCGGGGCCGTCGAGCGCGGTGATCAGCGAGAGTGTCTCGGTGCCTTCGAGCACCACGAAGCCGGCACGAGACGCCAGCGCCTGGAACGCCATGATCCCGGCGACCGTCTCGATCGGCGTGGCCGGGCAGAGCGCGCGCACCTCGCGCGCGAGCGACGAGAACGTGCTGTAGATGTTGGGATCGCCGAGGGTCGCGAAGGCGACGCGGTCACCGTGGTCGAGGGCGCCGGCGATCTGCCGGGCCGCGTCGGCATACACCGCCGAGTCGCCGTCGCGGCGCATCTCGATGACGAGCCGGTCGACCTGCACCTCGGGCGCGGCTTCGCGCACGATCGACTCGGCGCGGCCGACGACGTCGAGCCCCAGCGACGGCGCGAACACGCGGTCCGCGTCGCGCAACGCGCGCAGGGCTTCGAGCGTGACGTGCTCGGGATCGCCGGGGCCTACTCCCACCCCGACCAACGCCGGTGCCATCCCATCCCCGTGGGACGATTCTCCCGTCGCCGCAGCCGGTCTCCTGGCTCCCGGATCCTCGCTCGCCCTCGCCTTCCCGGAATCTCCGGTGGCGCATCGAGGGGTCGCTCCCCGGTCACAGTGGCGGGACCGCGCCGGACTCGCACCGGCTTCCCGTACACCGCGGCGCGCGGAGCATACCCGTCGGGTCGGTCGGCGGCGAGGGGTCAGCTCGTAGCGGTCGCGGCGGTCTCGACGAAGCGCTCGGCGAGGTGCGGGTCGGCGGCGAGGTGCAGGTGCAGGTAGCTGGCGAGCAGGAGGGGCGACGCGAACCCGGCGCGTGTCTCACCGTTGTGGCCGGACATGGTCAGCGCGTTTCCTGCGGGCTCGAGGCTCGAGTAGTGGAACTCGTGGCCTCGGAGCTCCGTCCCGGCGGGTGCGAGCGGCGTGTCGACGTCTGCGCGCGCGAGCCGGTAGCCGAGCGTGAGCTGCTCGCTCATGTGTCCCTCGGCGTCCAGCGCGCCGCACAGCGCATGATCGTCGAGGGATCTGCTCAGCCACAGCAATCCGCCGCATTCGGCCCACACCACGAGCCCGCCCGCGATCCGCTCGGGCACGTCGGCGAGCAAGGCGCCGTTTGCCGCGAGCTCTTCGACGAACACCTCGGGGAAGCCGCCGCCGGCGTACAGCGCGTCGATGTCTCCCGGCAGCACTGGGTCCTCGCGAGGGTCGAACGGTACGAGCTCGGCGCCGGCCTGTTCGAGCAGCTCCAGGTTGTCCGGGTACGTGAAGCTGAAGGCGGGTCCACCGGCGACACCCACGCGCGCGTGCGCGGTCGGCCGAGCCGTGGGCGCGCTCGGAGTCGAGCGTCTCGGTGCGGACCGTGCGAGGGCCGAGATGGCATCGAGATCGCACGACGCGTCGACGGCGTCGGCGAGCCGTTCGAGCGACGCCTCCACCTCGTCGCGCTGCTCGACGACGGGCACGAGCCCGAGGTGCCGGTCGCGCCAAGCGAGCTCCTCGGCGCGGGCGAGCGCGCCGAGCACCGGGATGCCGAGCGGGGCCAGCGCTTCTCGCAGCATGGCCTCGTGCACCGGACTGCCGACGCGATTGAGCACCACCCCGGCGACCCGCACGGAGGGGTCGAATGTCGAGTACCCGTGTACGAGCGCCGCCACGGAGCCGCTCATCGCCGACGCGTCCACCACCAGCACCACCGGGGCGTCGAGCAGCCGGGCGACGTGCGCCGTGCTCGCCGGGTTCCCGGGCTCGGCCGCCCCGTCGAACAGGCCCATCACGCCCTCGACGACGAGCACGTCGGCGCCGTCCGACGCCTTCGCGGCCAGCGGCGCGATGCGGTCCTCGCCGCAGATCCAGGCGTCGAGGTTGCGGGCGGGCCGGCCCGTGGCGAGGGCGTGGTAGCCGGGATCGATGAAATCGGGGCCCACCTTCGCCGGCGCGACCCGATCACCCCGGCGGCGCAGCGCCGCCATCAGACCGGTCGCGACGGTGGTCTTGCCGACACCCGAGTGTGTGCCGGCGACGACGAGGCGCGGCCCGAGCGCACCCATCAGTACTCGATGCCCTTCTTGCCCTTGATCCCGCGGTCGTACGCGTGCTTGACCTTGCGCATCTCGGTCACGGTGTCGGCCAGCTCGACGAGCTCGTCGGCCGCGTCGCGTCCGGTCATGACGACGTTCGTCCCCTCGGCGCGGTCACGGATGCCGGCCACCACCTCGTCGACCGGCACCCAGCCGTAACTCACCGCGTACGTCAACTCGTCGAGGATCAGCAGGTCGTAGTCGCCCGACGCGAGCTTGGCCGCCGCGACCTTCCACGCGTGCTGTCCCTTCGCGGCCGTCTCGTCGAGGTCGGTCGACTCCCACGTGAACCCGTCGCCGAGCGTGTGCCACTCGACGCCGAGGTGGTCGGCGAGCTTGCGCTCGCCCGTCTTCCACTTGCCGCCTTTGACGAACTGGACGACGCCGACGCGCCAGCCCCGTGCCCAGCCGCGCGCCATCACGCCGAACGCGGCCGACGACTTGCCCTTGCCGTGCCCGGTGTTGAGCAGGACGATCGACTCGCCGCGCGCCACGTGCCGCAGGCTAGGCCCCGCGGCGACGGCGGCT
>WNGB01012999.1_pt1 | contig 19521 bp, 16 predicted proteins | sample 5400681 | NCBI WGS metagenome assembly WNGB01 (sample SAMN13153367, study PRJNA577476) | soil metagenome | isolation source: 115 cm soil or saprolite under grassland replicate 2 | place: USA:California | collected 2016-06-15
TCGTACGCTTTGGTGCGACCGAACCCGAGGATGGATGCTGCGGTCTCGATATCGGTGGTCATGCCCAAGGCGCGGATGGCTGCGACGGTCCAGACCTGGCCGGCTGTGTCCCCATCCTCGGCTGGGGCGCCTGGGCCGTTGGCGGCCGTGGCTGGGTTGATGCGGGGCGTGTTCATCCGCGCAGCCACCGTTGCCATCGGGTTGGTACGCGGAAAACCAGCACGTCGTGGTGGACGACGGATGGTGCGGTTCGCCGGCGCCGCCGATCCGGACGCCGGCGGGCTGCGCGTGGCCGCACGAGTTGACCGTCGCGGACCGGTACGCGCAGCGCGGCAGCTCGCTCGACCAGTTCCAGTCCTTCGCATTCGGCGGCCTCTCGGACCGCGCAGGTGAGGTCGACGAGTTGGCCGCTGCGGTGGATCAGCCGGGTGACGAACACCACGGTGCCGCCCGGGCGCAGTAGGCGCTGGCACGCGAAGAGAGCGAGCCCGAGGTCCCCACCCAGGCGGAGGACGAGTTCGTCGTTGGTGCGGGGGTAGGTGCCGGGCCGGATCGGCGTGAGCCGAGCGGGCGGAGTGGCGATGAGCAGGTCGACGCTCTGGCGCTTGCGGCGCGGCGGATCGGGCAGGAACCGGGCGTCGAAGCGGTGGACCGATCCGCTGCCCGTGGCGCCGTGGTCGCGGGCGTAGGCGAGGTTGGCTCGGGTGACGGCGGCCCACCGGCGGTCGTCGTCGATGCCGGCGGCGTCGCGGCCGGCGTACACGGCCTCGACCACACTGGTGCCTGACCCGCAGAACAGGCCCAGGACCCGCTGCCCGGGTTGGCTGTATTGGGTGATGATGCGGGCCGCCACGTCGGGCAGCAGCCGGGACGGATGTTTGGCAGCGTCGGGGTCGTAGCGACCGGCGCGCTGGGCGGCGTCGCTGCGTTGCCCGGTCGGCCACAGCGCCACCGGTTTGCCGGAGTCGCAGGTGGCGACACCGGCGGCGAGCGTGGCCGCCAGCGGGGATGCCGTGGTGCACAGCCATTCCGGTGTCGGCACGATGGTGGCCGCGGGTGGCGCCGCGTCGACGGGGATGTCGGTCGCGGTGTCGCCGGTGGCGTCGCGGTGCAAGACGTTGCGGGTCGAGGTGTGCTCACTCATGGGGACCGTCCTCTGCAGCGAAGATCAACAGGTCGGTGTGTGGCGTCACCGGGTCGGCATGGAGCGCGGCATCGGGCGGGGTGTGGCCGCCTGAGTCGTCGGTGCCTGGGTCCGCGTGTACGTCGAGGTCGGGTTGCGCCGGGCTGGCGCCGCTGCGGTGGCGCCGGCGCCCGGGGGTGGTCGCCGGGTCGAAGGCGGCGACGTGCCGTACGTCGCGTAGCCCGACCGTGCGGGCCGCGCCGGTCAGCGCGCTGAGGTGGGACAGTCGCTGCGGCGCGGGTACGCGGACGGCGATGACCAGGACTCCGGTGTTGTGACGCAGCAGGGTTCGGCAGGCGACCAGGAGCCAGCGGGGGTTGGTCGCCTTCGGTCGGGGCCAGCTCAGTAGGACCAGGTCGACGTAGCCGGCCGCCTGGCCCATGCCGGCAACGCGGTGTCCGCCGCCGAGGGCGTGGTGGCGGCGTCCGGTCTCCGCAGTTGCGGCGGCCATGGCGATGTCGTCGTCGATGTCGACGACGACGTCGCCGCGGCGGGTGTACTCGTCGAGTAGCAGCCTGGCCAGTTGCGGCGACAGCGTGCCGGTGGTTGGCGGCGCCAGCCAGACGACGGCGGGTCCGCCGCCGGGGATCGTGTCGGCGTCGGTGTCGAACGCGTCGGGTGTCGGGCCTGTGGGGTCGAGTGGTTCGGTCATGGCGTGGTGGCTCCCGCGTCGGCCGGTTGATGTCTGCAACCAGGAAAGGCCGCTGGGCGGGCTCACGATGACAGCGTGTGAACCGGTGTGATCCCGTGTGAGCTGCGATCCTTCGGTGGACGGGACTCCAGGTTGGGCTCAGGCCACGTGCAAACCCCGGTCGGCGAAGCCGGCGCTGTCGGCCTGCGGCACGGGTTGGCGCTCTTCCCGGTCAGGGTGCGGCCGCTCGTGCAGGTGGGTGGGCGTCGCCACGACGCCGGGCTGCCGCCGACGGTTGTGCGCTTTGACCTCACCGATGCGTTCGCGTCCCCAGGACGCCGAGCGCCCGTACCGACTGCCCAACTGTCGGCCGGTCAGCGGCTGTCCGGCGGCGACGCTGCTTCGGTACAGCTGGCGAGCTTCCTCACCGACGGCGGCAGCGTCGCTGGGCGGCTGTGACCGGCCGGGGCCCGCCGTGTCGACACCGCTGACCCGCAGGCGCCGCGCCGAACCCGGATGATGACGCGGGGGCCGGTCAGGCGTGTCAGCTCGCACGCCAGCGTCAGCCCGCACGCCAGCGTCAGCCCGCACGCCAGCGTCAGCCCGCACGCCAGCGTCAGCCCGCACGCCAGCGTCAGCCCGCACGCCAGCGTCAGCGACCTGACGCATGCCAGAATGGGCGGCGTGACGCGCGCCGGTCCCGAGCGGCTGACGCGAGTCAGCCGGTATGAGCTGCGGCGATTGCGGGTGACTGGGCAGCGGTTGGGCGTCAGCCCGTACGGGTGGCGGCGTGTCAGCGCTTGTGCGGTTAGCGCCGGTCGGCGTGAGCGGGTCGATGGGCAGGGCTGACGCTGACGCGTCAGGACCGCGTCGGGCTGGCGCGTCAGCGGCTGGGTGGGCTGACGCGCCGCTGCATGGCTCTGACGCGTCAGAAGCCTTGGGGTGGCTGGCGGTGGTGGCGGCGGCGAACGCGGGTTCCAGCGCGGTCAGTTCAAGGACCAGCCGCCGCCACCGGCGCAGCGTCGTGCAGGGTGCGAGCATGACGCGGATCAGCCGCGGGTACGGCACGGCGGCCGGGGCTGGCAGGCCGCGGCGGCGCAGCGTCTGGCGGCGCAGCTCGTGGAGCAGGACCTCGAAGGCCAGGTTGGCGGCGATCGGAACGCCGGCGGCGATGACGACTGCGGTGGGATCCCCGCTGCGTTGCCAGGCGAAGGTGGCGTTGCTGGCGGCGCTGGCCGCAACGGCGATGGCGGTGCCGAGCCGGGCGATGGTGCCGGGCCTGCCGTCGAGTGAGGCGGCGTAGGCGACGCAGGCCAGCGCGATAGCCAGACCGTCGATGACGGCGGGCAGCAGCCACGGCACCGCGAATCCTTTGGCGGCGGCGAACAGCGCCTGTTCCCGGAAGGACCACACGCAGCCCATCGCCCACACCGCGGTGGTGGCCAGCAGCGCGAACCGTAGTGGGACGGCGGCCAGGAACCGGCGCCACCGGGAGTCTGGCCGCGACCGTCCGGAGCCGGGTAGGGCGGGGTTGACTGCGACGGTGGCGTTGAGGCCAGTCGGTCGCGACGGGTCGAGCGCTGCGTTGGCCACCATGGTGCCCTCCGTGTGATCCACCGGTGTGATAGCCATGTCCAGGACCGGCGGGGGTGTCGGATGGGCCTGGCGCCGTGTGACCGTTGCTGCTCCAACACGCCCGCCGCCCGGTCAATGTATGGACAGCCGTGTGAGTCGGTCCGGTCACACGGACCCACACCGAGTCACACGAAGTCACACCACACCCCACCTGTGGGCGGCATGGGCGGTTTGAGCCAGGTTTGGCGCCGCGCCCACCCCCGGACAGCAACGGGTCCCGTCGCCCGGGTCGAGCGCCGAGGTCATGGAGCTGGAGTGACACCTCTCCCGGCCGCTAGCCCGAGCAGCGACCGCGCCGACGAACCCTCCTCGCGCCGGTTTCACCGGGTCGGGCCTCGACCTGGCATGCCGGCGACACCACCGGAACGATCAGGGACGGATCACCCGGGATCACCTGATCCAACAGGGCTCTGAGCTGGGGGTGTGTGAGCCGGAGTCGGCCCTGGCGTCAGACGTGGGGGCCGTGTGCCTCGGCAGCCGCCGGATGCCCATTTGCGTCGTGGCCTGCGCTGTTACCCCGGGTGCTGCTGCGCGGTGCCCCGGGCTGACACGCACGCGTGTGGGCGGCGTGTGACAGCCGCCGTGTCCTGATGGTTGCTTCCTGCCGGTTGCGTTCCCGGATTCCGGGGCGCCGTTGTGGAGGGAGTCTCCACTGTGGACAGAGAGGCTGTAGCCCAAACAACTACGGGCAAGGCATCCCGGGCGCGGTACGCGTCCTCGGCGTTGCGGGAGGCGCAACGCATCTTCGCCCTCGTCACCGCGGAACCGACGAACCTGTTCTTGTACGGCGAAGACTTCGGCGACGAGCTGCCGCCTGGCCGGATCGGGTTGCCGAGACTGCGGGACCTGCTGCTGCGCCCGTCGACGCCGTTGGCGACGCGGGATGCGGTATGGCGTGAGCTGATCGGCCGGGCACAGGCGGATCGCTCGACCTGGGTGGTGGTGGCACTCGGCATGGCCATGCCGGGGCTCCGCCGGTGTCTACGCGGACTGAGCCTCGTGTTCGGTGGCGACCCGACCGACCTGGAGTCGGAGATCGCCAAGGGGTTCCTGGAGGCCCTGTACGCCGTCGATCCGGCCGAGTGGGCGCTGTGCGCCCGGCTGGTGCGAGCCGCGCACAAGGCCGGCACCCGCCTGGTGTACGCGGAGGCGGCCTTCGACGGCGCCCGCTGGGCGGAGTACCACTCGCGCGCCCCGGTCCCACCGTGGGGGCACCCGGACTTCCTGCTGCTCGGCGCGGTCGACGCCGGGGTCATCACCGACGCGGAGGCGAGGCTGATCGCCACGACCCGGCTGGAGCAGGTGCCGGTCGACGTGGTCGCCGGTGTGCTGGGTGAGCGCACCAACACCGTCGTACAGCGCCGCCACCGCGCGGAGGTCCGCCTGGCCCAGGCCCTCGCGGCGGGTGCGGTGACCGCGATGGACATCGGCGCCGACCTCACCTGGGTCCGTCCGGAGGAGACGGACGCGCCGGGGCTGTGTGACCCGCTGTGAACCCGTGTGACCGCGCGGGCCGGTCATCGCCGGCTCACACGGCGGCCTTTCCCGGTTGCGGGATCACCCGGCAGACGTCGGCGGCATCCCGTGTCGCCCGTGGGAGCAGCGGCCCGGCCGCGCCGGTGATGTCTGCAATCCCGATCGGACCTCGAACGGAGGAAGGAGCGCTCCCCGGTCCGCCTCCCGCGCGGCGACCCCTGTCAGCCGGCCGCGGCCCACACCCGCAGCCGCGGCCTGTGGAGGCGGGAGGCCCCTTCCATGAACCGTTTGAACCGTTTTCCTGCACGTGTTGTTGCCCGGTTGGTGACCGTCGCGGTCCTAAGCACCGCAGCGGTCGCCGCCGCGCTCGTCGCCGCATCGCCGGTCTTCGCTGCCGACCCGACCTACCTGGCGGTCAACACCATTCCCCAGGTCCTCGACCAGGCCACCAAGTGGCTGATGGGCATCCTCGCCGCCGTCGCCACCCTGTTCCTGACCATCGGCGGGGTCCGCTACGTTGCCGCCGGCGGCGACCCCGGCGAGGTGGAGAAGGCCAAGTCGGCGTTCAAGTCCGCCGGCGTCGGCTACGCCCTGGCCGCGCTGGCCCCGATCGTCGTGGGCATTCTCAAGTCGATCCTCGGGGTCGCGTAGCCATGGGCAGCTGGATCAAGGACATCGTCGCCGGCCTGGTCGACGCGGTCCTCAACACCATGACCTCAGCCACCATGACCGCGTTGAACTGGGTGCTGGGGCTGCTGTCGGCGACGGTGTTCACCAGCCCGGACGTCACCGGGCTGCCGCAGGTCCGCTTCGTCGCCGGCGACGCGCAGATCGCGGCGAACGCGGCCATGGTGCTGGTGGTGATGGTCGCCGGGATCATGGCGATGACCCACGGCAGCGTCCAGGACCGCTACACCATCAAGGAACTGCTGCCCCGGCTGGTCATCGGATTCACCGCGGCGAACCTGGCGATGCCGATCGTCTCCGGGGTGATCAAGGCCGGCAACGCGCTGACCCAGACCATGGCCGGCCAGCGGTTCAACTCGGCCGACTCGTTCAACCAGATCAAGCGGGTCATCACCGACACCACGACGGCCCCGGAGATGTTCCTCGTCGCCTTGGTGTTGCGGGAGCTGGCGCTGTGGATGCTGGTCCTGCTGGTGATCACCTGGCTGGGGCGGATCGGGGTGCTGCTGGTCGTCGCCGGGGTCGCGCCGGTGGCGTTGATGTGCCACGCCCTGCCGCAGACCGAGCCGGTGGCGCGGATCTGGTGGCGGTCGCTGATCGCCTGCCTGGCGGTGCAGGTGCTGCAGGCGATCACCCTCTACATGGCGGTGGCCACCCTGCTGTCGCCGCAGGCGAACCTGCCCGCCCTGGGGTTACCGCACGACCCGACCGGACTGGTCAACCTGCTGATCGCCTGTTTCCTGCTGTGGCTGGTCATCCGTATCCCGAAGTGGGTGGCCCGCAACTTCGGCGGGCCCGCCGCCCGCGGCGGCAACCTGCTCGGCAGCATCCTGCGCGTCGTCGTGGTGCAGCAGGCCCTCGGCGCGATCGGGCTGCGCGGCGGCCGACTGTCCGGCCGCGGCCGGGCCGGCGCCGGCGCCGCCGCGCGGGGGGCTCGGCAGCCCGCCACCCACCTGCACAACCACCAGCACGCCAACTCCCACCTGCACCAGCACCTGCACGTCCACCCACCGCGGCCGGACCGTCGCTACACCCCCGGCACGGCCGATGGCCCGAACCCGGCACCGACACGCACGGCCCGTCCGCACGGCGGGCGTACCCCGGCCGGCGCGCTACCCGCCGGCCCATCGGGCTCGGCCAGCACCACCAACCCGACGTCGCCGCCGCCGCCCGGACCGCGGGTCACCCCGCCCGGGGCGATCCCCACGCGGCGGCCGCGGTGGCAGGCCGCCGGAGCCCGGCCGTCGGCGACGGGCTGGCCGACCCCACCGCCACCACCACGGGCCACGCCGGCGCCGACCACGACGCGCCGGCCGTCGGGAACCGGCTGGCCCGCCGCGCCGGCACCACGGCCGCGCCCCGGCGGCCCGGGGCCACGGCGAGGAGGTGAGCCCGGTGGACGCTGACTACGGCCTGCAAGCGCAGGTACCCGCCGACATCGACGCCCCGGACCGGGTGCTGTACAGCCTGACCGCGCGGCAGGTAGCCATCCTCGCCGCGACCGGCGCCGTGCTGTGGGCCGCCTACCGCCTGCTGACCCCGCTGGTCCCCCCGTCCGTGGTGGGCATCGCCGCGGTACCCGTCGCCGCGGTGGCCGCCGGGCTGGCGTTGGGCCGCCGCGACGGAATCAGCATGGACCGCTGGGTCGCCGCCGCACTCGCCACGGCCCGAGCGCCACGGCTGCTCGTCGCCGCCGGCCAGCAGGTTGCGCCATTGCCGGCGTGGGCCGCCCCGATGCGCACGGCCGAGACGACCAACACCCGCCGCAGCACCCGGGCCGGCAGCCGCAGCGACACCCGGGGCGGCGCGGCCCGACGCCGCGCGGGCGGCGCCGCGCCGGTGCCGCGGCTGGCGCCGCTGCGGCTGCCCGCCGACCACATCAGTGCAGGCGGGGTGGTCGACCTCGATGGGCACGGCAGAGACGGGCAGGGCCGGGTGGCGCTGACCGCGGTGTCCACGGTCAACTTCGACCTGCGCAGTTTCGACGAGCAGACGGCGCTGATCGAGGCGGCCGGGCGGTGGCTGAACTCGCTGTCGGCCCCGACGCAGATCGTGGTCTCCACCCGCCGGGTCGACATGGACGCCCACGCCGAGCTGATCGAGCAGCGGCTGGACTACCTACCGCACCCGGCGTTGGCCGAGGCCGCAGCCGGCTACGCCGATTTCCTGCGCCAGCTCGGCGACGAACGCGACCCCCTCGACAGGCGGATCGTGGTCGCGCATCGCGTCGGCGCCGGCGCGGACCCGGGCGTGGCCCGCCGCCACGCCGAGCACACCGCCCGGGCGCTGTCCGGACTCGGCGCCCCGACCCGCGTCCTCGACGGCGGGCAGGTCACCGACGTACTGGCCACCGCGTGCAACCCGTGGCACAACACCGGATTCGGCCGACCCACCCCAGACGCGGTCATCACCGGACCCAACACCGGCATCGGCGAAACGGAGTAGCCATGCTCAGCCCGCTGCGCGGACGAACCCGTACTCGCGATCACGCCAGTGCCGATTCCCCGTCCGGAGGACCGGTCGGGGTGGCGGGGGTGGTGGGGCCCGATTATGTCGAGGTCGGGGCGCGACGGCTGGGGCTGGGCGCAGGCTACGCGGCCACGTTCGCGGTGACCGGCTACCCGGCCACGGTGGGTGGGGTGTTCCTGGAGACCATCCTGTCCTGGCCCGGTCGGATGGATGTGGCCATCCACATCGACCCGATCCCCGCCGACGTGGCTGCTGGGAAGCTGCGCCGGCAGCGGGCCAAGTTCGAGTCCTCGCGGCGCATCGACGCGGACAAGGGACGCCTGGGCGACCCGCAGGTCGACGCGGCCGCCGAGGACGCCGCCGATCTGGCCGACCGGGTGGCCCGCGAAGCCGCCCTGGTCGAGGCGTGCGCGCGGGTGCGGGCCGCGGCGGCGGCGATGCTGCTGGACCTGCAGCCGCTCACCTGGCGGCACCTGCAGGGCTGGACCTCCACCCTGCCGCTGGGTGTGGATGCGGTCCACATGACCCGCGTCCTGGACACCACCGCCCTGGCCGCGGCGTTCCCGTTCGCCTCCCCCGACCTGCCGGCGCCACTGCCCGGTGACCCGCCGCTGCTGGGTGGGGTGCTGTACGGGGTGAACGTGGCCTCCCCCGGGGTGGTCATGTGGGACCGGTGGTCTCAGGACAACCACAACTCGGTCATCCTGGCCCGCTCCGGTGCGGGCAAGTCGGTGCACGTCAAGCTGGAGGTGCTGCGCAGCATGTACCTCGGCGTCCAGGTTGCGGTGGTCGACCCCGAGGACGAGTACGTGCTGCTCGCGCACCGCGTCGGCGGTACCGTCGTGCAGCTCGGCGCCCCCGGGGTGCGGCTGAACCCCATGGACATCCCCGCCGGTGACCGGCGACCGGGTGCGCTGACCCGCCGCCAGCTGTTCCTGCACACCGTGGTGGCGGTGCTGGTCGGGCAGGAGCTACCGCCGCTGGAAGTCGCCGCGCTGGACCGGGCGATCATTGCCACCTACCACGCCGCGGGGATCACCGCCGACCCGGCCACCTGGGACACCCCGGCCCCGCTGCTGCGCGACCTGCACGCCACCCTCGCGGCCGACGACGACCCGGCCGCCGGCATGTTGGCCGCTCGGCTGGGGCCGTGGACCGAGGGCAGCTTCAAAGACCTCTTCGACGGTCCGACCACGTCCCGGCCCGACGGGCACCTGGTGGTGTGGTCGTTGCGGCATCTGGCCGATGAGCTGAAAACCATCGGCACCCTGCTGGCGTTGGACCACATCTGGCGGCAGATCGACCGGCCCGTCCCCAACCGCGGGCCAGAGCCAGCGCAGCAGGTCAGGCGGCTGGTGGTGGTCGACGAGGCGTGGATGATGCTGCGCGACGGCGCCGCCGCGACCTGGATGTTCCGGATGGCCAAGGCGGCCCGCAAACGCAACGCGGGCCTTGCGGTGATCACCCAGGACGCCGCCGACGTTCTGGGTTCGGAGTTGGGCCAGGCGGTGGTCGCCAACGCGGCCACCCAGATCCTGATGCGGCAGGCCCCGCAGGCCATCGACGCGGTCGGCGACGCGTTCGCGCTGACGGGCGAGGAGCGGCATCTGCTGCTGCAGGCCCGGCCGGGCGAGGCGCTGCTGGTGGCCGGCTCCTATCGGGTGCGCTACCAGGTGGTGGCCTCCGGCAGGGAATTGCCGCTGGTGCTGACCAGCAGCCAACCCAACCAACCACCAGCGTCCGCCGCGGCCCCGGCCTGGGCCGATGACGACACCGACCTGTTCTAGCAAACCCAGGGATCACCCATGCTGCCGCTGCTCTCGCCATCGCGTCCGATCCACGGCCCGACCCCGCCACCGTCGCCGTCGCCGTCCACTCCGCCGGCATCCGCACCGCCCGGTCTGGGGCCGCTGCTTCACCATCTCGCCGGGTGGCTGCCGTCCTGGCCGTGGCTGGCCGGCATCGCCCTGATCGCCGTTGCTGGGTCGGTGGCCGGCTACACCCGCCTGCTCGGCTGGCGGCACCGGCTGCTGGTTCAGCATGCCCGGCAGGTCAACATCGTGCCGCCGCCCGAGGTCGACCCGGCCAGCGCCGGCCAGTTCTGGGCCACCGTCTACGGCACGCTGCACCGCACCTGGTGGCGCCGCCTGCTCTACGGCACACCCCATCTGGCCTACGAGTACCGGTGGACGGGGCGGGCGTTGACCATCAGCGTCTGGGTGCCCGGCATGGTCGCCGCCGCTGCGGTCGCCGCCGACGCCCGCGCCGCCTGGCCGGCCGCGACCGTCACCGTCCACGACGACCCGACCCCACCCATCCCGCTGGATGTCACCGGGCAGGCGGGTGGGGCGCTGCTGCCCGTGCTCGCCGAGGCGTACCCGCTGCGCGTCGAGCACGACACCGACCCCCTGCGCCAACTGGTCGCCGCGGGTACCGGGCTGCGCCACCACGAACACGCCTGCATCCAGGTCCTGGCCCGGCCCGCCGCACCCCGCCGCATCGCCCGGCTACGCCGTACCCCCGCGCAGCTGCGCGACCCCGCCGCCAGCCGGGGTATGGACGCCGCCGCCCCATTGCGGTGGCTGCTCGACGCCGTCACCCCCGGCCCCGCCGGGGCGGGATCCAAAGACACGACGAGGACTGCGTTGCGGCCGGATCCGGCCCGCGACCGTGATGTGCGGGTCGCGGTGGACAAGGTGACGGCCGGGCCGCACTGGGAAACCTCCATCCGCTACGCCGCCGCCACCGCAAGTCCCCGCGGTGAGGACAGCCCGGCGCTGACCGAGCGAATGTCCGGGCTGGCCGGCGGGATCGCCGGTAGCTTCGCCGTCTACACCGCCGCGAACCGGCTGCGCCGGGTCCGGCTGCGCCACCCGGTCGGGGTGCTGGCCGCGCGGCGGCTGCGGCACGGGTTCGTGTTGTCCACCCCGGAACTGGCCGCCATCGCCGGGCTGCCCACCGATCTGGCCGTGCCGGGTCTCACGCGCGCCAGGGCCAAGTCGGTACCGGCACCGATCCAGGTCCCCACGGGCGGCCGCGGCACCATCACCTTGGGACGCGCCCTTGTCGGTGGACACGCCGTGGCCCTGCCGGTACCCGATTTCCGGTACCACACCCACATCGAAGGCTCCACCGGGTCGGGCAAGACCACGCAGCTGCTGCACGTCAGCCTGGCCACCATCGAGGCCGGCCGGGGCCTGGTCGTGGTCGATCCGAAAGGGGATCTGGTCAACGACATCCTCGACCGGCTGCCCTTCGAGTACGCCGACAAGATCGTGCTGCTCGACCCGGCGCAGGACCCGCCGCCGGCGTTCAACCCCCTGGAAGGCGACGACGACGACCTGGTCGTGGACAACATCGTGTCCATCTTCGGCAAGATCTACGCCCGGCACTGGGGGCCACGCATCGACGACATCCTGCGCTCCGCGCTGCTGACGTTGATGGGCCGGGCCAACCCGATGCTCACCCTGGTCCCGCCGCTGTTGCTGGACCGGCAGCTCCGGGCCCAGATGACCGCGTCGCTGGGTGACCCGGCTGGGCTGGGCGGCTTCTGGACCTGGTACGACAGCCTGCCCGAAGGCATCCGCGCCCAGGCCAACGGGCCGGTCCTGGCCCGGCTGCGGGCGATGCTGACCCGCCGGTTCGTGCGCCGGGTCGTCGGCCAACCCCACTCCTCCTTCGACATGAGCGAGGTGTTGGACGGCGGGATCCTGCTGTGCCGGCTGCCCAAGGGCGTGCTCGGCGACGACACCGCCCGGCTGCTCGGCTCGTTTGTCGTCGCCTCGGTGTGGCAGGCCGCCACCGCCCGCAGCGCGCGACCCGAACGGGCCCGCCGCGACGCCGTCCTGGTCGTCGACGAATGCCAGAACTTCCTGAATCTGCCCCGCTCCATCGACGAGATCTGCGCCGAGGCCCGCGGCTACCGCCTGTCCCTGGTGCTCGCGCACCAGAACCTGGTCCAACTCCCCCGCGAGACGGCCGCGGCGATCTCCGCGAACTGCCGGAACAAGATCTACTTCACCTGCTCCCCGGAAGACGCCCGGGTCCTCGCCCGGCACACCCTGCCCGAACTCGACGAGTTCGACCTGTCCCACCTGGACGCCTACACCGCCGCCGCCAGGCTGGTCATCAACGGAGCGGAGACACCGGCGTTCACCCTGGCCACCAACCCGCCGCCGCCGATCATCGGTAGTGCCGACGCGATCCGGGCCCGCTGCGCGCAGCTCACCGCCGCCCGGCTGCCCACCAGCCAACCGGCCAACGCCCAACAGGCCGGGCTGCCTCCGGACGCAGACCAGCGCGGCCGACGGTCACAGCGCGGGCAAGGCCGCCGGCTGCGGCCGGTACCACCACCGGTCGACAGCTGAACACAACCCTGCTGTCCAACCCAGACCAGGCAAACCCAGAACAAGCAAGCCCCGATCAGACAAATCCAGGCCCGGCGGCAGGGACAGCACAAGCGACAGCAGCAGGGGCGGCGGCGTACTGCCACCCCTACTGCTGCCCCGAACCCGACGACAGCGCAGGAAGGACCGGTTGATGACGACGCGACGGCCGCCCCGACTTCCCCCTGCGGGGGATACCTCCTCCACACCGGACACCCTCTCCCCTCACCCGTCGTCCTCCACCTCCTCCACGTCCTCGGTTTCCTCCTCCTCCGTGTCCACCACGTACCCCGTCTCGGCCTCCTCCGGGTCGGCCCGCTCCGCCGCCACCGGTGTGCTGCCCGCTCAAGCCCACCTCACCGACCGGGACCGGCAGATCGCCGACTGGCTGGACCGCCACGGCGTCCTGACCACCGCCCAGATCACCGCCGTGTTCTTCCGAAGCCCCATCACCGCCGCCCACCGACTGGCCAAACTGCGTACCGTCGGGCTCGTCGACCGGTTCCACCGGCCGATCACCCGCGGCGGCTTCGGCCCGTGGCACTGGGTCATCGGCCCGCTCGGCGCCGAAATCACCGCCGCTTCCCGTGACGAAGCCCCGCCCACCGGTGCGGCGCTGCGCCGCCGGCACGCCCGACTGGCCGACAGCAGCCACCTGGCCCACCGGCTGGGCACCAACCAGTTCTTCATCGACCTGCACACCCACGCCCGCCACAGCGACGGCACCGCCGCGCTGCGGCTGTGGTGGTCCGAACGCGACACCGCCAAACGGTTCCGGCGCCCGATCCGCGCCGACGGGCACGCCCTCTGGCACGAGAACGGCACCACCATCGGCCTGTTCCTCGAATACGACACCGCCGGGGCCGAGAACCTCGCCCGCCTGCTCGACAAGCTGCACGGCTACGAAGAACTGGCCGGTGACGGTGGACCGGCCTACCCCGTGCTGTTCTGGCTCCACTCCGCCGACCGGGAAACCCACCTGCACCAGATGCTCGCCCATCGAGGCCCCGGCCCGGTACCAGTCGCCACCGGCCTCCACACTCCCGGCGCCGACCCAGCCGGCCCGGTCTGGCGGCTGGCCGGCGACCCACGACCCGCACGGCGCCGCCTGGCCGAACTCCCCAGCCGCCACGGCCAACCCGACAGCGTCTACAACCCCCACTACGACAGCCTCGGCCTCGCCGAGTAGCCACCGATGAGCCCCGCGACGTCAGCAGCGCCCCGGGGCCAGCCGGATCAGCCCTCTCACAGCGGCAGTCACGCAATCACACGAACTCACGGCGACTCACAACCCCAGGTCAGGGCCACGATGGGTCCAACGCCCAGGGTTTGGGCTGTGACAGCCGGCCCGGCTACGGTAAAGGCTCACACCATTCACCTTGACAACCGCACCACCGCAAGCCCGCCCCGACGAACCCGGGCACGCCGGACGCCGCACCGCCCACCCGCCCTTTCGGCCGGTCGGCCGCGACCACACCCCGCGACAGCCCTCAATCGCCACCACCGCGGACCTGCATCGCACCACCACGGACTCACCGCACACCGCACCACCACTGGCTCACCGCACCACCACTGGCTCACCGCACCACGCACTCACCGCACCACGCACTCACCGCACCAGCACAGGCCGCTCACACCGCAGCCCACCGACCAGCCGGCTGTCGCCGGACCCTCGACGGGCAGTGCTCGCGTGCCAGTACGTCGCCGCAACCCCAGCCGACCAGGTCCACACACCTGTTGCACGGCAAGGCCCGATCTCTCCCATACCCATGCCGCCGAAACAACCGGCGACCACATCCGCTGACCGCTGAGCGCCGCGACAGCTGTCAATCCCGTGCACACCGCGCCACATGCCGACGGTCATCGGCCGCCGCGCCGCAATGGACGTCCGCGGAACGACATCGCCGTGTCCGCCGCTACGACCGAAGCCGCCCGTTGACACAGCCCGGTGTCGTTAACGGCTGACGCCCACAGCGTCTGACCAGACACCGCCACACCCACCGAGGTCCACGAGCCGAACAACCCCGACCGGGGGCGCTCGGCCGGTTCTGCATGTCCACCCACGTCGACCGTGACCAACGCGTCAGGAGGACCCATGTCCCTGCTCAACACCTTCTACCCGCAACACCTGCTGCCGACCGGCGAACAGTGCCCGGTCTGCGTCGACCCGATCAACCTCGTGGTGTGTCTGCCACCGGCCGGCGGACGGCACCTGCTCGCTCTGGTGGGCGACCTTGTCGAGCGGCTGCGGCCGCACGTGGGCGCCGCCGGTCTGCTGGATGGCCGCCATTTCATGCTGTGGCGTCGCCCCGACCCCACCGAGGCCCGGCTGCTGGTGCTACCGGCGCCGGACCCGCAACGCCCTGGCCCGATCTGGTGCGCCGGCGGCCCGGTCGGCCTGCTGGACCTGGCCACCACGACGCAGCTGCTGCGCGAGTGTGCCCCACCCGATCTTGAGGACTGGCACACCGCCGTGGCCGGTACCGAACCGGCCCGGCCGTGGTGGCACTACCTGGACGCGCACAACGCCGACCCGGACGGCTACCCGGCGGCACGGGCGATCGCCGACTTCGAGGCCCAACCACGCATCGCGGCGATGGTCGCCTCCCCCGCCACCGACGCCGGTGAGCGGTTCACACCGGACATGTACGGACCCGGCCTGGAAGCCCTGCACACCGGCGACCCCGACGTCTACGCCGACTACCAGGCCGGGCTGCTGACCTTCGGCGACGGGCTGGTCACCCTCGACGGGCAACTGCTCATCCCGTCGTTTAGCCCGGTGCTGGTCGAACAGACCCTCGCCGAGCGGCAGGTCTTCCACGACCGGGCCCGCGACTACGTCGCCGCCCTCGACCCGACCACCCTGCTGGTCGCGGTCACCTGCCTGCCATGACCACACCCGGCCCCCACCCAGACCCACAGCACACGCCGGTGAGCACCGATACCGACGACCAGCAGCCCCCCAACCGGACCGAGGAGTTCTGGCTGTACGCCGGGCGGCGCGTGGGCCGGGCCGGCAAACCCATCGACGCGTGGGTACCCGGCGAGAACGGCACCGCACAGCCGCTGTTCTACGCCGTCGACAAGGGCCCAACTCCGGTCGTGGGAGCCCTGTACCGGGTCACGCTCACCCGCGACGGCGACGAATGCACCCTCCACGGCCGCCCCGCGTTCTCCCGCAGCCAGGTCGCCGACCTCGACACCCGCGTGCAATGGGCCGCCCGGGACATGGCCGCCCGCGCCCGGCTGTCGGCGCTGCGCCGCGAACGCGCCGCAGCCAAACGCAACGATGCCCGCAACGACCTTGACGAGCTGATCGAACCGCTGCGTGTGGTTGCGGCCAAGCTGCGCGTCGGCGCCGACCGCGACGCGTTCCTCGCCTATGTTCTGCGCCGGCTGACCTCCGCCTGGTAACGGGGTACAACTGCCGCCGACCATCGGCGATCGGTGGCTGGCCCAGCACTCCACGGCCGGCCAGCAAGCCTGGCCCCGGTGGGCGCCTGCGGCCCCGAACGCACACGCCACGAAATCGCCACGCGCCCCGTGACCCGACCCGGCACGGGCATTGTCTTTCGGCCCCCACGGCCGCATCCCGCAACGGCAACCCGCGCGGCGCGGCCACCGGCCGCACCGCGTCGCCGTTACCGCTCTCGGAAGGAGACGACGGTGGACACGATCGCCACCAACCCCAACCAGGCCGACGACCCCGTCGGCGACCCCGCCGAGGCCGCCCTCCAGAGGCCGCTAATCGGCGTCGACGACGCGCAGTCGGCGAAACCCGGCAGGCTCAGCGGCCAGCAACACGACGCCACGGACGCGGACGGCACCGCCGACCGCGGACCAGCGGCTGACCAACCCGGGCGCCCGCACCATCTCGGCCGCCGGGTCGGGGCCTGCCGATGAGCGAGGTTGCTGTCCCGCCGGTACCCGTCTGGCTGGCGCACCGGCCCACCGTCGGCGGTCTGGTCGTACCGTGGATCACCCCACGGGGCGGCGACGGCCGGTACCTGTTCGGTGTGCTCGACCCGGTCCGGCAACACGCCGCGCTCACCAGGCGGCTGTGTCAGGTGTGCGGTCGGCCGCTGGGCCGGCGACTGGTGCTGCTGATGCGCGCGTCCGATCTGCCCCGCCGCTGCACCGCCGAGCCCGGCTGCGACCCGCAATGTTGTGCCTACGTGCAGGCCGCCTGTCCGATGGTGGCCGGCCGGATGAGGCACTACCGGTCCAGCCCACCCCGGCTGGGGCCGGACATGGTCCCCGCGCCGGACACCGCGGCCCGGTTGGGAAGGCCCGCGCCGGCATGGTTCGCGGTGTGGCTTTCCGAGTACCGGGTGGTCGTCGACCCGCTCGCCGAGGGTCTGGTCGCCTCCTACGCGCACACCCAACCGCTGCGCATCCGCCCCATCGGTGGATGGCTGCCAGCCGGCGCCTGACCGCCTGCTGATCCAACCCTTTCACCCGTCGACGCTGCACCACCGACTCGGTCGCAGCCCGACCGTACCTGTTCTGGCCGTTGCCCGGCCGCCTTTCTCGCGCCGTTGTTGCGCACCCGGGCACGGCCGATGGGCCGTGCCCGGGGTTCACCCAACCTCTTGTGACGAAGGGGGAGCCCTGATGGGCCACAAGCAGCACCACCAGCCTCGCAACCAGCAACGCCGTACATCGTCGACCACGGACCCGCGTCGCCCGGTACCGGGAGCACCGGCTCTGTGTCCCGCCCTGTCAACCGCCGGCAGCCAACCGGCCATTGCCGTGGTGGGCGGGTCGCTGACCGGTCCCGCCACCGCTTTGCTGTTGCTGCACGCCGGGTTCGACCGCGTCGGTGTGTACGAAGCTGTCCCGGCCGCCGCACCGCAGCACGGCGGCCTGATCACGCTGGAGCATTCCGCGCTGGACATCCTCGACGGCGTCGGCGTCGACCAGGACGAGTTCGTCAAGTACCCCACCGAAACGATCAAACAGATCGCCGTGCGGGACCGAAAGGCCGCAGACACCGTGGCACGCACCTACCCAGGTCGGCTGACCACGTGGACCCTGCTGCACCGCGCCCTGATGGCGCGGGTACCGGCCGAGGTGGTGCACACCGGCCGGCGGGTCACCGGCCTGACCGAACACCACGAACAGCACCCCGGACCGCATCAAGGGCATCAGGGTGGTCGGCCGGTGCTGCGATTCGCCGACGGTTCCGAGCAGTGCGTGGACCTGGTCGTGTTCGCCGACGGCCGCTCGTCGCTCGGCCGAACCCTGCTCGACCCCGGCAGAACGTTGCGCTACGCCGGGTACGTCGCGCACCGCGGCGCCGCCCCCGGCTGCCCCCACGACCTGGTGGATTTCCTGCGCTTCGAGCCCTGCCCCGGGGTGCAGTTCAACGTGGCTCCCGTACCCGGCGCGGCCGACTGGACGTTCTACCTCAACGCCACCGCCGACCAATACACCGCCAGCTTCGGCGCGCCACCCGCCCGGCGGACCTTCGCCCTGCCCCAGCACGTGTCGGCGGCCGCCCGCACGCACGTGGACGCCAGCGCCGAACAGTATCTGCCCGCCGATCAGGCCGCGATCGTGCACACCACCACCACGAGGATGGCGGTGCCGGTGATGGACATCGACCCACCCACCCAGATGGCGTGGCCGGTCGGCGCCGGGTACGCGGTCCTGCTCGGCGACGCGCTGGCCCCGGTCCGCCCACACACCGCCCGCGGCGCCAACAACGGCATCGAGCAGGCCGCCGGACTGGTGGCCGCGCTGCGCCAGCACCGCAAGTACGGAGCCGACCTCGCCGGCGCACTGAACGGGTGGCAGCGGCGGCACCTACCCACCGCGGTCGCCGCGGTCCGGCTCGGCCCGGTCATCGGCGCCCGGCTGGGCCTTGGCAGCCACACCGCAGCCACGAGCTAACGCCACCACCCCACCGAGCCGCAGCGGCTCGCCCAGACCCATCGTCGACCGCCAGCACCACGCCGCCCAGCGCCGGCCTGATCCGCGTGCAAGCCAACCGGCGCCGGCCCCGCACAGAGCGCCACACGCCGAGAGCACCACCGCTCGTCGCTGACCAGTGCGGTAGCGACCGGCGTCGCCGGCCCTCTCGCCTGATTCGCCCTTCCTGCACCGACTACTGGCCGTTGCCCGGCCACATCCGCGCATCCGCGCGCACCCCGGGCACGGCCAGTCGGCCGTGCCCGGGCTCCGCCTTCCACCACCGAAGGGAGCCCCCCGATGGGCCACCACCAAGGCGCACGCCACACGCCGGTCCGCACCGGCGGCGGTGACACCGCGACCGCCAGCGACCACCCCGGGCCGGCGCGCGGCGCCACCGCGCCTGGCGGCGCCGATCTGCTGCACCGCGCCCAACACGGCGACCGGCTGGCCTTTGAACACCTCTACCGCCGGTACGTCGGCAACGTCCAGCGCTACGTCATCGTCCGAATGCGCGACTGGGACCGCGACGCGATACCCGACCTGGTCCAGGACACCTTCTGCATCGCCCTAGCCGAACTGCACGCCGCCGACCCGGACGTGTTGGGTTGGCTGATCGGGCTGGCAGCCAAAGCCTGCACGCGACACCAATGGGCGCTGCGACGGTATCTGCGGGCCGCGTGGACCGTCGGCGAGGTCGCCGAGCGGACCGCCACCCACCAGGTACCGGCCAGCGGCAACCCCGCGGGTGCCTGCGGCTCGGGGCCGTTCGCGCACGCCCTGGCCAGACTCGCCCCCGCCGAACGGCGCGCGATCCAACTGCGTTACCTGGACGGTCTTGCCCGGTCGATGACCGCGCAGCTGATGGGAACCACAACCCACACCGTGCGAACCCTGGAGCGGCGGGCGTTGCACCAGCTACGCCTCAGCCTCACCGCCACCGACCCGACCGGCGCTGACACGCCGGTCTCACCGGCGCAGCCGGCAGCCAGAGGCGCGCGCCACTAGACCTCAAATAAGCGAGGTTCGGGCTTGATGTGCCCGGGAACCCGCGATCGTTTGGTGGATGGTCTCCACGATCGGGTAGTCGCGGGTCGTGGGTGACCGTCGAGGCGGGCGCGGAGCCCGTGCCCGTCCGTTTT
>WNGB01011292.1_pt1 | contig 19520 bp, 17 predicted proteins | sample 5400681 | NCBI WGS metagenome assembly WNGB01 (sample SAMN13153367, study PRJNA577476) | soil metagenome | isolation source: 115 cm soil or saprolite under grassland replicate 2 | place: USA:California | collected 2016-06-15
CTCCCGCGGTCCCGAGCTCCCGCAGAAGGTAGGTCAGGACCATGTCCGGATCCCGTCGGATCGCGCCGACGATGTCCTCGAAGTTCCGGAGGATCGTCGTCTTCCCCTCGATCACGACGTCGGGGGCGGGGACCTGGAACCGCTCACCGCTGCTGAGCGCGGCCGGGAGGGCCTTCTTTGCGCGGGTGAGGAGCTGGTCGTAGCTGAAGGTGGACACGAGGGACGACGAAGCCCGGGGTCGGTTTAAAGGTTGTGGGCTCAAGCCGCGGCGGCGCGGACGAGGCCCAGGTGAATCGGCGAAGGCCGCAGCGGTCGAGATCGCAACTCCGGATGGAATTGAGACGCGACGAAGTACGGATGGCCCTTGAGCTCGAGGACCTCCATGCGCCGGCCGGCGTCGGAACGGCCAACGTACCGCAATCCGGCGTCCTCGAGTTTGGCGATGTACGCGGGGTTGATTTCGTAACGATGCCGGTGCCGCTCGAAGATCTTCGTGGACCCGTAGAGCTTTGCGGTCATCGAGTTCGGATCGACGTCGATCTCGTGCGCGCCGAGCCGCATCGTCGCGCCCATCCCCTTGACGCTCCGCTGCTCCGGCAGCAGGTCGATGACCGGGTGCGGCGTCTTCGGATTGAACTCGGAGCTGTTCGCGTCCTTGAGGTGGAGGACGTCCCGTGCGAAGCCAACCGTCGCGAGCTGGAACCCCAGGCAGACGCCCTGGAACGGGATGTCGTTCTCCGCGGCGTATCGGGTGGCGGCGATCTTCCCCTCGATCCCGCGATCCCCGAACCCACCCGGCACGAGGATGCCGTCTGCCCCGTCGAGCGCCTTCGTCCCGTGCTTCTCGATGTCGAGCGACTCCACCCACTTGAGGTTCACGTGCACGCGGGCGTGGGCGCCCGCATGGTGGAACGCCTCGATGTGGCTGATGTACGAGTCTTTCAGGTGGGTGTACTTGCCCACGAGCGCGATCGTCACCTCCTTCTCGGGATTCTTCAGCTTCTCGAGGTACTCTTTCCACTCCCGCATGTCCTCGGCCTTCGGCTCCAACTGGAGCGTCTTCATGATGTACTCCGTCAGGCCTTGGCCGTCGAAGAGGAGCGGCACGTCGTAGATCGTGGAGGCGTCTGGCGCGCTGATGACCCCCTCGACGGGCACATCGCAAAAGAACGCGATCTTCTTCTTGATGTCTGGCTCGAGGGAGTGCTCGCCGCGCGCGACGATGACGCTCGGTTGGATCCCCATGGACCGGAGTTCCCGCACGCTCTGCTGCGTCGGCTTCGTCTTCTGCTCTCCGACCGCGCCCATGATCGGCACGAGCGTCGTGTGGACGAAGAAGACGTTTTCCTTGCCGATCTCTTGGCTCAGCTGGCGAACCGCCTCGAGGAACGGCATCCCCTCGATGTCGCCGACCGTGCCCCCGACCTCGACGAGGACGACGTCGGCGCCCTCCTTCTCCCCCACGCCGCGGAGCTGCGCCTTGATTTCATCCGTGACGTGCGGGATGATCTGGACCGTTTTGCCGAGGTAGTCGCCGCGTCGTTCCTTCTCGATCACCGCGCGATAGACTTTCCCCGTCGTGATGTTGTGGTCCCCGGTCAAGTTGACGTCCAGGAATCGCTCGTAGTTGCCGAGGTCCAAGTCGACCTCGGAGCCGTCGTCGAGGACGAAGACCTCGCCGTGCTGGTACGGATTCATCGTGCCCGCATCGACGTTCAGGTAGGGATCGATCTTGATGGGGCAGACCTTCAAACCCTTCGACTTCAGTAGGACCCCGATCGAAGAGGTGCTGATCCCCTTTCCGAGGCCCGACAAAACGCCACCCGTGACAATGACATACTTCACGTCAATTCACGGGATTGGTCCATCTGGCGGGTCCGAGATAAACTTTGCGTCGTGGCTTTTCCCGAATGCTCGAAAATCGTCCGCGGGAGCGATGGGGTGCGCACGTTTCGGAGAAACGCTTTAACGCACGGGCGTCTACTCCGGCTATGTGACATCATGGAACTGACCCAGTATCAAGGCCTGCCGCTCGGTTCTCTCGCGCCGGACTTCTCCCTCCCAGGGGTTGATGGCAAGACGCACTCGCTCTCTTCCTTCAAAGACAAGCCGATTCTCGTCGTCGCGTTCTGGTGCAATCATTGCCCCTACGTCCAAGCGTGGGAGGACCGTACGATTGCGGTTCAAAAGGACTTCGCCAGCAAGGGCGTTCAGTTCGTCGCGATCAACGCGAACGATGAGGAGAGCTATCCGGAAGATGACTTCGCCCACATGATGGCTCGCGCGAAGCAGAAGGGCTACAACTTCCCATATCTCCGCGACGAGAGTCAGAAGTCCGCGGAGGCTTACGGAGCGGTGTGCACGCCGGACTTCTTTGTCTTCGACGCGGGTCGAAAGCTTCGGTACCGCGGCAAGCTCGACGACTCGAAGGATCCGAAGGGTGTGAAGAACCACGTGTTGCGTGACGTCTTGGACTCGCTCGTGGTTCACAAGGATCCGAAGGTAAGCTTCGTGCCGCCGATGGGCTGCTCGATCAAGTGGAAGGCGGGCCACTGGGGATAAGCAGAGTCGGAGTGCTCGTCGTTCGCGTTGCGACCGGATAAGCCTGGAACGCGGAGTGGTAGTACCAGGTCAAGGTCACGACGGACGACAGTTGAAGTTCCGCGCCGTCCTCAATCCGCACCTTAATCACGAAACTGGCCTGGTTCTGGAAGATTGGCCGGCTCTTCAGGAAGGACTCGCCATGGACCGACCAGTGTGCGATTCCTCGGTTTGGCTCCTCGTATCCGACGACGCCCGCCGGGAATGTGAAGGTTCGCTCGATGTCAGCGAATGCCAGGATGAGCGGTCCGTCGTGGTCCCCGACCCATGGGTAGTGGACCATCGTATCCGCGGTGGGGTTGGTCCGTAAGGTCACGTCTGCCTCGTAGGGCTGGATCGATGGATCGGTTACGGAGTTTCCAACGGTGACGACGAGATAGTAGTAATCGTGGGAGGCGTCTCCGTCCGGAATCCGGATGAACTCCGTCGTGAGGGACATCGCGTCCGTCGGGAGAGCGACCTCGGAGGGGCCGAGACGGATTGTGTCCGTCACCAAGCTCAAGACGAGCCCCACGAGGACGGCGCCAATGATCGCGATCGCTAGGCGGCGATCTCTTCGGAGGCGCTCGATTAGCGGACCGATGATGGTTGACTGGCGGATTTCGATCTCATCCCTCCACGGGTAACACTTCGTCGGAGGCGTCCGAGCCGCCATTCGAGGAAGGAGTACACCGCTCCGAGGTTCCCGTTCCGATTGTATACGCGTCGAACCCTTAAGGTCTCGGTTTCGTCGGGTTTGAGTTCATCGACGAATTTGCACAGATTTAAGACGGCTCGGGTCAGCTCGTCAACGATTGTCCGCGAAAGCGGATTCAAGTCGACGCTGATGACCGTCTTCTTCATCCGGACCAGCGCTTCTGCGCGGTCGCCGTCTTCCAGGGGGACCAAGACCACGTCCGCACCGAAGATGCCGTCGCGATGAGAGAGGGCTCGTTTGGACTCGATACCAGGGATCCGGGCGTTCGGACGGAGACCGAGCACGTTTCGCGCTCCAGCTCGCTCCAATTCTCGGACGACGCGACGCACGCGGACTTCCGACCGATGAAACAGATTCACCTCGATTCGAGCCGGAATCATCTTCGCCAGCCGGACGACTTCCCGGCTCGCGAGGGCGGCGACATTTCCGTTGACCGAGATGACGGGGCGCGCCGCAGCGAGCAGGTACGCCGCCGCGGCGCGTTCTGCTACGAGCGCCGGGGCACTCGTCATCTCCCCGAAGAGATAGTCCCACGCCTCTCCGCGGCCGTGGGCGATCAGGCCCTCCGGGACGACGATGCCCGCCTTCCATGCCCGGACAAGCCTTTCCCGTCGGACCAGGGAATCGTACCTCGGGTGGGACCGTGGGATCTTCATGTCATCCGCCGGATCCGGTCCACGAACTTCCCGCATCCGTGCCACAAGGGGTCGGCGGTCGGGAGTTTGTACCTCGCCTCGTACGACCGTGCGGTCTCCTCGACTTCGTCCCGAGTCATGTTCTCATGGTTGATTCCAATGCCAATGACCATCCCGTTCCCCGCGTTGCGCGCGAAGAATTCCAACCATTCGATCTCCTCTTCCACGGTCGGCATGGGCCACGCGACGACGTCGCGTCGGAAGCTCCGGGTCTTGCGAGCGGGCGCGTGCATCATCACGATGCCCGACGGCATCGAGGCGGTGATGATCGCGCGGCTCCCGCAGACGTACGCGGGGTGGGAGATGCTCCCTTGGCCTTCGACGACGATCACCTTCGGTTTCGTCTCGTCGTACGCGCGGACGATTTCCGACTCGAGTTCACCGACCATGAAGTCGCCCTTGATCGAGTCGAGGGGAACGCCATACGCCGAGCCTTGCAGCAAGCCCGTCTGCCCGGTCGCCACAAAGGTCGCCGGGAGGCCGGCGGCGTTCAGGGCGTCGGTCAGGAGGAGCGCCGTCGTCCGCTTGCCGATCGCTCCGTCGGTCCCGAGCACCGGAATCCGGAGGCAGGGAAGCCCTCTCGACAGGTCGCTGAACTGCTTCGACTCGCGGACCGGACGCGGTTTTCGGACGTCAATCAGGTGGACGCCATGCTGTGCCGCGAGCGCCGCGAACTCGGGGTCGTCGCCCAGGTATTCGTGGAGCCCGGCGACGACGTTCAGGCCCCGCTCGATCGCGTGCCGGATGACCCCTCGGAACTCGGCGGGGATGTACCCACCGAACGTCGCGACGCCGATCACGAGGCACTCCGGTCGGCCTCTCTCAATCGCCTCATCGAGGCTCGCGACGATCGGGATGCCGTTCGGGCGGCCGTCCAAGAGATCGCCCGCATCCCGGCCGGCCTTCGTTCGGTCGATCACGGCCGTGATTTCGTACCGTTTCGAATATCGCACGAGGCCGTTCGCGGTCTTCCCCGTGCTCTGGCCGAAATAGCCGTCGCACAGGATTGCGGCCCGCTCCATCGAACCAATCCCTCGTGATAACGGCGGGCGAAAGTCCATACTCGTACTAATCCCCATCGCCAAAATGAACGGTTCTCTCCATGTAAACGTGAACGGTGCACGCCCACGGAACGGTTCAGCGAGAATGGTGGTTTCCACGCATGGATTTCGGAGTCCCTAGGAAAGTCGCTCCGCGGAAGGGTTCAATGCCGCGAACGGTTCCAATCCTGAATGGTTCCGAACCTGAACGGTTCTACCTTTCAGCCTTCTTCTCGTCCTCAGGGAGCGTCCGGCGAATCGCGTCCCGGACGTACTCGGTCACCGTCGCCCAGCCGAGTTCGGGGTGGTCTCGAATGAACCGCTCGGTCCGACTGAGGAGAGCCTCCGGCAGGGTCACGGATTTGGAACCCCGTTGAGGCACGAGCGGGGGAAGAGCGCCGGGGGCTAGTAGATTCTGTCAAGGCCTCGCGTCGTCGGAGAGCGGGCAGGGGATCCTCCGGCGGCTCGGATCCTGTGACGGTTTTGTCCCATTAACGGGTGGGGATGCTTAAGAATTGGCTCCCACGTGTCCCGTCGCGGGTGATGGCCCGGACTGGAAAGCATTTTTCTGACAATGCAGGACACTGCCAACAAGAGGCGGCTCAGAAAGTCTTTTGTGGCTGCGGTCAGATGGGTCATGCCCGATGGGGACCGCCCGTCGGACACTGAACCACTTCGCCCAGACCAAAGGCGTCGGTCCTGTGGTCCAAATGAAACTCAACATCGGGTGTGGAGCGGATCTCCGCAAAGGCTACCTCAATGTCGATTTCGCCAAGCCCCGGTCCTACGAACATTTCAAGGACAACGGGTACGACCTCGAATTCATGGCCTACGACCTCGAGGCGACGCCTTGGCCTTGGGTCGACGACGAGGTGGAGGAAATCCTCGCCCTGAATGTCCTCGAGCATATCAATCGGTTCGATGCCGTTTGGCACGAGATTCACCGAATCCTCAAGCCCGGTGGTCGTGTCAAGATCGAGGTCGTCTACAAGAACAGCTACGACCCCTTCCATCACTCGTTGTGGAACAAGGAGAGCATCCGTTGCCTGACGAACGGCTACGCGACGAAGGCCTCCCCTAACCATGCGTTCCGATGCGTCGACGGGCCCCATTTCCGACACATTCCGAGCGGGTTCCCTTGGTGGCACGCGCAAGTCTACCTCGGGATCACCCTGCCCCCGATCCCCGGCACGAAGCTCCACATGTCGTTCACCCTCGAAAAGACGTGAAGATCGCCGTCTCCGTCTACGACATCGCCAGCGCCTACCGGAGGAGTGCCCCGTGAGGACAGTTCCTGGATTGGTTTGTTCATGACAATCGCGTCGACATCGAGCGGGCAGGGGATCCTCCGGCGACTCGGCATCCTGTGAGCGGCCACAGCTACGCTGTGGGCGAGGGCCCCCTCGTCCCCCGTGCAGGACCCCGGTTTCGCCTCGATTTTTTTGCGCGCCGACGGGTGCCCAAAAAAGGGCTTTCCCCACCAGGCATGGAAAAGTCCAGTCGTTGTCCCCATATCTGATAACGGCGGGCGAAAGTCCATAATCTCGTATAAAGGCTAGTCGCGCAGGCGACGCGTGATGGTCGCAGGATTCCGCCGCAGGGAGAGGGCACCCTCCGCCCTCGCTTCCGAGCAGGAGCGAGTCGTTCGCCGGGAGCGCCTTCCGTGAGCGCCCGCGTCGAGGACTTCCCACGGTGCAGCGCGTGCGGCGGCAAGTTGTTCCCGCTCGTCCTGTGCGATTCGTGCGGTGCCGCATCGATCCTCCACGACGCGGATCAGCTTGACTGGGCCGCACCGTGTCCGGAGTGCGGGACGTTCAATCCGTGGCAGCTGATCTGCGACCAGTGCCACTCCCGGTTCCCCGCGCCCGGCGGCGCCGCGGAAACGCCCGTGAAGCCCCTGGCCACAATAAAGCCAGAGGCTCCCCTCGCCACGACACCACTTCCGCCTCCCGCCGTCGTCGCGGAAGGCCGGCCAAAGCGCAAGCTCCGCGGGGAGGTCGACCCGACCCCGGTCCTGGACACCCTCAAGGCGTTCGGCCTGGACCCGTCCCGCGCGCAGGCGCTGGTTGACCGAGGCTACAACGCGTTATGGAAGGTCGCTCGGGCGAAGGAAGCCGATATCGGCCGGATTCCGGAGGTCGGACCGCTCGCCGCCCGGAAGATTTTCGCATCCCTCCAACTGCTGAAGTACTCCCCGCCGCAGCGGACGAGAGAGGAAGTCGCGAAACAGGAGTATGAGTGCCCGCTCTGCGGCTGCGTCACCTCCGCCTTCGCTCCGTCGTGCTCCGAGTGCGGCACCGCCTTCGACGAGGAAGAAATGGACGAGCAAATTCGGGGGCAATTTGCATCGCAGGGAGAGGCGGGGCTCCTCGGGTTCTACGACGGCCGACTCGCCGACAAACCCGAGGACCCGGACATCCTGTATGCGCGCGGCCTGTTCCTTGAATCGCTCGGCCGCATTGACGAGGCGATCGAGTCGCTCGACCGAGCCCGGTCCAGGGCGCCGGACGCTCGCAAGTTCAAGGTCGCCCTCCTACGGATTCAGGCGACCCAAGCCCGCAAGCCCGAGCTCGCCGAGAAAATCCGGTCCACCGCCAGCTCCCTTCTCGACGACGTCTTCTGGGATCAGGAGGTCGCGGAGCTGGACGACGTCATCGCCCGCGCCGGCCCGGTCTGCGACGAATGCGGTCGGCCGCTCCCGGAAGACGCGGACCGGTGCCCGGCGTGTGGGGCGGTGGTCGGCGGTGCCGCGGAAACGGCGCCGGCGGCGCCAGCCGAGCGTCCGTCGCCCGAGCTCGACACGTTGGTCGACGACCTGCTCGTCGGCGAGCTCGAGGAATCCCTCTCCTCGGAGGAACTCGACCGCACGAAGGCCGCGGTGCTCGATTGGCTGATCCAGGAACTCGAGGAGTCGATGCGGCCCGAGGAAAAGGCCCTCCCGATCCCCGAGAAGGAACCAGGCGAGACCGGGACCCCGACGCCGTCCCCTCTCGCGTCGTCCGTCGGCTTCCTCTCGGGCTGGATGCGGGGCAGCCGGGGGCTCGTCAGCGGCGTCCGTCCGAAGAGTGGGGCCCGTCCCGCCGCGGGCAAGGTGAACGGCCTCGTGAACGGCATGGGCCGCGTCAATGGACTCGTGAACGGGATGGGTCGGGTCAACGGGCTCGTCGAGCCCTCGGGCCGCGTGAACGGTCTCGTCCGCGGACGTGTGAACGGCCTCGCCGGCGCCCAGGGCCGGATCAACGGGCTCGTGAATGGTACACAGTTCGTGCGATCCGGAAGGTCGTCTGTGCAGCTCGTGGGCCCGTCCCGTCGCGTGCGCTACGCGGCGATCGCCTCCGGGACGCTGGTCGCCATCGTGATCGCCGCCCTCCTGTTCGTCCCGGTCCCCGGCCCGACGTCTCCGATTTCGATCGACGGCTCCTTCGCGGACTGGGGGCCGGTCCCGCGGTTCGACGCCGCGACCCAAGCGACGAATCCCGACATATCCATCGCCCAGTACGCGTCGCTGTTCGATCGCGACTCCCTGTACCTCTTCGCCTCGACGCAAGGGTCGACCTTCGGCGATTCGGGTGGATTCGACGGCGCATACTTCCTGATCGATGCGGACGGAAACGCGTCGACGGGTCTCTCGTTCGACGGGATCGGGGCGGACTCGGTCGTCGAAGTGTTTGGTGGCAATCACTCAGTCGCCGGTGCGCGGCTGTACTCCTTCCCACCGGGTGCCGAGGTCAATTGGAGCCAGCGGTCGCCTCAGGGGTCCGTGCTGGCGGCCTCGTCCGACCAAGGCGTGGAGGCAAAGGTCTCGAGGTACGACATCGACCCATTCGATCCCACGAACTTCCGGATCATGGTGTACATGGACGACTTCCGCGGCGAATCGAGTCGCAGCCTCGCCCGTCTCGGCCCGGAAGGAGGAGCCGTCCTCCTCGAGGTGTCGTCCTTGACATCTGTCCTGAACGCGGGCCCGACCGCGCTCTTCACGATTCGGGTGCGCGCGCTCGGCATCCCGGCCGCCACGACGTGGGTCGCATCGTCGATCCAGTTGAACGCTACTCCCGGGGTCTTCGTGTCCCTCTCAGCGGAATCCGTAACCTTGACCCAGGGCCAGCCGACTCCCGTGATCACGGCGTCGGTCTCGGCCCCGGGATTTTTACCCGGGCAGTCCGTCCAGATCGACGTCACCGGGGCGTCGGCGAACGACGGAACGTCCGCACCGCTTCCCGTCTTCGTGCACGGCGGGCCGGTCCGCGCCTACTTCGTCTCCTCGCCGTCTGTGGTGCGGATCGACGGCCTCTTCGCGGACTGGGTCGGACGGGACGTTGCCGATTCGGACCCGAGTCCCGTCAACGATTCGAATGTGAACATCATCCGGTACGGCGCGGCGGTGGACGCGTCGACCGCATATTTCCATGTCGCCGTCGCCGGCGAGTTGCTCGAGGGCGCGGTCCCGGAGCGGATCGTGCCGTCGCCTCCGGGCCAAGGCGGAAACACGTCGGGCCGACCGATTCCCCTTCCCCGCCAGACGGGGGAAGACATCCTCCGCGTCTACATCGACCTGAACGCGACGGACACCGCAGGCACGTGGATCGGCGGGATCTACGCCGACTACCTCTTCGAAATCCGGGGCGAAGGAGGCCGGGTCACGTCCCGCTCCCTGTACGCCTGGTCGCCCGGATGGACGAGCGTCTCCCTCCCCGGCGTGGCCCTCACGAAGGACGACGTCCAGATTGAGGGCTCCCTTGCGATCGGGCCGACGACGAACCGGACGCGAATGGCTTTCGCGGCGACGGACTGGTCCGGGATCGGCGACACGACTCCGCCCGTGAATGCGACCGTGCAAGCGCCGGCGCCGCTGTTCGAGACGCCCGGAGGGGTGATCAACGCGCCCGAGTTCCACGAGCTGGCCTTGCCCGCCGTCGCGACGGTGATCGTCGTTTCCTTCCTGGCGCGCCGACGCCGACGCAGCGAGTGAGTCGGCCGCGGGACCCGCCAAGGTACTTGTGCCGGTAGGCCGATGGTCGCCCCGTGGAGTTGGGGGTCGTTGGGAAACCGAACGTCGGCAAGTCGACGTTCTTCGCGGCGGCGACGCTGGCGCCGGTGCAGATCGCAAACTACCCCTTCACGACGATCGACGCGAACCGAGGCGTCGCGTACGTGCGCAAGCCGTGCCCCCACGTCGAAATCGGACGACCGTGCAAGCCGAACAATGCGCCGTGCAAGGACGGCACGCGCCTCATTCCCGTCGAACTCCTCGATGTCGCGGGGCTCGTGCCCAAGGCCCACGAAGGCCGGGGCCTCGGCAACAAGTTCTTGGACGACCTGCGACAGGCGAGCGCCCTCGTCCATGTGATCGACGCGACGGGCGGGACGGACTTCGAAGGGAACCCCGTCCCCATCGGGACCCACGACCCGCTCGACGATGTGCGGTTCCTCGAGGACGAGCTCGCCCACTGGATCGCGGGCATCCTGTCCCGGAACTGGGACAAGGAGGCGCGACGGGCGGACCTGGACGAGATGCCGCCGGAGAAGCTCCTCCAGACGCGGCTGACGGGCCTCGGCCTCACGGAAATCCAGATCCATTTCGCGCTGCGCGAGATCCCCCTGGATCCGAAGATGGTCCGATGGACCGCGGGAGACCTCCTGCGGATCGCGCGGACGATCCTACGCCGCGGCAAGCCGACGATCCTCGCGGCGAATAAGGCGGACCTCATTCCCCGAGAGGCACTCGATCGGGTCGCGAAGATCGAAGGCTACCGCACGATCCCGACGTCCGCGGAATATGAACTCGCGCTACGACGCGCGGCGGGGGCCGGCCTCATCGCGTACGAGCCGGGTGCGTCGGCGTTCCGGGTCCTGGCTCCGGAGAAGCTCACGCCGGCGCAGGCGAAGGGGCTCGAGCGGATCGAACTTTTCCTCCGAGAACGCGGGTCGACGGGCGTCCAGGCGTGCGTCGAGGAGGCAATCTTCAAGCTCCTCGATCTCATCGTTGTGTATCCGGTGGAAGACGAACACCATTGGACGGACAAGGCGGGGAACGTGCTCCCGGACGCGTTCCTCGTGCCCCGCGGCGCCACCGCGGTCGACGTAGCCTTTAAGGTTCACACGGACTTGGGCACCCACTTCATCCGCGCCATCAACGCCCGCACGAAGATGGTAGTGGGCCGGGATCACCCGGTCCAGGATGGGGACGTCATCAAGATCGTGGCGAAGGTGTGAGATGGCCAGCTACGAAGTTCGGATCATCACCGCCTCCTATCGGCGGGAGCCCCGGGACGGTCCCGAGTCGGCCCAGCTGCCGGTGATCCAGCTCTTCGGGCGGACGAGGGAAGGGAAGAGCATCGCCATCGAGTATTCGGGATTCCAGCCCTACTTCTTCGTCGTCGAGCCGTCGCACGCCCTCCGGGGAGCGTTCGGCCGGGACCCGCAGGTCGTCAAGCTCGAGGACGTGACTCTGCAGCTCGAGGGGAAGCCGACCCCGTGCGCACGCGTCGTCCTCCGACAGCCGTGGAAGACGCCCGAGTACCGCGAGAAGGCTCGGCGGTACGGCTCCACTCCGTTGGAGGCGGACATCCCGTTCCAACATCGGTTCATCTACGACATGGACCTCGGGGCGGCCGTCCGCGTCCACGGGACCGAGGTCGACCCCGCCCGCCGGTACACGACGGACCTGTTCCTCATCGCGGACCGCTTCGAGCCGTGCGAACCGTTCCGCCCGGCCCTCCGAGTCCTCAGCTTCGACATCGAGAACAGCATCCAGGACGGCCACATCTTCTGCATCGGAATCGCCTACCGGGACGCCGGCGAGATCCAGACACGCATCCTCACGGGGAGCGAGCGGGAGATCGTCGAGGGGTTCGTCAAGCTCGTGCACGAGTTCGATCCCGACATCATCTCCGGGTACAACATCGACGGCTACGACCTGCCCGTCCTCATCGAACGCGCCGCGAAGAACGGGATTTCGCGGCTCCAGCTCGCCCGCGACTTCTCGGACTTCTTCCACCTGGGCGAGCGGTTCTGGCGGGTCGACGGCCGCATCCTCACGGACGTCTGGTGGGCCGTGAAAGCGGAGCGGCTGAGCCTGCACATGAAGCAGGAGACCCTCGACTACGTCGCGCGCCAGCTGCTGGGCGAAGGGAAGCACGAACTCTCGCGACGAAAGATCGACGAGGAGTGGGCGCGGGACCACGACAAGGTCATCCGGTATTGCCTGAAGGACGCCGACCTCTCGCTCCGGATCCTCGAGAAGATCGGCCGAATCGAGAAGACCTTGGACCTGGCGGCGGTGAGCAAGCTCCCCCTCGAGGACGTGCTGCATGGGCGCACGTCGAACCTGATCGACTCGATCCTGATCCGGGCCGCGGACCGAGCGGGCGTCGCGGTGCCGATGATGAAGATGCGCGGAGGCCGCGTCGAGCAGATCGAAGGCGGATACGTCCACAGCCTGCAGCCCGGTCTGTACGAGTGGGTGATCTCCCTCGACTTCCGTGCGATGTATCCGTCGCTCATCATGGAGAACAACATCTGCTTCACGACGGTCTCGCCCGCCGGCACGATCGCGAGCCCGACGGGAGCGAAGTTCCTGAGCGCCGACGTCAAGAAAGGGCTCCTCCCGGGGATCCTGGCGAGCCTCATGAACGACCGCCAGGTCGTGCGGACGAAGATGCGTGAGACGACCGACCCGCAGATGCGGGAGTTCTACGAGGGCCTGCAGGCGGCGATCAAGATCCTGATGAACGCCTTCTACGGCGTGCTCGCCTCGTCGTTCTACCGGTTCAACGATCCGAAGGTCGGGGCGTCGATCACCGCGTTCGCGCGGGAGCGGATCAAGGGCATCATCGGGGAGCTCGAGGCGGATGCGGTGAAGGTCGTGTACGCCGACACCGATTCCGTCTTCTTCCAATCCCCCTCCTCGGGCCTTGACAGCTCCCTCGAGTTCGCGCGGAAGACGGCCGACCGTTTCTCCCGCGGTCGGATCGCAATGGAAGTCGACAAGATCTTCGAGACCCTGTTCAGCCACGGACGGAAGAAGCGGTATGCGGGCAAGGTCGCATGGCCGACCGAGATGAGCGGCGAACTCATGGTGCGCGGATACGAGATCCGCCGCACGGACGCGTTCGACCTGCAGAGCGAGGCGCAGCAACGTGTGTTCGAGAAGATCCTCGACCGCGACCAGGAGGGGTCGATCGCGTTGGCGAAGCAAATCGTCGCCGAGGTCCGCGCGGGAACCCCGACCCTGGAGGACGCGGAACGGGACGCGATCGAGGCCCTGGTCATCTCCCGGACGGTGAAGGAGGAGAACCAGTACGTGAACCCGGATTCGATGAGCAACGTGATCGCCGCCCGGAAGCTCGAGGAGATGGGGGAGGAGTTCATGCCCGGCATGAAAGTCTCCTGGATCGTGACGGACTCCAAGAAGAGCCCGATGGAGGTCGAGCCCTATGTATCCGGGCGGCCGTTCGAGCAACGGCCCGACTGGGAATACTATGCGAGGCGTGTCGCGCAGACACTCGCGTACATCACGGAGGTGTACGGGTGGGATGAGAAGGCGCTCTTGACGGGCACGCAACCGGCCCAGCAGAAGTCCCTGTTCAGCGAGGACTTCGGCGAGCCGACGCCGGCGGAACACGGCGCCCGGAAAGCGGAGAAGAAGCTCACGCTCGAAGATTTCTTCTGAGGTGCCCGATGCCGGTGACCGACGCCGCGTGTCGCTTCTGCGGCTGGGAGGGCGCGAACCCGGTGCGCGACGCGCACGGGAGCCTCTTCTGCCCCGAGTGCGGCCGGCCGGCGGACTACAAGGTCATCGTGGACGAGCTGAAGCGACAAGGCCTCTGGAAGGCGTGACAGATGGGGAGGAGGCAGCCGCGCGTCGTCGCGGTTGGCGACGCGATCGTGGACCTCGTCACGCCGCCGCTCCCTCCGATCCCGCCGGGCGACTACCAGGGTCACGTGCCCGCTGTGGATGCGCTGCCGGGAGGGAACGCGACGAACTTCGCCCTCGCGATCGCGAGCCTCGGCGCCCGCACGAGTTTCGTGGGCGCGATCGGGGCCGATCCGAACGGCGCTGTGCTGCGAGACGCCTATCGTCGCCACGGAGTTCGGGCGATCCTGCGGGTCGACCGTCGTCGGCCGACGGGCGCGACGATGGCCCTCACATGGTCCGCGGGCGGACGGGCGCTCATCACGGCGCTCGGCGCGAACGCCAGCCTGGTCCTGCGCGACGTGCCTTCCGGGTTGCTCGAGGGTTCGGACCACCTCCACCGGTCCGGCTTCTGGTGGACGCAGCGTCTGATCGGGCGACCGACGTCCCTCCTCCTCGCGCGCGCCCGGGGGCGGGGATTGACGACATCGCTCGACGTCTCGACCGACCCGCACGGTTGGCCGGACGACCACATCGCGGCGGTGCGCGCCTGTCTCCCGAAAGTGACGACGTTCTTCGGGAACGAGGTCGAGGTGTGTGCGGTCGCGGGCCGGTCGTCCCCAATGGAGGCTGCGGACCATCTGCGTTCCCTCGGGCCGGAGGAGGTCGTCGTCCACCAGGCGGACCGCGGTGCGACCGTCGTGCACCGGTCCGGCCGCGTCACATCCGCGGCGTTCGACGTGCCCATCGACAACCCGACGGGCTGCGGAGACGTCTTCAACGCCGCCTACGTCTACGCGCGCCTCGCCGGCGCGAGCCTTCCGGACGCCCTTCGGTTCGGCAACGCTGCGGCAGCTCTCCATCTCCGAGACCGGCGTCGCCCCTATCCAAGCGGCGTGGCGGTCCGCCGGCTCGCGCGCACATCCACCCGCCCCTAGGCAGATTTTCACTTTCACGCATCTCCCTCTCGAAGCCCGGTTCATATGGACGGGGGACGTACGTCGGCATCGTGGCCCCCGCCTCATCCCCCACGCATCCATCCCTGCTCCCCGAGGCGTGGGCCATGCTCGGGCGGACCGACCTGGAAGCGTACACGTGTTGGGACTTCCCGAGCCAGTCCGACGGCCATCCGGGGGCTGGCGACGCCACCTTCAACGGCGTCACCCCGGCTCGGTGCGCGGAAAACCTCGTCCGCCGTTACAGCCGGCCCGGGGACTTGGTCGTCGACCCGATGGCGGGTTCGGGGACAATCGGCGACGTCGCCCGCGCCCTCGGACGGCGCGCGGTCTCGCTCGACCTCTCCCCACGTCGGCCGGGGATCCTCCGGGCCGACGCGCGTGCCTGGCCTCTCCGTGATCAGTCCGCGGCGCTGGTCGTCGTCGACTCGCCCTATTCCGACAATATCGTCTACAGCCGCGATCCCCGGTGCCTCGGGCGAATCTCGTGCCGGGATCCGCGGTTCATCGTGGAGATGTCCCGCGTCGCCCGCGAGGCCGGCCGGGTGCTGCGCCGCGGCGGCGTCCTCGCCTGGATCATCGCGGACGAGTACCGAGGCGGCGTCTACACGCCGGTCGGATTCCGGCTGCTCGCTGCGCTCGAGCGGGAGTGTGGGAGCACCGCGCGAGACGATTCAACTTCTTCCTCCGAGGCTTCAAGTTCCTTCTGATTTTGCGGAAACCCGTTGGGAGTCTCGGAGGGTGAGGTATGCAGACGGCCATCGATCGGACGAGTGACGCGTCGAGGGAGATCGTCGAGGCGCTGCGACGGCGCCTGCGGGACGCCGCCGCGCGGCGGGAGGACCGGGTCGACGAGCATGTGAGCCGCTACTGGATCGCCTGGCGGAGCCGCAACCGAGACCGGGTCTTCGCGGAGATCCGCCCCCTCAGGAAGCGGGTCGAAGTGTTCATCCTGCCGGGTCCCCGTCAGCTCCGTGGCGGGGCGGGCCTCGCACGTCGTGCGCCGAGGACCCAGGGGTGGGGCTGGTTCCGTACCCGGTTCGACGTTCGGTCGATGGGCGAGGTCGAGTCCGCCGCGCGGCTCATCCTGCAGTCCTATTTGCACGGCGTCCGGGCGTCGCGAGAAAACGGTCGGCGAACGGTTCGTCGGAGGCAAGGGCTTTAATACCGTCCGCTCCTTGGCGCGGCGCTTTCGACGTCCCTGGTCCGGGAAATGTACCTTCGGGCGAGTCCGAAAATCCAGGGGGTGTGGCCGTGGCCGAAGAACCGAGCGCTCCGGGACCGGAGCTTGCAATCGCCGGCGAGGAAGGATCGAAGGCCCCTTCGCGTCCGAGGAATCTGTACGCCTTCGTCAAGCGCGCGTGGAAGAATCCGCGGAGCGGGGTCGTCGAGGAGACGCATTTTGCGCGGATGGTCGAGTGGCGGCGCGGCCCTGCATTCGCCCGCATCGAGCGGCCCACGCGGATCGACCGCGCGCGCGAACTCGGGTACCGCGCGAAGCAAGGCTACGTCGTCGTTCGCGCGCGGGTCCGGCGCGGAGGTCGGCGGCGTCCGAAGCCGATGGGTGGGCGTCATCCGAAGCGACGGGGCCTCGTGAAGATCACCATGGCGAAGTCGATCCAGCGGATTGCCGAGGAGCGGGCTGCAAAGCACTACCCGAACCTCGAGGTCCTCAACTCGTACTGGGTCGGCGAGGATGGAGGCCACAAGTACTACGAGGTGATCCTCGTGGACCCGCAACACCCCGCGATCCGTGCGGATCCGAAAATCAACTGGATTTGCGAGCCGGCGAACCGGGGCCGTGTGTTCCGCGGCCTGACGTCCGCCGGCAAGAAAGGCCGGGGTCTTTCGTACAAAGGCAAAGGGGTCGAGAAGGTCCGGCCGAGCATCGGAAGGCACGACCGCCGCGGCAAGTGATCAGCCGGATCGGATCCGGGACGCGATTTGCCCGATCTCCTCCGTCGACAAGCCGATCACCGGCTCGAACACGGGGACCGGCAGCGTCGGACGACCGGCCGGATCGAAGTCGCGCCAACGGCTGCCGAGGAACACCGCATCCGCGCGGGCGATCTTCACGAGCTCCACGAGCTGCTCGGCTCCAGACAGCTCGAGGACCTTCAGACGGACGTCCCACCTCCGAAGAGGGTCGACGAAGGCGCCGTCCGGGGGCGCAGCCACCGTGACTCGGCATCCGCGCTTCATCCCCATCCAGGCGGCGACCATGCTCGGTTCGTCGGCGACGACCGCCAACGCCTTTCCTTGGCTGCCGAGCGGCAGTCCCCCGGGACCCGGCCACGTCTCCCGGAATACGAAGCCCCGGTTCCGGCGCACCTCGATGTGGATTTCGACGTCGGGTCGCGTCAGGTTGACGCGGGCCTCCGGATGGGCCCGCCGGATGTCGTCTCCGAGGATCCGCGCGAGGTCCTGACTCGTGTACGGGTGGGTGCCCACCCGGCGCGTCCGCAACGCGAAGGCGTCGTGGGGTCCCAGGGCCCTCGCCGTCTCCACGAGGACCGCCTCGCGTAGAGACGCGAGGTCCGACTTCGTCTCGGCGGCGGGGCTGATGGAGACGACCCCGAACACGCGCCCGAGGATCCCTCGCGCGCGCGCGATGTCGTCCGCGTGGACGTACACGCGGGCCTCGTCCGCCTCCGTGATGCATTCGACGCCCTCGGCTGCGAACAGGTCTTGGATATTCGCGACGAGGCGGTCGCGGAGCTGGCGGCGGACGAACCGGCTCTTGAGCGCGAGTTCCCCGAACCGGACGAGCAGCACCACGTCTCTCACGCAACCGCTCCCGATAATTCACGGTAGTAATTAATACGGCCCTGGCCTACGCGCGCCCCGTGGACGCGCTCCTCCTGCTGCTGCAAGCCGTCCTCATCTTCGGGGTCGCCTTCATCTACTCGAACCTCGGGCTTGGCGGCGGCCTACTGTTCGTCCCGATCCTCCTTTCGACGGGCGTGGCCGAGAGTTCCGTTGCGGTGCCGATCTCCCTGACGCTCACCGTCGCCACCGCGATGTCTTCCGTGGTCAACCACCACCGGAAGGGCCTCGTGGACTTTCGGCTGGGGGGCACGCTCGTCGCGGGGGCTCTCGTCGGTGCGGTCCTCGGGACGTTGTTCACGTTACTCTTCCTCGTCGACGAGCGCGCGTTCAAGGCGTTCTTCACGACCGTCATCGTGATTTTCGGGGCGTACATGCTCTGGGACTGGCTGAAGAACGCGAGGGCCGTGGACGAAGACGACGACTCCAAGATGACGCCGCCGCGCAAGGCGGCCGTGACCGCGTCAACCGTCGGCTCCGGCTTCCTGTCCGGGAGCATGGGGATCGGCGGCGGCCTGCTGAACGTCCCTCTGATGGCATACGGCCTCGGGCGCAAGACGCGCAAGGCGATCGGCACGTCCTCTCTGCTGATCATCCCCACCGCGGCGGTGGGGTTCGCGACGTACCTGGTCGACCTCGCGTTGCGGGGGGTGTCTTGGCCCGCGGACTTCGTGCTCATCCCCGTCTTGTTCCCGGTCGCGTTCGTCGGCGCGTACCTCGGATCTCGCTGGGGTCTGCGCGCGCTTCGGACCCGGCCCGTCGCGCTGATTTTCATCCTCGTCTTGTTCGTCGCGGCCGGAAAGCTCCTCGTCGACCTCATCTGATCCGAGACGATCGCGCTCGTCGTCCTTGGACCGTCCGCCCGCGCGTCACCGAGTCGCGGCGAGGCCCCAGCGCCGACTGACCCATTCCTGGGAACGGGAGAAGACCACGCGGTCCACCAGAACCCCGAGGACGAGGATGACGAACATGACCGCCATCACCTGCGCGATGTTCGGTGCCTCGCTCGCGCTCTCAACCAAGAACCCGAGGCCGACCGTCGCGAAGATGACCTCCGCGCCGACGAGGGATCGCCAGGCGAACGACCATCCGACCTTCGCGGACGTGATCAGGTGCGGCAGCGTCGCAGGGACCGTCACCCGCAGAATGAGTTCCATTCCATCGCATCCCATGTTGCGGGCCGCTCTCAGGTAGATCGGCGGCACAGTCCTCAGGGCGTCCGCGACCGAAACGGTCACGGCGAAGAGGGATCCGACGATCGTCACGAAGAGGAGGGACGCCTCCGAGAAGCCGAACCAGACGATGCTCACCGGGACCCATGCGATCGACGGGAACGTCTGCAGCCCGAGGACGTACGGCTGGATTCCCTTCCCGAAGGTGGCGAAATGGACCATGAGCAGAGCGAGGATCGAGCCGAGGACCAGGGACAAGAGGAATCCAACCGCGAGTCGAGAGAGAGTCGCTGCGATCGACCGAAAGAGCGCCGCGCGATTCCAGAGGTCGACCAAGGCGGTGCCCACGGCCGCGGGGCCCGGGAAGAGGTAGCTGGACTCCTGCGGGAAAAACAGGTGGAGCCGGACCACGGCCTCCCAGATAGCGAGGAATCCGACCGCAACGAGCACCATCGGGACTAGATGGGCGAAGTCCCGCGACGGCCGTCGCTTGGCGGCGGCGGGCGCCGCCATAGGGGGTGCCGCTAGAGGAGGTGCTGGTCCGCCCATGTGACCTCCGCCTTCAGGATTTCGTTGGCCTTCCGGATTTGTTCCAAGACCGTGGGATCGTTCTGCGTCCTCGGCCTCGGGGCGTCGTTCGTCAGGATCGTGCTGACGGTCCCAGGCCGGTGCGAGA
>WNGB01005187.1_pt1 | contig 19518 bp, 16 predicted proteins | sample 5400681 | NCBI WGS metagenome assembly WNGB01 (sample SAMN13153367, study PRJNA577476) | soil metagenome | isolation source: 115 cm soil or saprolite under grassland replicate 2 | place: USA:California | collected 2016-06-15
CCCTCCCTTGCCACTTGCGCGAACTTCGCCGCGAGCTTTGCAGCCGCCTCGTCACCCCGCTGTTGAGTGAACAGGGTGTAGCCGCGCACGTCGGCGATCAGGAAGGCTCGAATCTCCGCCGGAACGTCCGTCGAGCCGTCTGCATCACCCGCATCAACGGGATCTGTCACCGGGCCCCTCTCCGGCGCAAGTATCAAGCGTGGAGGCAGGACGTTCTAGGTACACGCTCGGTTCAGGCCTCTGATTCGTTCGATCTTCGAACGATCTTCCTCCTATCTGCAGACCTCTCTGTGCAGGGAGAACGAGCACGGTTCGTGCTGGTCGCTCGGCTATTGGTCAGAGGTGAACACAACGGATAACAATAGGCGTCCCGGTCGCCGTGGCGTGCTTCTCGGCAGGTCAGCACATCGCTTGGCCTCAAGGGTTCCGGCCGGAGATCTATGTACGGCCCGAGCACGAGTTTCGTGCTGCACGATTCTTTCTCTGAGTCCCATACTCCTACCCCGCCCCCCACTCGACGCTAGGTTCCATTCGCCTCTGCGAGCCCTGTTACGTTGATCCACGAGCAGCCAACGGACACTCGCTCCTCCCGCCGTACCGTTGCTCCTATATGTCCCTAAAGCAGCGCTTAACGTCAGCACAACCGACCAGGCCACGCGAGAACCGGCCGGTCGAGTGATTACGACGGTGCCGCTGGGACCTCACTCTAGGGTAGACGAGCGCTGACCATCAGTTGGCGGTTCCCATCTTGCTCCGCCCTGCGGTTCGCCGCTGTGATTGCCTCAGCTTGACGGCAGCCCGATGAATTGCATGGGCCCCTGCGCGCCGGTTGAGCTCGCCGACACCACCCGTCCGAACTTGGACTCGGCGTAGTTTCCCAAACGTACCTCATGCCACTAAAATCCCGGCCTCCGGCGGGCGCCAGTCACTCACATTGTTGACGTACCTGCGCCGGACGTGAAGGGATGCAGCAGGACTGTTGCGGGGATGTTGCGGGAGTGCGGTATGGGTGCGGCAAAGTGCGGTATTGGTGCGGCAGGTGGAGTCCGTCTCGAGGTCCTCTGGTGGCTTCCCCACGCCTACGGGCTCTGCTGCGCTCACGTGCGATGAGGGTGTCCCACATCGCGTGAGCAGCGGATTCGTCAATCGCCTTGACGGATCGGTGAGGAGCTTACCCCTACGATAGGGCGAAGGGAGAGGTGGTAGGGCTGTCCCGAGGCGGGATAGAAGGCGCGCGTTCGCAGCCACCAGCGGTCGCTTCCCGCACCACCATCCATGGACGAGAGCCCACCCCACTCCACCCCGACCCACTCGGAGCCGGAGGGGGACGCCACCGGACCGGAAGCCCTCGGCCCGCATGATCTCAGCCTCGAGCTCGTCGCCGTCGTCCCCGTCCCACGGGTCCTCCGCGGTCATCGCTCCTCCGTCATCCGTTTGCTCATCCCGCGTTATCCCCTCGCTGAAAGCTCCTCGGATCATCCGAACGTGAAGGCGTAGACCGCCGCGCCGGCGTCGAGGAACTCGATCTCGAAGAGGCGATCGGTGATCGGACCCTGTTGCCTGATCAGCTGATACATGCGCGGTTCGATGAGCTCGCCCGATCCATCGGCGTCGACGTCGCTCCCCGCGGCAGCACCCGGCGGCTCGCCGTCGATCGACACGGAGAACGGCACCGCTTTCCCCTCGGCCGCCGGCCCCATGACGAGATGCACGTCGCGGGCATCGAATCGGAACGCGACCCGGCCCTTGGGCTCGTTCAGGACGGTCGCCTCGGCCATCGCGGTCCAATCACCGGAGAGCGCCCAATGGTTGTGTCGCACGTGCCCGGGCGCGTGATAGACCTTCGGGACGTCTCGATCCATCCCGCCGGGTGACGCGAGGTTCTCCGTCTGGCGGTACCCGAGGTACGTCTCCAGAGTGTTCAAGGCGCCCCAGTCCGCAGCCACCTCCGGACCGCTCGGATCCACCGAGACCAGATCCCCCACGGAGACGTCGGCGCCGGCGTTCGCGAGGAGCTGCTGGATCACGATCTCCGAGCGCTCGTAGTCGCCTTCGCCGAAGCGATGGTGCCGGATGCGTCCCTCGGCGTCGACGAAGTACAGCGCCGGCCAGTAGTGGTTCGCGAAGGCGTTCCAGACCGCGTAGTCGTTGTCGACTGCGACCGGGTACCTGACGCGCATCTGATCGAGCGCCGGGCGGACGTTGTCGATGTTCCGCTCGAAGGAGAACTCGGGAGTGTGGATGCCGATCGTGACGAGCCCGTCGCCTCGGTACCGCTCGTCCCAGGCGCGGACGTAGGGGAGCGACCGCAGCCAGTTGATGCACGTGTACGTGCAGAAGTCGGCGACCACGACCTTCCCGCGGAGGCCCTCCGGCGTGACCGGCTCCGAGTTGAGCCACGCCGTGGCACCGGAGAACGGCGGCAACGTCCCTTCGGCGGGCAGATGGACCCCGGGAGAGGTCGACGCCATGCGCTAGGGCCCCGCCTCGCTGGCCGCTGCCGCCGTCCGGATCACGTCGGCGACCACGTCGGGATGGGACACCATCACGAAGTGAGACGCATCGACCTCGGTGATCGTGGCCCGGCGCGCTCCGCCATCGAACGGATCACGTCCAAGCCGGCCGCCTTGTCGGCGGTCGCGACCACGGCCGACGCCGGCGTGGACCTCCAAGCGGGCGGTCCGAAGGCTCCGAGAACGCGCTTCCGCTCCCGGGCGCTGCGTCGCGGCCATCACGGCGCTCTGCTCTGCCGGCAGGTCGGCCGCGAACGCTTCGTGGAACTTCGCCGGGTCGACCACGAACTCTCAGATCACGCTGTTGGAGATCGGTGCGCGCGATCCCTTCCGACTGTGCCTGTCCTTGCATCGGGCCCTCCCTTGTCCGCGTCGAAACGGGATCTCAGCGAAGCGACCGGAACGCGGCTCGCAGCTCGGCCGTGAAGAGCTCCGGCTCCTGCCAGGCGGCGAAGTGGTTCCCTTCGGGGAGCTCGTTGAAGTAGATGAGTTTTTGGGTACGCCTTCTCCGCCCAGCTCCGCGGGACCTGATAGAGCTCCCGAGGGAACACGCTCACGGCGGCCGGCACTGTGACGCCCTTCGCGTCGAAGAAGCCCAGCGTGTTCTCCCAGTACAGACGTCCCGAGGACACCCCGGTGTTCGTCACCCAGGTCATGGTGATGTTGTCGAGGACCTCGTCCCGGGTGAGGTTCCCGACCGGATGACCGTCGAAGGCGGCGACGATGTCCTCGAGGCTGCGGGCGTCGTGGTCGAGCATCCAGGCCGCGAGGGCGGCCGGCGAATCGGCGAGCCCGTACAACGTCTGCGGACGCAGCCCCATCTCGAGCGCGTAGCCGATGCCTTTCGTGTAGAGAAAGCTCAGCTCGTCGTACCCGCGCTGCTCCTCGGCCGAGAGATCGGACGGCGGGGGATCGCCGGCCCCCAGGACGTTCGACGAGAGCGACTTCACAGCATCCGGCGGAACCGTGCCGGCCATGTTGGAGTGGATCCCGAGCAAGCCCGGAGGCGCAACCGCACCCATCGTGTCCGTGATCTGCGCACCCCAGTCGCCGCCCTGGGCGATGTAGCGGCCGTAGCCGAGACGCTCCATCAGGGCGATCCACGCATTCGCGATGTGGACCGGGCCCCATCCGGTCGTCGTCGGTTTGGCCGAGAACGCGTAGCCGGGCATCGACGGGACCACGACGTGGAACGCGTCCTCCGCGTTGCCGCCGTGTGCGGTCGGATCGCTGAGGGGCCCGATCACGTTGAGCATCTCGATGACCGAGCCAGGCCAGCCGTGCGTGATGATGAGCGGCAACGCGTCCTCGTGCGGCGACGTCGCGTGGATGAAGTGGATGTCGAGGCCGTCGATCTCGGTCAGGAACTGCGGGAAAGCATTCAGCCTCGCCTCGAACCTCCGGAGGTCGTAGTCGTTGCCCCAGTACCGGACGAGCTCCTGCATCGTCGCCAAGGGCACCCCTTGCGACCGATCGGCGACGGTCTCCTTCTCGGGGAAGCGTGTCGCCGCCAAGCGTCGGCGCAGGTCGTCGAGGTCCTCTTGGGGAACGCTGACATGGAAGGTGCGGATCGCGCCATCCTCGAGGTGGATCACCTCGTCATCGACGGTGCCCTGAGGCGTCTTCGAGCCCTGATCCATCCTTGCCCCCATTCCCACGGCACGGTGGTCGCCGCCGGACCCCCGAAGTGCGGCACCACCGTAGTTCACTCGTGACGATCGCGCGAGGCGCGCCGCCCGTCCGTCGGGTCCCAATTGCATCGCCCATCTGCGTTCCCCTCCCTCACCTGGTTCGCGGGTCTTCTTCGATCCCAGGGCCGTAGGTTGACCTTCGTCGAGTGGCATCGCGCCCGGGTATCACCCTGGTCATCGCCCAACTGCGTCGGATATGTCACGGATCTGACGCCTCGACGAGCTGCTGGCCGCCGTCGATGTCGAAGGTGGCTCCCGTGACCGCCGTGTTGGTCATGAGATGGACAGCGAGCGCAGCGACGTCGGCCTGGCGGTCGGGCTGCCTCTGGCATGGGTCCCTACGCAGAATCTGTGCAACATTTGAGGGGTCGCCACGTCCCCACGCGGGATCCTGGCGCTGAGAGAGCCTGCTGGCGCAAAGTGGTACTTACATCAGCTACGAGAGCCTCCTTCGGTCGGAGCTGTGCCCTCAACCTCACAGCGTCAAGGAGGCTCTCTTCGTGTCAACAACCTTCGTGGGAACTACGCCTAGCGTCGCGGCGCTCCAGGTCGAGCGAGCACGAGTTTATGCAGTACCGCTGGCCGGTGGGCTGGGGGCCGTCATCGAAGACGTGCCCCAGGTGCGAGCCGCACGACGCGCAGGTCACCTCGATCCGGTGCATGAAGAGGCTGAAGTCGTCGTGGAGCTCCACGGCGTCGGATGAGGCCGGCTCCCAGAAGCTCGGCCAGCCCGTGCCCGAGTCGTACTTCTCGCCCGAGCGGAACAACTCGGTTCCGCAGGCCGCGCAGCGGTACACCCCCCGCTCGTGCTCGTCCCAGTAGGCGCCGGTGAAGGCTCGCTCGGTGCCCTTCTCCCGAAGCACGTGGTACTGCTCGGGGGAGAGCTGCTCCCGCCACTCCGCTTCGGACTTCTGGATCTTGGTCGGCATGTCGTCTCCTTCCAGGCATTCAGTCCTTCCACCAGCAGAAACCTTACGGGTTGGGAGGTTGTTCCGCGGTCACAATAGCGGCTGGCATTCGGATCCCCGCCGTCGGACACGGGCGCCCTCAGACCCAGTCCGGCAGGGCCGTTTCCCCGACTCCATCGACCGGCAGTGACGTGATGCCGGAACCATCCGCTCGCATCACGAAGATCCCCGGGGCGGAGAACACGATGTGGCTGCCGTCCGGAGACCACGCCGGGGTGTACCCACGATTGTCCGTCAGCCGTTTCACACCCGATCCATCCGGGTGCATCACGTAGATGTCCGTGTAGTTGTCCGGATGGTCTCGATGCGAGGTGAACAGGATCGAGCGGCTGTCGGGGGACCAGTCAACCTGCCAGCCCTCTCCCACGCTGGAGAGGTCCACCACGTGGAGACCGTCGACGTCGACGATGTACATCAGATGATCGCCGGAAAGGTTGGAGTTGAAGGCGATCCGTTTCCCGTCCGGTGACCACGACGGGTATTCGCCTCCGTCGGTGTGCGGCAGGCGGTACTGCCCGGAGCCATCGGCGTTCATGATCGAGATCCCTGTGCACCGGGGCCCCCGCCCGGGAGGACAAAGGATGTCCCCGGGGCTCGCGTACGCGATCCTTGAGCCGTCGGGAGACCAGGCCGGAGACAGGCCACGAGTCAGCCGGCGCTGGCCCGACCCGTCGGCGTTCATGAGCCAGATCTGCGGATCCCCATTATTGCGTTCGGAACGGAACGCGATTTGGGTTCCGTCCGGGGACCACGTGGCGTCGAACTCGGGCCAGGGTGACCGGGTGAGGCGGGTGAGGTCCGTGCCGTCGGCGTTGATGGACCAGACGTCGCGGAAGTTGTCGAAGACGATGCGGCCGGAGAGTGAGGTGACGGGCGACCGCGTGCCGACCGGGATGGAGGGAGATGCGCTGCCTGGGGGCGTCGGCTGAGCACGGTGCGATACCGAGGCCCCGGAGCAAGCGAGAAGCAGCAGGAACGCCGCGGCAGTCGCGAGGATCCGGCGTGTGTCCATGCCCTCCTTACTCCTGAACCCAGGAACCGGTTCCGGGGCGGGGGCCGGCCTGGGTCTAGTCCGCTGCGGCGTCCCGTTGAATGCGAGCGTCCCTACGCAGGGTCTTTGCAACATCCGAAGTGTTCCTACGCAGGACACGTGATCTCTGCGATGGCCGCATCCCGGTGCTCCCCAGCCGCCGCCGGTTTCGTGACGCCGTCGCCCGTAGTCTCACGCCCGCCGAAGCCTGGCTGTACGTGAAGACCGTCTTTGTCATCCAGCTCCCCCACCCCCGGTGGATGGTCCTAGCGTTTCTCGACCGCGCCATTGCCGCCGGCGGGGTCCTCCGAGGCAGGGCACGCGCCGCATCTATCTTGCGCGGGTCACTACCTGTCGATAGTTCGCTCGCTCCACCAGGAAGGCAGCAGGCGTCTTCGTCACGGTATTACGAGACGTGAACGAAATGTGCCAGTCCTCGATTGCGGGGCGTTCGGCCGCCTCCCACGAATCATGATGCCTCATCAGATCCGAGAGGTGGTCCTCATTCCCCGAAGCTCGGATCCCACCCGATCCAGCAAGAGCCGACCCCGACGAGTCCATGAGTCCGACCTCCCAGCGATCCCCGATCGCACTCGGAGGAGGCGGCAGGGCCGCGGCTCGCTGATCTGTCAAAGCCAGGAATAGGAAGAAGTCCATCACGTCACGCGGAATTCCCCAGCCCGGGATCGGAGTGCCGATGCCAAACCCGTCCCACGCGGGCAACTCCTGGGCGGCACCTGTCTTCTGCTCCCTGACGAAGACCGCTGGCCAGGGCGGCTCCTGGTGAAGGAGCCCGCGGATCGGGATGAACGCTGTCCAGGCGAAGAAGCGACCCTCCAGACCCTCGTTGCCCTTGGTGAGCGTCACTAGCGGGTGGAGCCCGGCGTGCTCCAAGGGAACTACGATTCGGCCCTGCTCGGTGAGCTGCTCCTGCCACCGGAAGGAGAGATCGGGGCATCCGACCGTGACCAGGATCCGATCGAACGGTGCATCTTCTGGTACACCTTCCGCCCCGTCGCGCGCCACGACCCGGACAGAGCCGTACCCCATCGCCCGGAGAGCTGCCTCGGCCTCCGCCGCGATCTCCTCGTCGATGTCCTGTGTGACGACCGAGCCTCGGCTCCCGACGATCTCCGCCAGGAGCGCGGCGTTGTAGCCGGTCCCGGTGCCGATCTCCAAGACTCGCATCCCTGGCTCCAACTCGAAGGCCTCAAGCATGTCGGCCATGATCGAGGGCTGAGAGGACGAACTGGAGGGAAGGCCGTCACGAAATCGCGTTCCGAGAGCCTGGTCCGAGTAGATGATGGCCAGTGCCTCCTCGCTCGGCTGAGCCGGGTCGAACTCGACGGGGACCGGCCGGGAGGTCGCGGGTTCCCAGCGCGAGAATCCCCGGAGGAAGCGGTGCCGCTCCACGGTTCGAAACGCCCGCTCGACCAGAGCAGTCCGGATCCGCCCACCGTCCTTCAGCTCATGGACGAGCCGATCGAGGTGCTCGTGAATGTCGTCCGTCGGGTCACCCCTGCGAGGAAAACTCGTGAGCCGCGGTTGCCGTTGGCCCGCGTAAAGAGACTAGCGCCTGAGTGGGCCGGACTCCGCGGGGACAACCTCAGACACCCATCGGGGGCGGCGGCTTTTGATCGCGCTCATCATCGCGGCTGTAGCGATGTAAGCTGCGGCTTCTCGGAAGGTCCGCCGTCACCGTGAGTAGCCCTTGTGCCGCAAACTCGTCCTCGGCGATGTAGTTGCCGGGCTCATGTGGCCGGGCGTGGAGTCATTCGTGCTCTTCGGGTGAGGCAGCCGCTTTCCGCCGAAAGCGACGCCCGATACGCTCTCACTCGTGGGCGAGTGGTGGCAGGAGTTCTTCAGAGGTCTGTGGCAGCAAGCACAGCTCGGCTGGTGGAGCGAGGACGATACCCGTGCCGCTGCGGACAAGGTCGAGCGCCTGCTCGGGCTGTCCTCGCCAGCAAGGGTCCTCGATGTGCCCTGTGGAGACGGGAGGATCTCGATCGAGCTGGCCGCTCGCGGTCACGACGTCACGGGCGTGGACCTGAACGAGACCTTCCTCGCCGAGGCGGCACGAAAGGCGGGCGATCGCGGCTTGTCGGCTCGCTGGGAGCAAGGTGACATGCGCGAGCTTCCCTTCGATTCCGAGTTCGAGGCCGCGCTCAACTTCTGGGGGAGCTTCGGGTACTTCGACGAGGGCGGCAACGAACGGACCGCGGCAAGCGTGTGGCGCTCATTGACACCGGGTGGTCGTTTCCTCATCGAGCTCCCGATTGCCGAAACCGTATTCCCACACTTCCGTGGGCGGTTCTGGTTCGGCTCGGACCAGGCTCTCGTTTTAGACGAGACGCGATACGACTTCGAAACGGGCCGGAACGAGAGTGACTGGATCGTCATCACGCCCGACGGAGGCCGCGAGCGCCTGCACAGCTCGATCCGGCTGTACACCTACCACGAGCTTGTTGAGCTCCTACGGAAGGTCGGCTTCACACGGTTCGAGGGCTTCGATGGGAAGGATCTCGCACCCTTCCAACTCGGCGCTCGCCTGTGGTTGGTAGCGACGAAGTAGCGGCCGAGCGCATTCGCTCTGACAGCGACGTCGACGGGCGACTCCACCATGTCGTTGCGTGACGAAAACGACATCGCACCGGTCAGATTTGGTCCAAGTGCTTGAGTTGCCGTAGCGTCTACGGACCGGGAACCTGCGAACGCGGCAGCGGCAGGGAGGTAGTCCGACGGGAACGTCGTTCACGTACATCGCAGTGTTCGGGGAGGGGCACCCGCCTCAGTCACCGGATGCACGCCTACGGTTTGACCCTCCAAGCGGCTGGAGGTTGTACATACCCCTCGACAGGTTCGCGAGGCCGATGGCCGTTGAGCAAATCGCCTCCGCGCTCGTCCGCGGCCCTAAAAAGCTCGCCGTTGTCGGGTTCGTCGAAGACAGCGACTGGGCATACATCGCGGGCATCACGCCAGAAGGTGTGGTTGCTAGATTCATCATCCACCCTGATGGGCCGAGGACTACGTCGAGGTCAAGAGGTCCTCTCGTTGGCTTCAGCAGATCGGGCGGCCGAGGCCGAGCCACTCGCGATGCTGGCGGGTCTTGCCGGACGGGATGGTCTCACCGCGGAACGCCTGCTCGACGTCGCCGAAATCAATAGTCCCTTTGCAGAGGAGTCACTGTTCGCGCTCTTTGAGGAACTCGGCATCGAAGTTCCTGATGATCTCTATTGAGGTTCGGGCGCAGAGCAGGCAGCCGCTTACCATCGGAAGCGATACGCCTCGAAGCTCATGACCACTCGCGTCGTGGTAGATCTGCTTGGGCCCGCGCCCGAGCTACTACTGGCGTTTCGACTTGGAGGGACGACCTTCTCCCTCCAGAGACGGCGGCGCGCCCGCCAGAACTTCCGCGTTTCCTGAGACCGCACGTGACTCGAGCTGCGCTGCTCGTGAAGCGTGGCCTGAATGGGTCAGGCTCGTGATCTCCAACGGGCATGAGGGGTTCCACCAGGCGATCCCGAAGGTCCGTGGGAGGCGTGGCCTGCCGCTTCTCATGCTCGAAAGCCTGCGGCCTTCAGGCTCAAGATCGCGGAGATCACCGCGGCCAGGGCGACACCAGCCAGGAGGGCACTCAACGTTATGCGACGGACTGTCCATCGCTGCACCGGGATCCGACGGCGATTCGGCCCAAGCCGGCTGAACTCCTTCGCAAGAGGCCGTGGGTCGGCCCTCACCATCGCGCGCAGCTGACCGGGGACCGTGACCCCTTTGGTGGCGGCGAAGGCCTCCGCGATGTCGTCCGGCGTGAACAAGCGAACGGCCGCTCGGTAGACGCGATCGACCTCCGACCCGAGCGCGAGCAGCATCAGCATATTCGCCAAATCGACGGACTGGCGCCATGCCGACGGTCGAACCTGGCAGAAGAAGACGTCGATCAGGTAGAGGTTGCCCGCGCTTACGAGTAGATTCGAGGGCTTGATGTCGCGGTGGGCTAGGCCAGCGTCCCAGAGCGATCGGATCAGCTCGATGCCGCTGGCAATCACGGTGTCGTCGATGGGCGCGTCGAGCATCTCCACGGCCTCGTCGATGAAGTTCGTGACCAAGAGGTACTCGCGCTCCGGTGTGATCTCGGCGAACCCGTACGCCTCGGCGGTCGGCACATGGAGGTCGCGAAGGTATCGGAGCATGTAGTCCTCGTACTCCACCATCCGGCGGACGGAGTTGAACGAGCGTTCGTCCTCGAGTGCTCCGTACATCACGGTACGCCCGAGCTTGTACCAACGATCGGCGCGGAGATGGCTCTGCGCGTACAGCTTGCCGAAGAGCCGACGCCCGTCGGTGAGTTCGATCTTGAGCGGCGTCGAGCCGCCCGAACCGGTGAGCCCGAACGGTTCCTTGTGCGCGACCTCGAGTCCCAGCTGTTCGCGGAGCGCGATATCGATCGCGGCGCCGCGGTCCCCACCGATGTCCAGGTGTGCGGTGCGTCCCGATCGATAGGTCACCGGGAAGACCGCTTCGGGAGCAAAGAGACGGAAGCCCAGGAAGGGGATCGAGAACCCGATCATGAATCCGATCCCGATCTCCGACGGCGTATATGCTCGGGTCAGGATCGAGAAGGCCGCAAGGACCGCGCACACTGCCACCCCGATCCCGAGAGCCCGTCGACGGGGCTGCCCAGCGGGGACGAGTCCGTACACAAGACCCATGACCGTTACAGCGAGGGAGGCGGCCGCGTACGCCGGATGCTTCGCGATGCCCGACTTCAGGATGCCAGCGGTCGGGAACCACCGGACGATTACAGTCACAAGCGCCACCGATCCCACAAAGACAGCGAGGTGTCGCCAACGTTTCCACAAGATCAACGCGGCAGCAGTCCCCCACCGGATCGCGATCAAGAGCCAGAGACCGACGTTGCTTGCCAGGAACCTGCCCGTTGTCGAAAGCCAGCCGCCGCTGAGATCGGGGATCACGGAGGTGATGCTGCGGTCGAGCCAGCGTTGGAACTGACCGGCGGCCGGTCCGCCGTACTTCCCCCAGACGTAGATCGCTCCTAGCAGGAGGAGAGTGAGGATCCAAAGCGTGGCGGGACCGCGGAGATCGCGTGGCAGAGGGGGCGGTTCTCCAACCGGCCGCCGCCGCCGATGCGGGCTCGTAGGTGGGGCGGGCGACCCTCCCGCGACCTGGTGGGCCATCCAGTCCTCCTGCGTGATGCTACGCCACTCTCGTCGAGTGGGGCATCTCGGTCGCGATCAGTGTGGACGCCTTCGTTCCGGCGGGCCGGGTGCCGAGGTGAGCATGGGCGACGTTGATATGACGCTGTACGGCCGCGTGCCTGTTGGCGGCCTCATCCAGTACGCGTCGACGCTCCAACCGTGAACGATGCCGCTTCGTGACCAAAGTGAGACCGAGCCAGGTGCCACTTCCCGCTGGAAACGACACTTCAGGGGGTAATTTTGCGGACTGGGCCAGGTCGCGAACATCGGAGTCCACCTCGACGGGATGTTGGCCCCTGCGCCGTTGTCTCCACCCGAACCGAGGCATAGGCTCTTGAGAGGTGATGTTCGTGGCCGTTGATGCCATACCGTACCGTTCGCGCAGAACGTTCTTCAAACCTTGGCTTCGGTTCGTCGCGCGAGCCACGCTGGCACTGCTTGCGATGTGGACTTTGCACCTCGCGCAGAACCGCTTTGCATCGCTCCTGGAGAACTACTCGTCAACGTTTCACTTGGACACCGGACTGTGGCTCGGATGGGTAGGCACCTCGGCGGGCGCTGGCTTCCTCTTCGGCCTGGCGGCCCTACTTCCGTTCTCGCGGGTTCGCTTCCTGTGGAGCAGGCTCCTGCTGGCGGGGCTTGCATTGCTTCCCGTCGTCCAGTACTGGTTGATTTGGGGTTACCTACTCCCACGAAGGCACACCATGAGCGGGTGGTTCGTCACCACGAGCGGCTGGTTCGACATTGGGACGCAGTTGGCACTGACGGTTCTTGCCGGGGTCGCGATCGCGTCGGGGTTCCGGGCAGAGAACGCTGAGCCGGGGAGCAACCCCCCTGTGTCCGAGGGGTTCGACTCAGAGACATAGCTCGGACACGAACGATGCCGCTTGAGTCTCGCGTAGACCGCCTGTCGTGAGACGTCTCGTGGGTCGAGCACTCGGTGAGAGGTCCCGAGCGCCCCCGCCCAAGACTCGTAGGGGCTAGTTTCAAGCGGTGTATCGGCTACCTCTTCCACTGCTCTGGGGGGTCCACAACTTCGTTGGCGCGAGGTATCCAAGAGTTTGGAGCTTGTCGTAGAACCAAGACTGTGACCCAGCGGCTCGCGCCTACACGCTCCAGCTTCGCCTGCGGCTGTAACCCTTGGAGTCGCTCAGGTCTGTATCTCTGTGAGTGTTGGCGGCGTCCGCCGACTTGCGACGGCTTCGCACGTTCCCAAGAGAGGATCTGGGAGCCAGAATGAGCTCGATCTCGATGCGCCTTAGGGAGGGGACGAGCGGCGCCGTGGCCGAGCGAGACGTCGAGTTCGCGTGGTTCTTCCGAACCGAGTACGAGTCGGTCGTCCGCACGATGTATCTGATCGTCCACGACCGCGAGCAGGCCAGGGACATCGCTCAAGACGCCTTCGTCCAGCTGTTCACCCGGTGGGGGCGCATCTCGCAGTACGAGCGGCCGGAGGCATGGGTACGTCGTGTCGGCATCCGGATGGCGGTGCGGGCGATCAAGCGCGAGCGGCTGCGTCCGCGGCTGGAGCGCGAGCTCGACGTTGCCTCGTTACCGAAGCCCGTTGACGTCGACGTGCTCCAAGCTGTCCGTCGGCTGCCGGCGGCGCAACGGGCCGCGGTCGTCCTGTTCTACTTCGAGGACCGGCCGGTGTCCGAGGTTGCCCAGATCCTCGCCTGCCCCCAGGTCACGGCCAAGGTCTACCTGCACCGAGCTCGCAAGCGACTGGCTGCCCTCCTTGGCGAGAGGGAGACCGAGGAGGCCGAGGATGCCTCTTGACCGTCGGCTGAGGCAGGGTCTGGAGCGCTCGTCGACCGCGATCGAGGAGCGGCCCCTCGACCACGTGCTCGATGGGGTCGTTGCCCGTGGCCGGCGCCGACGTCGTGTCCGGCGACTCGCGGCCGGGACGCTCGCCTTCGCTGCCGTCCTCGCCGCCCTCTACCTCGCACCCAAGGCCCTCGATGCGATCAGGAGCTTCGGCGAGACGAAGCCGGCGTCCCCCCAGCAGCTCCTCCGGCAGATCGCGGGAACGTACTCGATCGAGGTGAACAGCTCCGGCGGGACGATCGAGGCCTTCGACCTAACGGGGACTTGGACGGTCGGCTTGCTTCCGACCGGCGCGATGGAGATCACGCCCCCGCCGCCGTTCCTTCGTTCCTGGGATCAGCCGACCGGTGACGTGTTCACCGTCGCGGGCGACACGCTCCGGACGAACGCACTCGTCCAGTTGTGTGCGAGCAGCATCGGCACGTACGCGTGGGCCCTCCGCGATGATCGGCTGACCCTCGCGCCGCTCACCGAGGACTGCGAGGCACGAAAGGCCGTGTTCACAGCCTCGACGTGGGTGCGCGAATGAGAACGAAGGGGGCGCTCGTGCTGTGCGCCTCACTCCTCGCGGCCTCGTGCACTGGAGCGGGACCCGCACCGCCTCCGTACAAGACCCAGCTCTTCAAGGCCTCCTGTCTGCCGGAGGTCAGCGAGTTCGTTCTGACCGAGCACAGCTGCTGGTACTTGGAGGTTCCCGAGGACCGGTCGGACCCCGACGCCGCCACGGTTCGGGTCTACGTCGTCCGCGTCTTGCCGCCCTCGGGGAACCCCGCTCCCGACCCGCTGGTGTTGCTGGGCGGCGATCTCGGCGAGGTTCTCGGCTACGAGGGCGTCGCACCGACCGTGACCCGCGTGAACCGGGAGCTCATTATCGTTGAGGCGCGGGGCTCCGGGCGGTCCAGGCCGAGCCTGGCCTGCCCGGAGGTGGCGGGCGCGGAGTGGGACCTCCTGTCGATCCCGATGAGCGACCCGGCCTGGAACGAGACCTTCCTGCGGGCGGCCGGGGCATGCTACGACCGCCTCGTCGGTGAGGGGATCGACCCCTCCGCCTTCAACCTCGAGGAGATGGCCGCCGACGTGGAGGATCTCCGGCGGGCCCTGGGGATCGAGGAGTGGAACCTGATGACGATCCAAAGCTCGTCCCGGATCGCCTTGGAGGTGATGGACCGGTACCCGGACCACGTGCGGTCGGTGATCCTGGACTCCCCCGAGTTCCCCGGGGACGGCGGCTTCGGTCGCGCCGACGAGGCCACCCGGGAGGCCATGGCGGTGCTGGCACGGTACTGCGACGCGGACTCTGCGTGCGCCACGAGCTTTCCTGCCGTGGTCGACGCGCTGGATCAGGCGGCCGCGCGCCTGGAGGAGCGACCGATCCGCGAGCCGATCACGCTTCCGAACGGACGACGGGGCGACGCCGTGATCGACGGCGGATCGCTCGTTCGTCTCGTCCGCTGGGAGTTGGGGCGGCCCGCGGCCGAGCCGGGGATCGCGAACGTCCCGGCCTTGATCTACGACGCCCTCCACGGGAGGTTCGGCCCGACGTTCGAACTGGAGTCGACCCACGCGACGTGCATCGGCTACGGCCAGCCGTGCCGGACGAACCAATGGACCCCCGGGCTCGTCTTCTCCGAGCTGTGTCACGACGAGCTGCCCTTCGCCCATCCCGCGGCGGCCGAACCCGGATTCGACCGGGCCTTCGGGGATCACCCGTTCCTCGATCTCTGTCGAGCGTGGAAGGTCCCCCCGGGCGATCCTCCGCACGTGATCCGGTCACCGGTACCGACCCTCGTGCTGGTCGGGCGGATGGACCCCACCATCTCGCGGCCGGTCCTGGAGGAGGCGTTGGCGGGACTCGACCGGGGGTTCCTGGTCACGTTCCCGACCCTCGGCTCCAACATGCTGGCCCGGGACTGTCCGCGGGAGATTCGAAACGCGTGGATCGAGCAGCCCACGCAGCCGCCGGACACGAGCTGCCTGGACCGCCTCTCGCCTCCGGCCTTCATCGCTCCCATCCCGCACAGCGGGCTCGGGACGATTCCCCCGATCCCCGATGGGACGTATCGAGTCGAGATCACGGTCGCCGACGGTCTTGCGGCGGGCCTCGGCGAGTGGGGGTGGCAGGCCGCGGAGTCCTTCGCAGGGCTCCTCATGCTGACCCTGGACCGCGGGTCGTTCCGGCTCCATTGGACTGAGAGTCGGAGGCAGGACGATATCGGCGTGTATCGGGGCGTCGGGCATGAGGTCACGTTCGTCGTGGACGAGCCGTTCGTCTTCGCCGGTTTGTCGTGGACCGTCAGGTGGCGAGCCACGAATCGCGTCGTCGTACTGACGGGGACGGAGATGCGCAGCCGGGAAGACGCCCTGTTCTTCGCCAACCCCGGGTATCTGGTCGTCCTCAGGCTGCACATGGAATCCCACCCCTGGCGCCGCCTCGACCGGTCTGGTTGACCGCTCTCTCTGCCCTCGTTCCGAAACCTCTCACCCCCTTCGCGCCTGTCTCAGGGGTGAGGACGAAGCGAGGGAGGGACCGAGATGGGCTCGAGGCCGAAGACGCACTTTGCCCGAACCTTGGTCGCGCTTGCCGGCGCCATCGCGATCGGCGGGTCCGGCGTCGGCCTTGCGGCACAGCCAGCGCTCGCTGCCACCCTGTGCGTCGCTCACGACACGCCGGGGTGCTTCTCGACGGTCCAGGCGGCCGTCGACGCGGCGGACGACGGAGACACGATCACGATCGGCCCGGGCACGTTCGCCGGCGGGATCACCATCGACAAGAGCGTCGAGCTCATCGGCGCGGATGCGCACGCGACCGTCATCAAAGGGGGTGGGCCGGTAATCACGATCGGCACGCTATTCGCTCCCACCAAGCCGACGGTCTCGATCAGCCGGGTCACCGTCACCGGCGGCCTCACCACCACCAAGCCTCCCGCGTACATGTTCACGGAAGGGGGAGGCGTGTGGATCCCCCCCGCCGAGGGCGACACGACCGGGGCGACGGTCTCCATCAGCGACAGCGTGATCAGCCAGAACATCGTCGCTCCTTCGACGGCCGATCCATCGCCCACCGATCCGCCGGAGCCGCCTTGCGGACCGCTGGGATGCGCCTTCGCGCGGGGGGGCGGCATCGCCAACTCCGGCACGCTGACCGTCACGAACACGCGGATCAGCGACAACGCCGTGGGGCCATCGGTTGCGAGCGAGGCCGCCGCCGCCGGCATCTGGAACCGACCCATGGGAACCTTCACGCTGAGCCGCAGCTTCGTGACCGGCAACCGGGTCGTCGTGACCGCGCCGAACGGGATCCTCGCGTTCGCTGGAGGGATCGGCACTCATGGTGACCTCACGGTCAAGGACAGCGTCGTCCGCGGCAACAGCGTCAACCTAAACGCGTCGTTCGAGGGCGAAGCCGAGGCGGGTATCGGCGGGATCGAGCTGACCGGGAGCGCCTCAGGCACGATTACCCGGACGACCGTGCGCGGGAACAAAGTTGAGGCGACGAACGACAGCGGACCCGTGCTCGCCGGCCTCGGTGGCATCAACACCGATCCCGATGTGTCGCTCGTGCTCCGCGACAGCACGATCGACCACAACAGCGTCAACGCGACCAGCACAGCGCCGGAAGCCAGCGCGACAGCCTTCGCTGGCGGCATTGAGCTCGAGGGCGTTGCAGAGGTGACTGGCAGCCGATTCGTGGCCAACGAGGTGATCGCGAGGGCTCCGGCTGGTTTCCCTGTCGCCGTGGGAGGCGGGCTCTTCGCCGATGCTTTCGCGCCCGCGAGCGTGAGCGACAGTCTCGTAGCCAGCAACAGCGTGGCGTCGGTGACGACGAGCGGCGAGGCCTTCGCCGGCGGCGGCGGCGTGTTCAACGCCGGTGACTTGATGGTGCGTCGAACGGTCGTCGCCGCGAACGTCACGTCGGCGGTCGGCCCAGCCGGAGTGGCTCAGGGCGGGGGGCTTTGGAACGGTTTCGTGTCGCTGCCGGGCTTTCCCGAGAACGTTCAACTCACGCTGAGGGATGTCCGGGTTACCGGCAACAAGCTGACGGGGAGCGCCGGAATGGGGATCGAAGGCGGCGGGATCTTCACGGAGTTCCCGATCACGATGAGCGGGACCGTGATCGCGGGAAACCAACCCGATCAGTGTTCTGGGTGCTGATCCTCAGGTCGACGCGACCGCTCGATAACGCTCCGGTAGCTCGGTCATCAGGCGGTGTGGCAGGGAGGGACACATGCTGAAGCTCATCCGTCGTTTGATCGCGCTTGCCAGGGCCACGGCTCCCTGCAGACCACGGCGAGAGGATCTGGATCACGCCGGCCACGCCCAACGGTGTGGCAGCGAGCACCCAAGCCGGGCGTTGTTCTTGGCGGCCATGGCCGTGGTCGCTCTGCTCACAGCATGCTCGAGCGTGGACAAGGGCGGGCGGGACACGCTCGTCCTGCAACTTGCCACCATCGACCAGGTAAACGACAACGGCCAGTCGTACGGTCCACAGGCATTCGTCGATAGCCTCGGGGAGGTGTCTGGAGGCCGGCTGAGGGTCGAGGTCACCACCAACTACGGAGACGGCGCACCGGAGGCCGAGTCGAACCTCATTCGGGCGATCGCCGCAGGTGAGCTCGACGGCGGATGGCCGTCCACCCGGGCGTTTGCCAACGCCGGCATAACCGGTCTGGGAGTCGTCGAAGCGCCGATGATGATCACCAACTACACGGCCGAGAAGGCACTGGTCTCCGGGCCCGTGGCCGAGGAGCTTCTCGCCCGGCTCGATGGGTCAGGGGTCATCGGGCTCGGCCTGGCGGTGGGGCCCCTGCGCCGCCCCTTCGCCGCCGAGGCCCCCTTGCTCGAACCTGCAGACTGGGAGGGTGTCACATTCCGCGTCTACAACTCGCCTGTCCAGAGCGAAGCTGTCCGGGCGCTCGGCGGCACCCCTGTCAACCTCAGCTTCAGTTGGATCGGCGAGGTCCGGGCCGGAACCCTGCGTGGTGCTGAGTTCGACATCGCTCAGTACGCGAAGAACGGCTTCACCACCTCGGCCGGCAATGTCACGGCCAATGTCGTCCTCTGGCCGAAGGTCTTCGTCCTGAGCTTCAGCCAGACGCGGTGGGATGCCCTCACGGACCAGCAGCGGCGCTGGGTGCAGGAGGCTGCCGACCGAGCCGTCCAAGCATCCATCGTGGCGACGTATGACGAGACCACTCCGGCTACTCGGCTCTGCGGCAGCGGCGTCCGGTTCGTCGACGCGAGCCCGGATCAGATCAGGGACCTCCGGGCCGCGCTTCAACCAGTTCTTGACCAGCTTGCCACGGACCCCGCCAGCGGGGCGCTTCTGAAGGACATCCAGACGCTCGCTCGCGAGCATCCCGAGCCGGAGCCGCTCGCACTTCCGGATAACTGCCGGTCGGGGACTGTAGGGGGAGACTTCAGTCTGAATCCATAAGGGGAGGGCCATCGCGAGGCCGGGCCAGGCCCTTGGTGGTGGAGAACACGATCTCCACCGTGTCCTCCTCCCAGGGTTCACGGGTCGCCTTGTTCCGGATCCCGCCCCACGGGTCGACAACCCTCGCGCGGTACGTCCATGCAGGATGCGACCCAAAGGTTGTGCCCGCTGGCGAAGTTCTCGGCGAAAGGGTCGAGGACCGCCTCGAAGCCCTCTTTGGCGAACCCGTGGATCCGAAGGTCCTCGCACGGCCGCTCCCCAGAGCGACAGCACGGGTGTCCGGCGAACACAGAGGGCCAACCGGCACGAAGGCGTCACGGCTCGGCCGCGCCATGCCGGATCCGGATCGGCTCACCCACGTAGCGCCTGGGTGGACCGCTACTTCCAACGTGGCAACGAGGAGGCTCAGTCGGGTCGAGGTTGAGCGTGCGCCACCGTGTCCCGCTGGACGCGAGCGTTCACGATGTGCGGGAGCATGGGTGTGATGAGTCGAGTGGAACAAATGATCGCGGGACCCATGGAGAGGGTATATGTGGTGGTCACGCAGAAAACACGCAACATTCAAAGTGACATCCGGGCTCAGAGGCCGGGGCCGGTCAGGCGGAGCTCGCCGTGCTTCGTCAGGACGAAGACCTGCCAGTTGTAGTATGCGTAGAACGTCCTGGGGTCGCGCGTCATCTGACGGGCGTAGCGCATCACGGCGTCGACGTACGCGGGCACCGGGTTGTAGTGATACAGCGCCACCCGGTCGTTCCCCGGTGCGCCCGAGGCGTGCAGATAGTTCGCCGCCCCGAGGATCGCGTCATGAGGGTCGTGTACGTCGCCCCCCAGGCCGTAGG
>WNGB01005188.1_pt1 | contig 19516 bp, 14 predicted proteins | sample 5400681 | NCBI WGS metagenome assembly WNGB01 (sample SAMN13153367, study PRJNA577476) | soil metagenome | isolation source: 115 cm soil or saprolite under grassland replicate 2 | place: USA:California | collected 2016-06-15
GGCCGCGAACACCGGCATCAAGCACATCAAGCGCACCGGACGTGGCTACCGCAACCACCACCACTACCAGCGCCGTATCCTGCTACGCAGCCACCGGCAGACACGCCGGCGGCGCACACGCTTGAATCAGCAGGCCACCACGGCCAACTGCGAATAGCCCCCAATGTGCGGTTGCATACACCAGGAGTCCCTCGACATGAACCTCAAAGCCCCGAACGACATAGCGACCGCCGGCTGGGGTCTTGTCGGTCTGCCCCTCCCAGATGCCGGGGAATGGCACGGTGTCGCCAACCGGCAAATGCCTGCCGCCATCGTGGATCACGTGCTCCTCGTCACGATTGCCGGGGCCGAGGTAGTGGACGTGGGAGCAGCGCAGCGCACCGGGCGGCGGGATTGAGGTGGGAAGTTGGACCAGGGCCACGGCCGCCGCGAGTTCGCCCGCAGCCTTCTTTGCGGCGGTGACGCTCACGCGCAGGGGACCGACGCGCAGGTAGTAGTCACTGGCGCCGCGTTCATACCAGGGCGGGTAGAAGGTGATCGTCCGCCCCCGGTTCCGATCCTTCTCCTGTATCCGCCCTGTACCGGCGGCATAGTCGTCGAAGTGTTCCAAGACGTCGCGTGCGTCCTTGGCTTGGGGCAGGCCCTGCTTGAACGCCTGGATGGCGGCGTCGATGCGCTGGCGGTCCTGGCCGGTGGCCAGTGGACGCGCCACCTCGGCGGCGCGGAGTACGTTGCGCAGCGCCACGGTCAGCGTCGCGGCCTCGCCCATGTGCTCCACCGTGGTCAAGTCCGTGCTGTCGAGGGCACGGTCGGCGCAGCGCGCGACGACATCGCTCCACATGTAGGCGGCGGTCCAGGCTGCGGCGAGCAGGCGCTGCTGCTCCTCGTGAGTGATCCCCCGTGGTCATCTTGGCCGCTCCTTCGAAGCCGGGTGAGCGCAGAACACTGAACTGCAACAGGTTGAGCCCAGGGTCGGCAAGCCGTTTTCAGGACGTCGGGATCGAGCAGGAATCTGGCCAGAACCGTGAGCGGCCAATGACCTCCGGCCCTCTCGCAGGTAGCACCATCACTACTTTGCGCTGGTGACACGGACCCGAGCGTGGGCCCACTTGATTGACGCCGAGCATCAATGGTGTCGCACGTCCCCTGAACACCCATGGTCAGCGCCGCACCCAGCCAGTCCGGGCGAACACGCCCGTTTGCGGCCGGTGGCAGCGTTATTACCGGCACCCCCAGTGCTCGCGGGTCTTGGCCAGCCCACGGAACCCGCGGTCCAGCAGGCTGGCGGCCTCGACGTCGTCCAGCACGTGGTCCAGCCCTGCCAGCGCAAGCAACTCGTGCTCGTGGCAGCTGCCCGGCCAGCCACCGTCGCACCACAGCAGGTCGCCGTGGATGGTCGAGATGGCAAGGCCCTGGGCGGTGTGGGCGTGGCGCTTGGCGTCGTACAGGACCTTCTGGTTGGCCCACCCACGTGGTCGCTGCACCCGGGTGGCCAGCCCGTCCAGCACGACGGCCTCGCCGGCGGCGGTCATCTCCCCAAGCCAGTGGCGCAGGTCATCGGGGCTGGTGATGAAGGTCCCGTCGGGCTGGCAGTACCCCAGGGCGGCCAGCGGGCCAAGCAGCAGGTCCAGGCTGTCGCCGACCTCGGTCTTGGAGATCCCGACCGCCCGGCCCGCACGCCGGTACGACAGCCCGTCCAGGATGACTGCGGCAACGGCGTCCAAGCGGACCTCCAGCGACAGTGGCGGGGTGCCGCCTTGTCCGGGCGGGCGTGGTGGGTGCAGGTGGGCGAGGCGATCGGCCAGCCAGGCCAGGGCGGGTGCGGGCAGCGAGGAGCGCGGGGCAGTATGACAAGGGGACCAGACCTCCAGGCAGGCTTGAGAACCTTGCCTATGGTCTGGTCCCCGTCAATGTCAGGACGCACAGGGCATCGCGGACACCCTCAATCGGTCGTTCGCTGGCTCGGAGGCGGGCCAGTTCCTGGCGGTGGACGGCCGCCGCGGCGGTCGGGCTGCATCCACTTCCGCGTGACCAGGCGCCAGCGCCAACGCAGGATGGTGTCTGGCGTCACGAAGAAGGCTGACCAGGGTTCAGGTCCGACGGCGCCGCTGACCCACGGCGCATGCGCCGCTACGGGAACGCGACGCCCAGACCATCCTCAACCCCGGCCCGCCCGCACGGGCCGGGGTCCCTCCACTCTCACGCGAACAGCTCCGCAAACGCCCGGAACGCCAAAGGTGCTTTACGTGTCGACGGCCCGGCTGCGCCGGCTCGTCGCGATCTGGTCCCTAGCGGCGCCGGGGCATCTCCGCTGGCATGCTGGGGCCATGAACATGCGGCCCCTCGGCGACTACGAGCAGCTACTTCGATCGACCGCTCGGAGCTGGAGCGCCGGAACCGTCGTCCACGGCTCACGCGTGCTGGACGACCTACTCGCGGGCATAGAGCAACACCGCAGCACCAACTGGACAGCCGAGTACTGGCGGCGGTTGGAGCCTCGCGCAGCCGCCATCGGGTGCGTGCCATGGTTGACAGATCACGCCGTGGCCGAGGCTCTCGCGTCGTTCGACCAATGCTGCATCGTCGTGGATAAGCAACAGCCCGAGTACGACGCAGTGCGCCGCCTCGCGACAGAAGGCCGCCCCTTGTCTAGCGCCTATCTCGATGGCTTCGACGAACTGGCACTCCGGGACGACAGCGGCAATCCGCCCGTCATCCATCCCAACAGCGGCCGACTCGACCCCGTGGAGTTGGGCCCTGTGCGCGTGGCCGGTTGGCAACGGGCGAGGGATGGATCTAGGCGGCCGATGCTCCACTCCAAAGTCTTGGTTCTGGGCGTGACGACCTACTACGAGGACGACGAGATGTTCGCAGGCGACGTACTGAAGTTTCATCCGAAGACGACGTGGATGGGGTCAGCCAACTGGACTTACGCATCCCGGCGCCACATCGAGTTCGGCTTGTGGTCTCGCGAGCCCGACCTCGTGCGGCACAACTATGAGTACCTGCTCTCGCTGCTGACGTTCAGCGAGCAGCGAGGAGCCGCGACAATTGGACCCGAGCCCGAGCTGGTATCGGCCGTGTGGGACAATGACGCCTTTCGCGAGTACTTAGCCGAACACCCCGACATGTACGTCGACCCCGATGAAGGATAAGTGGAAGTATCAGAGAATTGAGCGCGACTGTAGTTCCTTACCCATAGCGGTTGCGATCTACGCACTTGACCACATATCGAGTCGGCCGGCAGCGGCTGAGCCGGACCTTGCGGGCCCACGAAGAGAAACTGCACGGGGAGTACCGAACGCAGAGGCTGGTGCTCGACGCCTACGATCGCATGGCTGCCGCCGCTCGCGGCGCCGGTCCGTCGAGGCTCGCGACTCCCGCAGCAGGCTCAGGCCCACGTCATTGAGACAGGTGTAGAGCGTCAGGAAAATGTCAGTGGCCGCGCGAGCAGAATGTCAGTGAAGCCTGACGTGGTCAGTCGACCACGGAATGTGGCTGCCGCGTCCATGTTGCCGAGGTGATGTCAGGGCGATCGATCAACGTGACCTGCGCGGGATGGCCAGCGCTCCCCACTCCTGCCCGCAGCCGTGTTGCCATCTCGCCTCCTGGTCAGGTCAGGTTGATGACGTCGGTGAAGACGATGCGTTCAGTCAGGTCGTCGCTCGGGGTGGGCTCGATGACGATGCCGTCGTCGGCGACGAGCCGTTCGACCTCCTTGACGACCAGACGGATCCGGCTCGGCCCGTGGGGTATGGCCAGGATCGCGAGAGGTGATCCCAGCTCGCCTGTCACCGCCGCGCCCTCCACCCTGCGCCAGGCTGGCAGCCCGTCCGTGTCTGTGCCGAGCGCGGCGAGTTCCACGGCGTTGGCCGGAACGTCTCGCGGGGCGTCGAGCCGTTCGAGGTGCGCGTCGACCCGGTTGGGCCCGCCTGCGCTGCTCGCGGGTCCAATGCCGTTGAGTGTGACCTGCAACCCGTCTGCGAGCCGCTCGACGACGAGACGGCGGTCCGGCAGCAGCGGGACGAAGTCCGTCTTCAAGACAGGCGAGAGGGCCAGTCCGTCGAGGCTTAGGCGCTGGTACCGCGCGACCGCCAGCTGCACCAGCGGCGCATAGGCGTGGTCGGCGACGCCGATGATCGCGATGTCTGCGAAGCAGCGCCCCTGGGCGTACGAGACGTCATAGCCACGGACGACGGCCGTGGCGCCTGTGGTGACCTCCGGGAGGGCGACCACATCGGGGTCACCGAAGCCGGGCAACATGCTTGCTGTCACCCAGCGGTCCGGCGGCACGGGAGGCGGCACGATGGCGTCGTAGACGCGGTCACGCGCGACCTGGCTCGTGAACGGCTGCATCTCCGGCGCCGGTGCGGTCATGCCCAGACTGTCGTCGACGGCCAGGACAGCCAACGTCTCGCCCTCGCCCGTCAGGAACCATGGCCTGGCCAGCTCGAGGTGGATGCGGCTGCCCTGCCGAAATCGGATCAGTCGGGACCCGATTGTCTGGCTCCAGCCTGCGGGCACGTCCCGGTTGTTCCACAGGATGGCGGGGACAGCCGAGAGCACGACCGGTGCCGGCGGTCGCGCCGTACTGCGGGCACGGTCCTGACCCAAGGTGCTCCGTGCTACGAAGGCCTCGTCGTCAGCGTCGTCGAAGAACTCGCGGAACCGTCCGGTCGCAGCCGCCTTGTAGGTGACCAGCCGGTGTCGGGTGTCACCCAGCTCCAACCGCAGCTCCGGCAACGCCACCGCGTCGCGGGTGACCACAAGCGGCGGGAGGGCCACGACCCGGTGGTCGATGCGGCTGCTCTCCTCCCGGGGGTCGTCCACCACGTCGTCCCACTCCGCGGTGATGTCCAGCTGCAGGGTGCTGGCCGGGTCGAGGTCGAGCAGCGGGAGATCCTCGGGTGGCCGCAGCCGGGCGGTCGTCTCACCGCAGGCGCGGTCGGTGTCGAAGACCCCGCGGGCATCGCGCAGCGGTCGACGGACGGCGTGCACGAGCCGAAGGGAGTGCGCGGGAGTGACCATCGGGTGACGGCCGGCCACCGCGAGATCCTCTCCCACCGCCGGAAGCGAGCGCTTGATCGCAAATCTGCCGAGCTCGCGGAGTCGCAGGAAGGAGGAGAGCTCCAGGACGGCCTCGCCGGCGGGCGGGAGCGAGACCACCAGCGTGTTGGCCTGCCAGTCGACATTCGGCGCGGAGCTGGCGGAACCGGCGACCAAGTGCAGGGTCCTGGCCCCGCCCGCTGGCCAGGGGTCCCACTCCTTGTCGACCAGCTGCCCGGCGCCTGCTTCGTCGTCGATGTCGTGCAGGAAGGCAGTGACACCGGCGGCGGCGGGGTCCGGCAGGTCGGGAACGGCGTCGGGTGACTCGACCTCAGGAATGCCGTCCATCGTGAGCTTCATCGCGCGCGCGGCTCGTTCCCAGGTCGTCTCGTCGGCCCCGTCGAGGACGCCCCACTGCTCGACGACCTCGAAGGTGGTGGTGGGGGGCAGGATCAACCGCGTGTCGTTGGCCGGCAGGTGCGCGCCGACCTCGCCGTTGCCGACTGGGTCGCTGCGGACGACCAGCCGGTCAGCGGCACCGCCGGGGCCCACGATCTCGGGATGGATCGTGCCGTCCTCGTCGACCAGGCCGGGCGGTGGCGGGACGATCGGCGACCCCACCGGCTCGTACCGCTGGTATGCGATGAGCTCCGTTGCCCCGTCGTTGCCGGTCAGGTCGACCAGCTCGAGGCCGGACCCGGCGATGTCGGCGATCCGCACCCGGAGCCGGTACGGCGTTCCGAAGCGCAGCGTCGGGAGCGAGCCGGGTGGCGGCGCCATGGTCCAGTCGAAGGCGAACGGGAGTGGCAGCATCTGCCGCGGTGGGCGGCGGCTGATCGATCGGTCGAAGACCGGTGGGGGTACGGCGAGGCTCCATCCGGTCCAGCGGGCCACCACCTCGTCTGACCGCAGGCCCGACAGGCGTGCGCGGCGAGCCGTCTCGACATCTGCGGTGTCTTCGGGTTCGTCGACTTCCTGCGCCATGGCCCGGGGCTTGAGGTGGCCCTCCTCGACACCGGTGTCGGGGGTCACCGTGACCAGATCGCTGCCGTCAGGTCCGCGGAGGAAGTACGTCGCCTCGCGCTGCGTCAACGACCGCCATCGGTCCTCGCCCTGACGCTCGACGTCCATGCGGTAGCCAAGGACGAGGTCGCCGGCGAACAGCTGGGGTACGCCGAAGATCGGTTCCTTCTCAGGGTCGACATCGGTGACGTCGATCGGTGAGCGCGGCACGAGATCCTTCTTCCTTTGCCGCTGCACGAGCAGCAGGCCTCCCGAGCGCAGGGCGGGGAGGGCGACAGGCGCACCGTCAGCCTGGGGGGCACGCTCGGCAGAGCGCCGAACGGTGAACCCGGATCCGGTGGCGTCGCTTCGTCGGCCGGGCGTGCGGCGGGAGAGGAGCGCTCGAGCCGCGGCGCGCAGTCTGGCGACGCCGCTGTCGACGTCGACGGTGGCGACTTCCCACCGGATTTCGTCCGCGGGCGCGCGGGTGCCGGGGGTCGACGCCTTGACCCCGGTGAGGTCGAGGAGGCCGGCCCGGATGTCAGCCGTCCCGGCCGGCAGGAACGTCTCGCCGTCGAAGATGTAGTTCGTCCACAGCGGCACGATCCGGGCACCGAGCGGGTGTGCCGGCCAGGACACCTTGATCATCGCGGGATTAGCGAGCGAGGACTGTGGCAGCACCGCGTCCGCGGCCGCAGGCTCGGACGACAGCTCCAGGTCGAGGATCAGACCGAGTGCTCGCAGCACGGTCGGGTGGTCGCGGAGCAACGCGACCACCCGGTGGAAGTCGGGCGGTTCGCCTGCTGGCCGTCGGAGGGGCGGCGGCTCCGTCAGCCCCTCGGGTACGTTCCAGGTGGCCAGCTCGTTGGCCACCACCTCGTCCGCGTCCGGCCCCGGGGTGGACAGGGCCTGGGCGGACGTCTCGTACGTCTTGAGCAGCTTTCCGGTGTGCTCCGACGTAGGCGCGACCGTGGGGGCCTCGTACGCCGGTCGTGAGACGAAGGGCCGCACGTCGACATGGTCGAAGACGGCGTGCCAGGCGTCGGGGCGACCGAAGCCGACCAGGCGGTGCTCGATCTCGCGGATGCTGGCTCCGGTCACCACCTCGACGGACAGCTTCGCCTTCTCGACGACCTTCGGCCAGTCAGCCATCCCGACGGTCGCCAGTGGTTCCTGCAGGCGGGGCACGATGACGACCCGGAGCCGCGGCCTGCCGTCACGCACCCGTCCCGACGGCACACTCACCCACAGCAGCTCGCTCACGCGTCCTCCTCCGCGAAGCACCGCCGGTATCGCCGCCAGGTCTTGATGGGTGGCTCCGGCGTCTCCTCGGCGAACAACCGGGCGCCGAACGGGGTGGGACGAGTGGCCGGGAGGTCAGCGGCCCGGAACGGAATCCCCAGGATCTCCTCGACCGGGCGGGGGGCCGACCCACCGGCGAGCACCCACTTGCCCGTGTCGAGCTCAACCGAGTCCGAGTAGAGCAGGAGATCGATGTCGACGACGAGGGTCGCTTGGCCGTACATCTCGTTGCTGACCGTGTCGTAGGACAACGTGACGAGCAGCTCCACGGACACCGAGATGATCCCGAGGACCTCGACGCTCCCACCGAACCGGAGAAAGCCGGTGAGCTGGACCTGCCCGTCCTCCAGGACGAACCGCACACCTCCCATCGCGTGCACCTCGCCGGACGCGACGATGAAGTTGATCGCGACCGAGGCGCCGAACTCCAACGAGGCCTCGAGCCGCTGCAGACCGCGATGGTTCACCTCGAGTTCGAGGTAGCCACCGCCACCGAACATCAGGACGCTCAGGTTGAACGGGTTGGCACGGCTCGCGAAGGCGAGGGTCACCGAAACCGGATCACCGTCGAACGGGACGTCGACCACAGCCCTGAAGGCGATGTTGCGCATCACGAACACACCGCACGGGGCCGAGGGAATCGGCAGCAGATACTGCGCGACGATGCGCGTGTCGTCGACCTGGATGCGGGGCGCCGAGTCGCCCAGCGCGACGTGGTTCTGCAGCTCCTCGACCAGCCTCAGGCGGCCCATGAACGTGACCTTCGCCGTCCCGACCTCAAGCTTCGGCGGCTGACCGGCGAGCTGGGTGAACCGCAGCGAATCGAAGCCGACTTCGAGCACGGTATGCGGATCCGAAGGGAGGGCGAGCTTGAAGTTCGTGACCGTGCACGTCGTTGTCGACTCGGTCCCCCTGGTAACGACGGACAGGTCAAGCTTGGCTCCGCGCGCCACGAACGGAGCCGCGTCCTGGAGCGTGACGTCCTTCCATTCCATGCGTACTTCAGGGGTCACGCCGTCCAGACGCGCGGTGACGCCCGGTGGGACGCGCAACGCCGCACGGTCGACGAGCTCGCTCAGCTTGAAGCCGAGCAGGGTGGAGGCCTCGCCCAGCACCTTCGCCGGGTCAAGGGTCGGCGCACCGAGCCCCGCGCTCTGCACGAGCCCGTGCGCGCGCGAGATGGCGTCAGCCGCCAGCCGGGGCGCGATGAGGCCACCGGACAGGTTCGCGCGCCCCACGAAGTCGAGGCCTATGCGGTCTGACCCGAGCGTGCGGAAGACGACATCGGCGGCCTCGCCATCCCGCAGGTAGTCCTCGGAGAACCGCATCAGGGTGTTCGGCGGAGTCGCGCCGAGCAGGCTGCGGACGGCCGGCATCGCCGCCTCGAAGGCCCACTGCTCGGCCGCTGTGACCACGTTGCTAGCTGGCCCCAGCCGTGGGAGGAAGCCGCCCTCGTGGCCCGTGCCGACCAGGTTGAGCCGGTGCACTTCCTGGACGTCGGACTCGGCCGGGATGGCGCTGCCGATGAGGTCTATCGCGACGCCGTATGTCTCGACCTGGCCGGCACGAGCGTCGGCGTACGCCTGGTCAAGCGTGGCCAGCGCGCGAGGGTCGGTGAGCGTGTGGAGGTCGGGCAGCACGCCCATAGGATCGCTGAGGCGCTCGTCGAAGACGAACAACAGCGGAAGCTCAATGTGGACATCGCCCATCGCACCGGCAAGGCGGACGGGGAACCGGTGGGTCGACCCGTCGGTGGCCGTCGGGGTAAAGAACAAGGAGACCGACTCGAGCGGAACGTGGCGGATCAGGTCGTCGATGAACTGGATCGTTTCGTGGATCAGGAAGTAGCTGAAGACCTCCGGCGGTAGATCGGGGGTGGTCGAGTCGACGAAGCCATGATGGTGGAGCACCCCCTCGAAGGTGTCCGGCCCGATGGACTCCAGTGTGGTCCCGGGACCCTCCATCGCCACCAGCGCCGGGAGGATCGCGGCCTCAAGCTCGACCTCCTTGGCCTTACGAAGCGCGAGGAGCTCACTGGTCTCGGGTGCCTCCTGCTTGAGGGACATGACCACCGGTTCGGCCAGCGACACGGCGGACTCCATGATCTCGACCTCCGCGAACGGGAAGCTGCGCGCGAGTGTCGCATCGTCTGGCGTGGAGGGACGCGTGGTCTCGGTGAGCACCAGGGTTTGGTGCTTTTGCAGGGCCATGATCGGTGTGGTCCCCTCGACGCAGACTCGTTCGGTCAGCTGGATGAACCGGGCTCGGTGACCGAGCGGGTACAGCACGCCCTCGGCCGCGATGTGTACCCTGCGGTCACGGCCGAGCGTCGCATCGTGTTGCCAGCGGAGGTTCGTCCAGTCCGCCCGGACGGTCAGGTTGCCACCGAGCGAGCTGAGGTCGAGCCGCTCCGTCGGGGCGGGCGCGTCCGCCCCGGCGTTCACGATTAGGTTGCGGGCGAACCGCTGGAGGGGAATCTCGAAGGCGGACGGGTCCGGCAAGTCGGCCGTCCCGCGGTCGATCGGCCGCAGCGCGAGACCGGCATCGGGTCGCGTCGTCCTCCGCGTCCGGGCGCGGGCGCGCAGTGGTGGCGCGCCAGTGGCATCACTTGCCCGCAGGGACGTCAACCAGAGGCCAAACGACCCGGTGTCGAGCTCGAGGGGCCCGGCGGAGTGGGACGTGGTGACGAAGCCCCGGCCAGACCTCGGCTCGGGCGACATGACGAGCCGCCATGGCATCTCGATCGCTGTAGGGCCAGCCGTGTCTCCTGGGATCGCCGGGTCGGCGGGCCGTCCGGGGAGCACCAGCCCGGCGTCGACGGCCGAGAGGATGCCCTCCACGGTCAGGGGGATCGGCGTACCGATGGATACCTCGAACGCGACGCGGCTGATGCCCGCAAGTCGGCACCCGAGGGGGTCGAACGGCTCGTCGAACACGCCGCTGTCGGCGGAGAGTCCAGGTCCGATCACCTGCTCGGTGATGTGCTGTGGCGGGAAGGTGAGGACCAGGGACGACGTGGGCCCGGCGGCCCGCAGCGACGGAGGGGACAGGCCGCCAGGCGCGACCAGTTCCATTTGGGTGAACTGCACCCCGAGTACCACGTGGTCAACGCTCCGCACGAGCAAATACCGACCATCCATGGCGCCCGCCCCTCAGATACTCAAACAGTACCGTCGGCGTCGCAGCAATGAGGCCGGTTTCTGTGACGTTCCCGGTGTGCTCGGTTACGCCTGTCCGGTTCGTCCGGGTCTGCAGCCGAAGCGGACCGGAACGCCGGCGGCGACGAGACCGTACACACATCGCTGCCGTCGGAGCAACGTACGCGTCCGCTCAGGTCGAGAGAACGACGAAGCCCTGGACGGGTGGGTGTTGCAGGATGATTGCCTCATCCAGTCCTAGCTGTTCCGCACCGTGCCATTGAGCAGGGGATTCGCGAGTCGCTTCCCAAATGTCCCGTCTCACTGAAGTTGGCCCGTCTACAACGCGGTGACCTCGGCGGGCCACATTGATTGAGATGGTGAGGACCGCCGCTCGTCTCATCGAGTGTGGTCCAAGCGGCCCGGATGCTGCGGCCTGTCTCACTGCATCGGGTCCGTACCGTGGTGTTGCGCGCGGCGGCTACCGGTCGAGGGCGTACAACGGCTCGGCCGGCCAGGGGGATGTGCTTGCCGACCCAAGGGATCTGCTTCCCCGCGGGCTTTGGTGGTGATGTCGGCAGCACAGGAATCCGCTCGGGCGCGGCGGCCAGGTGTTCAGACGCTGCGGGGGCGAGCACGCGATCGGCGACCCGGCCCCGACGATCTCGTCTACGTCCGCGCTCATGCCGAGCCGATGCTCTTGACGCGAGCATCGGCGGGGGAGATATTCGGTCGGGTCCGCTTGGCCTCGGGCAATGGCACCGTTCACGCTCGGGCGCCGGCCGTGCGACCGAGAGGATGCCGTGGCCTTCGCCGAGGACTTCGCAGCCGCGCTCGCCGACCGCGGGATCCAGATGGAACCCGCCGACGTCCCCGACCCGGACGTGATCGGCGGCGCGCTCGACAACATCGACGGCTACCTCAGCGAGCTCGACGACGCCGTCCGCGAGGGGTTCGACGAGGGCAGCCTCGAGTTCCCGGTCTGCTCGGTGCTGGCGGATCCGACCGTGAACGTCGCACCCGAGATCTCGTCGATCCTCGCCGCCTACGACAAGACCCCGAACCAGCGGCTGACCCAGATGCTGCAGGCGACGCGCGAGACCCTCGAGCAGGTCGTCGGCGGCAGCGTCTAGCCACGTCGTGCCCCGCCGGCGACGGCGAGAGGAGCGAAGAGGACGATGGCAATCGAGGAGTTCGCTGAGTGCTACTCGCGCCACGTCGAGACGACGATCGACGCGGTCATCGACGACCTAATCGCGCTGGGCCCCGACGCCATCCGCCAGGTCGTGGAGTGGAACCGGGGCCTGCGTGACGCCGATCGGGCGCTCATGCTCGCGACCGCGAACATCGCGGCCGCCGTGATCGTCGCGATCCTCGCGAAGCTGCTCGGGTTGAGGGTCGCCTTCTCCTTCGTGGGCCTGCTCGCCGGCGTGTCGTGGGCCCTGCTGATCCGGTCCTTCAGCGAGTGCGTGGACCTGCTCTGACGTTCCTCCGTGACCTGCTGGGGGAGGCGCGGGGGGACGTGCCGCACGTGGTGCTGCTGGACGGCACGCTCGGTGTCGGCAAGACCTCGCTGCTCCGGCGGTTCCTGGCGCACGCTGAGCACCACGGCGTCCTCCGCGGGAGTGGGGAGGAGCTGGAGGTCGGGCTTCGCTACGGGGTCGTCGAGCAGCTCGTCGCCGACATCCCCGAGCCGTTGCCGGAGCGGCTGATCCAAGCCGCGGCAGATGCTGAGGCCGACACCCTCGACGAGCTCGCCACGGTCTATCAGCGGCCGATCGAGGAGTTCCTGCGCTCCAACCAGGAACGCGGCTGGGCGCCGGACGAGCGCCTGCTCGGCGGCACCAGGGTGAACGTGCCCGACCCGGTTTCCCGCCCCTGGTCGCGGCACGGCTGTCGGCGGCTGTCCTCGCCGCTGGGCCGCCCAGCCCAGCGCTGTCCGCGCAGCCGCGACACCTCGTCCCGATCACCGGGGCCGACGTCGTGCCGATGCTGCAGATCACCCCGTCCAAGACCGACGCCGAGCGGCTACTGCTGGTTCCCCGGAGTTGGCCGAGGTCCTCACCGCGATCATCCTCCGGGTCCGGGCCGGCAACGCCGCGCTCCCGCTGGTGTCGGCCTACGACGTCTTCGAACAGACCTGGAGCCCGCCGATGCCGTTGCTGTTCCAACGACGCTTTGGCTCCGAGGACCGGCCGATCACCCGCAGCTACATCCGTGAGTGCATGGCCGCGACCTCACAGGCCGCCCAGATCACCATTGCCGGCCAGCCGCTGGAATGGCGCCCCCATGACTTCCGGAGGATCTTCGTCACCGACGCCATCCGCTCCGGGCTGCCGCCGCACATCGCCGCAAAGCTCTGTGGCCACGCCGTGCTGGACACCACCATGGGCTATGCCGCGATCTACCCCGAGGACGTCATCGCCCATCATCGAGCGTTCATCGCCCGCCGCAGAGCCGAACGGCCCAGCGAAGAATACCGCGAACTCACCGCCCAGGAGTGGAATGAGTTCCTGGCCCATTTCGAGCTGCGGAAGGTCGCGCTCGGGGTCTGCGGCCGTGACTACGGAACCCCATGTGCGCATGAAAACGCCCTGTTGACTGAACTAACTGGCGTGTAATCCCAGGTCAGCAGCCATGCGGTGGATGTGATAGACAACCCCGCCATGGACACCGACAACACGCAAGCGAACTCGAGCAACCTGGCGGCCATGGTCGTGCCGCAGGCCGGCCGGCTGGTCGCCACCGCCGACCCGTGTGAGCCCTACCGGCTCCTCGACCCGGTCGGGGCGGTGGTGGACGCCGTCGCGGCCTACCTGTGTGACCTGCAGGCGGCGGGAAGGTCGGCGGCCACCCTGCGCTCCTATGCGCTGGACCTGCTGCGCTGGTTCCGGTTCCTGTGGGCGGTCGGGGTGGCGTGGGATCGGGCGACGCGGACCGAGGCGCGGGACTTCTGCCGCTGGCTGCTGGTGGCCGGCAAGCCGGCCCGGCCGCACTGGCGCACGCAGGGCAAGAGCACGACCACGATCCGGGCAGCGCGGGCGGCGTTGCCTCGAGCGGGCGAGCCCTACGCGGCGTCGGTGCGGGCGCATAGCGAGACGGTGCTGCGCGGCTTCTACGACTTCCACCGAGATGCCGGCACGGGGCCGATCCTCAACCCCTTCCCGCTGGACCGCTCGCGGCGCGACCGGCGCGCCCACGCCCACCACAACCCGATGGACGACTGGAACAACGAGCGCGTGGGACGGTACCGACCAACCGTGCCACGGCGGATTCCCCGCGCGATCCCCGACGATCGGTTCAACGAGCTGTTCGCCGCGCTGTCGTCCAACCGCGACCGGGCGCTGGTGGCGTTTTGGATCTCCACCGGGGCGCGGGTGTCAGAGCTGCTGGGGGTGCGCCAATGTGACGTCGATCCTGGCCAGCAGCTGATCACCGTGGTGCGGAAGGGCACTCGCGCAACCCAGCAGGTGCCGGCGTCGGCGGATGCGTTCGTGTGGCTGCGGCTGTATCAGGAGGAGCTGCGCGGCAAGGTGCCCGGTGGCCGGATCCAGCCGGTCTGGTGGACGCTACGGCGGCCGTACCGACCGTTGACCTACCATGCCGCCCACCGCATGTTCGAGCGCGCCAACGCCGCCCTGGGCGCGGCGTGGACGTTGCACGACCTGCGGCACAGCGCAGCCGCACGGATGGTGCGCGACCCCCAGCTGACGTTGGCCGACGTGCAGTGGGTTTTGGGGCACGCCCATTTGACCACCACCGAGGCGTACCTGACTCCCAGCAAGGAGGAGGTCGTGGCGGGGGTGCTCGCCCACCACGCCCGGCAGGCCCGCCGACGGCACGAGCCGCCGTTGCCGCCGGCGCCGGGCTATGACCCACAGTCGTTGCGCGTCCTGTTCGGAAGACCGTTGTGACCGCCGGTGCCAAGCACGTGGCGCGCCAACCGCTGGCCGCCACGAACTCCACCGCAGCCCAGGCACGGACGAGGAACAAGCAGTTGCGGGCGCGGTTCCCACCCCGCCCCGCCGAGCAGTGGTGGCCGCACACTGCCCAAGCGCCAGCGGAGACCCTCCGGCGGTTGACGTCGCCGCCGTTTGTTCCCAAGGTCAAGGCCACCCGGGCGGGCCGACGGCGCGGGGCGACCAAGCTGCTGGGCTGGCTCTCCTCGTTTCCTGGGGACACCTGGCAGCAGCGCTGGCTGGCCAGCGGCGCTCAAGACCACCTCGGCGCTGCCTGGGTGCAGCTGCCGCTCGGGTGGCTGCGCGAACGCGGCCAGGTCGCCGCTTACGACCCGGAGGACCTGGCGTCGGGCCTGCTGATGCTGATCTGCGGCGACGTGATCCGCCCCGGCCTGCCGTGGATGCTCACCCGCACGCACCGCCACTTGGCGGGCGCGATGGCGCAGACTCGAGATCCCGACGGGTTCGCGCGGCTGCGCCGGCTCACCGAGGCCGAGCCGGCCAGTTCGAGGCTGGACGCGCGGATCGCGGAGACCAGGATTGCGACCCTGCTGGCCTGCAAGGGCGGCACTATCGACGACATCACCGTCGGGGACTGCGTGGAACTGGTCGACGTGCAACGCCGCGTGCACGTGCGCGGCGGGCAGAAGAAGGTCGACTTCTACCTGCGGCTGCGGACCCTGGGCATCTTCCCCGAGGACGCACCGCCGACCATCCGCGCGTTCGGGCTCGCCCAAGGCCAGCTGAGCGTCGAGGAGCTGGTGGATCGCTACCAGCTACGGTGCCGGCCGGTCCGCGACCTGCTCGTGGACTACCTGCGGGAGCGGCAACCGTCGCTGGACTTCGCCAGCCTCGAGGCGATCTCCCGCAGCCTGGCCGGCCTGTTCTGGGCCGAGATCGAAGCCCTCGCGCCGGGCATCGACTCGCTGCGGCTGCCACCGGAGGTGGCCCGAACCTGGAAGGAGAACCTGAAGACCAAGAAGCGCACGACCACCAACGCGGCCGGCGAGCTGGTCGAGCTTGCCAGCCCCCGCCGCAACGCCAAGGACGAGCTGCTGCGCGTGCGGGCGTTCTACCTCGACATCGCCCAATGGGCGGTCGAGGACCCCGCCCGCTGGGCGCCGTGGGCCGTGCCCTGCCCGATCAGCGACGCCGAGATCCACCGCGCCAAGGACCGCAAGCACCGCAAGGCCCGGATGGACCAACGCACCCGCGAGCGACTGCCGGTCCTCCCCGTCCTGGTGCGCGCCGCCAACGAACGCCGCATCGCGGCGGCAGCGCGGCTGCAGGCAGCCCGAGCGACCCAACCCGGAGCGCCGATCCCGAACACCAACGGGACCCTGTGCCGAGCCGTTGCCCCCACGGCCACCGGGCGCCATCTGTGGGCCGAGGACACGGCCACCGGGAAGCGCCGCAACCTGAGCTACGAAGAGGACGAGGCGTTCTGGGCCTTCGCGACGGTCGAGGTCTTGCGGCTGACCGGCATCCGTGGGGAAGAGCTGTTGGAGCTGACGCACCACAGCGTCGTCCAATACCGGCTCCCCTCCACCGGGGAGGTCGTGCCGCTGCTGCAGATCGCCCCGTCCAAGACCGACACCGAGCGGCTGCTACTGGTCAGCCCCGAGCTGGCCGACGTCCTCAGCGCCATCGTCAGCCGCCTGCGCAGCCCCAGCGGCGCGGTCCCGCTCGTGGCCTCCTACGACGTTCGTGAGAAGGTCTGGAATCCGCCGATGCCGCTGCTGTTTCAACGCGCGATCGGCAGAGAGCACCGGGCGTTTACGCCCACCGCGATCCGCAAGCTGCTCATCAACGCGCTAGCCGCCACCGGGCTCACCGACACCAACGGCGAGCCCCTCTTCTTCTCGCCCCACGATTTCCGCAGGATCTTTGTGACCGACGCCATCATGAACGGCCTGCCACCCCACATTGCCCAGGTCATTTGCGGCCACAAGACCATTGACACGACCATGGGGTATAAGGCGGTCTACCCGGCCGAAACGATCGAGGCCCATCGGGCGTTCATCGCCCGGCGCCGAGCGACCCGCCCCAGCGAAGAATACCGAACGCCCACTGACGAGGAATGGGATGCATTTCTCGCTCACTTTGAGAAACGTAAGGTGTCCATCGGGACCTGCGCTCGCGCGTTCGGAACGCCTTGCATTCATGAACACGCGTGCGTCAGATGTTCGCTCCTGCGGCCAGACCCAGCGCAACGAGCACGCCTGGAAGAGATCCGCGACAACCTCATCGCCCGCATCGCCGAGGCCGAACGCGAGGGCTGGCTCGGCGAGGTCGAAGGCCTCCAGGTCAGCCTCGCCGGCGCTAACGACAAGCTCGCCCAGATCGACCGGCGCAACTCCAGCCGCACCCGCACCACCGTCGAGCTCGGCATGCCCACCGTCCCGCTACCGTCGAGTCCGCCATGATCCTCGCTGACGCATGGAGCGCCGTCGGTGGCATCGGAGCGGTCGTCGCCGCTGGCGCCGCGCTCATCACGGTCGGGTTCGCCTGGGCAACCGTCCGCGAGGCCCGCGCGGCCCGGCGAGAGGCGAGCGATGCCCACAAGGAGGAGATGGCCGAACAGCGCCACGCGCTCCAAGCCTCGACCGCCGCCCATCAAGAGCAGATGCGGGAGCGGCAACGAGCGCTTGCTACCGAGATCAAGCTGCAGCGGGTCGTCCAGCTCGAGCGCGTCGCCGAGGTCTTGACCGATCTCGCCGACACCGCACGCGCCGAGGCAATCCAGCCGCCGGGCCGCTCAGTGTCCGATTCTTCAGGCCGACGGCTGACCGGCATTCCGGCGGTCTTGGCACGCCTCCGCACGGCAGTGGCGCTTCTCGACGCGCTCGGCGGCCCTAACCTGGTCGCTGCGGGCAAGCTTGCGCGCCAACCCGGCGGGACACCCCCAGAGACAACGCGGAGCAGCGCCATCGACGCCCTCCATGAGATCGAGTCGCTCGCCCGCAACGAAGAGCGGCTCAAGCTCGAACCACCTGACTAACCATATGAGGCATTTTTTCTAGTTCAGAGAAGCCTGTATCAGATGCCCCCTGTTACGGGTTGACCCAGCCCAGATGCCACGGCTGCAAGAGATCCACGCCAACCTGGCCGACCGTCTCCAGGAAGCCAAGGACCAGGGCTGGCTCGGGGAGGTCGCCGCGATCGAGACCACCCTGGCCGCCGCCGCGCAGAAGCTGGCTGCCATGCACCAGATGGCGGCCGGCCACATCACCACCTACCTTGGCATGCCCGACTATCGCCCGGCAGTGGGGCGATCCAGCCCGCAACCCCCCACCACCAACCCGGAGCCGGCGTCCCTCTGCTCAGCGCTCCCTCCACGGGAGGGCCGCCAGGGCGACCAGCGCGGCGATATGGTCACAGAGACGGATGCGGCTCCTGGCACAAGGGGATTTGCGATGACAGTGCTCATAGGGCTACGTAGGGATGACCAGCGTCCGTTCATTGGCGCGACGGTCCAGCCCAGACACCTGACCCACACGACCACGGGTCCACCCGCTCCTGGCGATGAGCGGGTATTGCCTTGAAGTGTGGCGATGTCTGTCGGGGAATCCTTAAGAGGACATTCCCGAAGACAGGATGAGTGGTTGCGCGCGGGTGCTGGATAGGGCGCCGATGTCCTGGTGACAAGGGCGGGCCAGCCCTGGAATCGTGGTGGGCATGCAACCACTACCTGACCGTCTGCTCCCCGATACGCTGTGGGAGCGTATCCGGCCGCTGCTGCCCCCACCCCCTGGCGGCGGCGCGCCCCGCACCGTGTCGGACCGGGCCTGTATGGCCGCGATCTTGTTCATGGCGCGCACCTCGACCCCGTGGGCGCTGCTGCCGGTCAGGGAGTTCGGCAGCGGCAGCGTGACGACCTGCTGGCGGCGGTTTGCCGAGTGGGCGCACGCGGGGGTGTTCGACCGGCTGCAGGAGCTGCTGCTGGACGAGCTGGGCACCGCGGGGCTGCTGGACTGGTCGCGGGTGAGTGTGGACTCGGTGAGCCTGCGCGCCGTTCGGGGGGGACCTGACCGGCGCCAACCCGGTCGACCGGGCCAAGCCAGGCTGCAAGTGGCACGTGGCCGCCGAGGCGGGCGGGATGGCGCTGTCGCTGCTGCTGGGGCCGGCCAACCAGCCTGACCAGGAGCTGTTCGAGGCGGTCCTGGACGACATCCCCATGATCGCCACGCCCACCGGCCACCGGCGCTGCCGGCCGGAGCGGTGCCACGCCGACAAGGGCTACGACTACCGCCACTGCCGGACATATCTGACCCGCCGCGGCATCAAGGTCCGCATCGCCCGCCGCGGGATCGAGTCCTCTGAGCGGCTGGGCCGCCACCGCTGGAAGGCGGAGCGCACGATCGCCTGGCTGTTTGGCTGCCGGCGGCTGCGCATCCGCTACGACCGCAGCTCGGAGCGGTTCTACGCCTTCGGGCTGCTGGCCTGCTGCCGGTTGTCGTTCAACCGCTACACCGACCAGATGACCCTGCGGCCCGACCGGCCCCTGCTGGCCTGGTAGTCCAGGGCAGGTCACCTGCCGGCTGGCCGAGTGGTGGCAGGCTGCCCGCGACGGCCTGCCACCGCGCTGATCGGGGTGGCCACGCCGTCTGCGACCAGCATCCGACCGTGGCAGCCACGTGGGATCGTCCAAGCTCGCCAGTCCCGGCAGATCCCGCACTGCGCAGCGGCGCCGAGTATGGCAATCGCGCAACCGCACAATCACCCATACCACTCAGCCACCAGCTTCGGGAATGTCCTCTAACCCGATCAGCATGCGCCTGCGACGCTCGGACCTTGACAAGCCAGTTGTTCAGGAGCTGCTGCGAGCCAGCTTCGAGATTCTGGAGCCTGGCATGGCTCCATGGTCGGAACGGAATTCATCTTCACAACACCTTCAAGTCGGTGCCACCTAGAGCGCCAAGAAATGTTACCCAAGCCGAACGTAAGTAGGTTGACTTTGTTGTAGTAATCTGGTTGGATTCTCGCATGCGTGATAACGACGGTCGCAAGCTCGACCACAAGACCCTGGAGCAGCTGCGCATCCGCGCGGTCCGCCAAATCGAACAGGGC
>WNGB01005447.1_pt1 | contig 19513 bp, 16 predicted proteins | sample 5400681 | NCBI WGS metagenome assembly WNGB01 (sample SAMN13153367, study PRJNA577476) | soil metagenome | isolation source: 115 cm soil or saprolite under grassland replicate 2 | place: USA:California | collected 2016-06-15
CGGCCGGCGCCGCGCTCGCCGACGGCGCCCTCCGCGCGTGGGCGCAAGCCGGCACCGAGTCCGGCCGGCTCCAGATCGCGACGGAGCGCGTGGGGCTCCCGGCACCCACCGTCGCCCTGCGGAACTGCCTTCGCGGCTGGGCCCCGGCGTGGATGACCATCGGTCTCAGAGAGACGCTGCCGTCCTCCACCGAGGTGATCGCGCTCTCGATCGGGCGGACGGCGTGGGTCACGATCCCGGGAGAGCTGGAGACGAAGCTCGGTCTGGAGATCAAGGCGGGGGCGCGGCAGCGCTTCCGTCACGTCTTCATCGCCGGCGTCTCGAACGACTACCTGGGATACTTCCTCGTCCCTGCGGACTACCGCCGGCCGAGCTACATCGCGTGCGGGAGCCTCTACGGCGAGCGTGGTGGCGAGATTATCCGCGACGCCGCCATGGCCGCCCTCAGGCGCCTCGGCGCGCGAGGCGACGGCCGGTGAGGGAACGCTCGATCCTGGGAGGGGGGCTTCGCCCCCCTTCCGACGCCTCCCCCCAGGACGCAGTGCGAGCCGCAGGACGTCGCGGGGCTGGGGCCCCGCCGTCCGAGGCGAGCCATCCTGAACTGCGCCGGCAAAGCCGGCGCTCGGAATTTTCCAGGTCAGGCGAGGGTGGTCGAGCGTGCGGATGGCCTCCTGGACGGCCGCCCTGGAGTCGGACGACTTGCCAGCCAGGGCCGTGCGCGCGGTCTTGACCGAGGAGCGGATCGTGCTCCGCGCCGCACGGTTGCGCTGACGTCGTTGCTCGCTCTGCTTCATGCGCTTGATGGCGGACCGCGTGTTGGCCACGGACACGTGCCTCCTGTGGATGCGGACTTGGTAACACCCGACCCTACCGTCGAGGTCCCGGCGTGTCAAGGAGTTCGTATGGTGGAGCGCAGTGGCCCGGGGCCAGGGAGTGTGGCGCCCTGAGCGATCTGGACCGCACCCATTCGAATCACGCGGTGGAGCGCGGCGTGGTGAGCGCAATGGGCGCCATCGGGCTCGCCACGCTCGCGAGCCGGGCCCTCGGCTACGCGCGGGACATCGTCGTCGCGAGCGCGTTCGGTGCGGGGCCGATCACCGACGCGTTCTTCGTGGCCTACCGCATCCCGAACCTCCTGCGGCGCCTCCTCGCCGAGGGGGCGCTCTCCACCGGCGTCGTCCCGGTCTTCAGCGCGACGCTCCAGCGCGGCGGCCCCGAGGCCTTCGCGCGCGCGGCGCAGGCTGTCGCCGGCGCCGGCGTGGTGGTGCTGTGCGCGGTCTCCGCGCTCGGGATGGCGCTCGCGCCCTGGATCGTGACCGTCATGGCGCCCGGCTGGCGCGCGGATGCGACGCTGTTCGCTCTGGCCGTCACGCTCACGCGCATGATGTTCCCGTATCTCCTGCTGGTGGGGCTGGCCGCCCTCGCCACCGGCGCATTGAACGCTCATCACCGGTTCTTCACGGCCGCCCTCTCTCCGGCCGTGGTGAATGTGGCGATGATCCTGGCGGTCCTCACCCTCGGTGGCCGGATGGCTCCCGCGATCCTGGCACTGGCGGTGGGAGTGCTGGCCGGAGGCCTGGGGCAGTTCCTCGTCCAGCTGCCCGAGGTGCGGCGCCTCGGCGTGCCGCTCCGCCCGAGGCTCGACTGGTCCCATCCGGCGGTGCGGGAGATCGGGCGCCGCCTGTGGCCGGTCGCCTTCTCGCTGGCGGCGGTGCAGGTGACCGTCCTCATCAACACCCAGCTCGCATCGCTGCTGCCGGCGGGCACGGTCTCCTATCTCTTCTACGCGGACCGGGTGATGGAGTTCCCCCTCGGCGTCTTCGGCGTGTCGGTCGCGACGGCGGCGCTGCCGAGCATGGCGGCCCAGGCGGCTCGGCGCGATCGGGAGGCGCTGCGGGGGACGCTCGGCTTCGCGCTGAGGCTGGCGGCCTTCATCACGGTTCCAGCCGCGGTGGGCCTCGCCGCGCTGAGCGGCCCCATCGTCCAGCTGCTGTTCCAAAGGGGGAAGTTCGGCGCCGCCGAGGCGGTGTTCACCGCGCAGGCGCTCGTCGCGTACGCGATCGGCCTCCCGTCATTTTCGGCGGCCCGCATCGCCGCGCAGACCTTCTACGCGCTCGGCGACGTCCGCACGCCCGTGCGCGTGGGATTCGTCTCGGTGGCCGCCAACATCGTCCTCGCGCTCGTGCTGATGTGGCCTCTGCGGCACGTGGGGCTGGCCCTGGCGTCCTCGCTCGCATCCTACGTCAACCTCCTCGGGCTCTGCCTGATCCTGCGCCGCCGCCACCGGCTCCTGGGCGCGCCGGGGTTCGGGTTGTCTCTGGCGCGGACGATCGGCGCGTCGGCGGCGCTGCTCGCCTGGTGTGTCTGGCTCGATCGGTGGCTCGCGGGGGCGCCGCGCGGCGCGGGCTGGACCATCATCGCGCTCGCGAGCGGCGTGCTCGTGTACGTCGGCGTGGCCGTCGCCCTGCGTGCGCCCGAACCCCGCGCGCTGCTCGGCATGCTGCGACGCCGGGGACAGAGCTTGCCTTCCGACGGAGGCGAATGATAGACTTCGCTATGCGTCTCGGGTTGGTGGCGAGCGCCCCGGTGGTGGCCGTGACGGTTCGAATCGGCCGCTGCTGGGGCGTCGCTGTGTCAGCGCCTGGATCGGCTCGCGTCGTTCCCGCCTCGAAGCCTTGATGGATCCGGTGGCCGAGTTTCTCGGGACCCTCCAGATGGAGCGGGGGGCCTCCCCCAATACGCTCCTGGCCTACCGCCGCGACCTGGAGGGTTTTCGCGACTTCCTCCGCCGGGAGCGGCGCGGCTTCCGGGAGGCGGGAACCGCCGAGATGACACGGTACATGGGCTGGCTGAGGCGGCGAGGCCTCGGCAGCCGCAGCGTCGCCCGACATCTCTCGGCGGTGCGCGGACTCTATCGTCACCTCCTCGAGGCCGGCGTGATCGCGCGCGACCCGACGGAGCACCTGGACACTCCCAGGCCCCCCCGGCGCCTGCCGCGCACACTGTCCATGCAGGACGTGGTCGCGCTGATCGAGACGCCCGACATCAGCCGGCCGGACGGGCTTCGCGACCGCGCGTTGCTCGAACTGCTGTACGCCTCCGGCCTCCGCGCGTCCGAGGCGCTCGGCCTCCGCATCGAGGACGTCAACCTGTCGGCCGGCTATGTCGTGCCGACCGGCAAGGGGAGCCGCCAGCGCCTGGTGCCGGTGGGAGCGCAGGCGCTTCGCTGGGTGCGCCTGTACCTCAAGACCGCGCGCCCGATCCTGGTGAAGCGCGCCGAGGCAGGGACGCTCTTCGTGAACCGCTTCGGCCGGCCGCTGTCCCGCCAGGCCCTGTGGGGCGTCCTCAAGAAGTCCGCGCGGCGGGCCGGGGTCCGCGCCGCCGTGTCGCCCCACACGCTCCGTCACTCCTTCGCGAGTCACCTCCTCGAGCGCGGCGCCGATCTGCGCTCGGTGCAGGCGATGCTGGGGCATGCCGACATCTCCACGACGCAGATCTACACGCACCTGTCCTCCCGCGTGGTCCGCGACATGTACATGCGGTTCCACCCGCGGGCGCGGAAGGCGAGCTGACCCATGGCCAAGCCCGGTGTCGGCTACCCGCAGGTCGAGCCGACCGCGACCGCGCTGATGGACCGCCGCGTGGTCGGCTATCCCGCCGGACGCGGCGTGGCGCCGGCGCTGGATGCGGCCCGCCGCGCCGGAGCGGCGATGCTCGTCCTGGGCACACGGCGCGCCGTGAGACGCCGCGACCTCGATCGCGCGTCGCGGTGGGGGCTGGCGAGGCTCCGCGCGGAGGACGTGGGATGGGACGATCTGGCGGTCGTGCCGGCGACGGCCCCGGAGATCGTGGCGCGGCACCTGCTCATCGGCGGGGCGCCGATGATCCTGGTGCGCGACGGCCGGCGGGTGGTGGGCGTGGTCGACGCCGAAGACGTGGAGGTCGCCCGGCCGACGCTGTCCATCACGCATCGGCTCGAACGGCTGGAAGATGGAGAGGCCCGGCTCTGGTTGCTCCGCGTTGCCGGCAAGGTGGGCGAAGGGCTCGGCGCGCCCGTCTTCGCCGTGGGCGGCTTCGTGCGGGACCTTCTGCTCGGGCGAGCCGCGCCCGACGTCGATCTCCTGGTGGAGGGGGATGGCGTGGCCTTCGCGCGGCGGCTCCACGAGGAAATCGGAGGGAGCCTGGTCATCCACGAGGAGTTCGCCACCGCGTCCATCGAGGGAGCGGCGAGCCCCGCCGGACCACCGCTCGGACGGATCGACATCGCCTCCGCGCGGCGCGAGCAGTATGACGCGCCCGGGGCGCTGCCGGTGGTGAGCGTGGCGACGGTGGACGAGGACCTCCGGCGCCGCGACTTCTCCGTGAATGCCCTGGCGGTGGCGCTTCAGCCGTCGGCCTTCGGCCGGTTGCTGGACCCCCTGGGAGGCCAGGTCGATCTGAAGCGACGCCGGCTCCGGCCGCTTCACCCGCTCTCCTTCGTCGAGGATCCGACGCGGATCTTCCGGGCGGCGCGCTATGCCTCCCGGCTCGGCTTCCAACTCGACCGCGGCGGGATGAGGGCCTTGCGGCTGGCCCTGCGCGTGGGTGACTACCCCGCGCTTTCCGGCCAGCGGCTCCGGGCCGAGATCAACCTCATGGCCTCGGAGCTCCGGGCCTGGCGAGGGTTCGAGCTGCTCCTGAGATGGAGTACGTTAACCCTTTGGGATCGCGCCTATCGAAAGTCCTCGCGAAGCGTGCATCGCGTGAGGGCGGCCGGACGGCTCTGCACCTGGGCGAGGCGGGCGGGGATCCCTCTGGATCCGGGCGAGGTGGCCGTGGTCGCGCTGCTCGCGGATCAGCGCGCCGCGGTCGTGACCCGCTGCCTCGCGCGCCTCGCCCTGACCGGCGAGCCGGGCCGGAGGCTCCGCGCGGCCGCGGCGGCGGCGCCGCTGGCCCAACGGCTCGATGGCGCGAGGGGGCGCCGCCCGAGCGAGGTCGCCGAGTCGCTCCACGCCTGCTCCCTCCAGGTGCTGGCGGGCGCCTGGCTTCACGGAGGCCCTCGCGCTCGGCGGCGCATCGAGTGGTTCTTGAGCCGCGGCCGGGCCGTGCGGCCGCTGCTCTCCGGCGACGATGTCGTGGCGCTCGGCGTGCCGCGCGGACACGAGGTGGGGGAATGCCTGGCGGCGCTGCGCCGGCTGCGACTGGACGGCGTGGTGAAGACCCGGAGCCACGAGCGCGCGTTCGTGAGCGCGTGGCGGCCCGAGCGCGGCCATGATCGCATGCGCCGGCGGAGGCGAGCCGAGGGGAGCCGGGCGAGCGTGAGCGGGCGGGCGGCCGCGCCCGCGAGCGCGGCAGGGTCGAACAGAAAGGGAGGCGTGAGGTGACGACGAAATTCATCTTCGTGACCGGGGGTGTGGTGTCGTCCTTGGGCAAAGGGTTGGCGGCGGCGTCCATCGGCTCGCTGCTGGAGGCGCGCGGCTTCCGGGTCACGCTGCAGAAGATGGACCCCTACATCAACGTGGACGCCGGGACCATGAGTCCCTACCAGCACGGCGAGGTGTACGTCACCGACGATGGCGGCGAGACCGACCTGGACCTGGGCCATTACGAGCGGTTCACCTCGGCGCGGATGAGCCGGGACAACAACGTCACCACCGGCAAGGTGTACGGCACGGTGATCGAGAAGGAGCGGCGCGGCGATTACCTCGGACGGACCGTGCAGGTCATCCCCCACATCACCGACCAGATCAAGGCCTCCATCCGCAAGGTGGCCACCGGCGTGGACGTGGTCATCGTGGAGGTCGGGGGCACGGTGGGCGACATCGAGGGGTTGCCGTTCCTGGAAGCGGTCCGCCAGTTCAAGAAGGACGTCGGGAAGGACAATGTCATCTACGTCCACCTGACGCTGGTCCCGTTCATCCAGGCGGCGGCGGAGCTGAAGACGAAGGCCACCCAGCACTCCGTCAAGGAGCTGCGCGCCATCGGGATCCAGCCCGACGTGCTGCTCTGCCGGACGGCCAAGGACCATCCGCTGACGCCGAGCATCAAGTCGAAGATCGCGCTCTTCTGCGACGTGGAGGAAGAGGCGGTGATCGCCGCGCGCGACGTGGACACCATCTACGAGGTGCCGCTGGCCTTCCACGACCAGGGGCTCGACGACAGCATCGTGAAGCTGCTGGGTCTCCCCCCGGGCCCGGCGGATCTCTCCCGCTGGGAGGAGATCGTGCGCCGGATCAAGGCGCCGCGACGGCGGTGCCGGATCGGCGTGGTCGGCAAGTACATCGAGGTCAAGGACTCGTACAAGAGCCTCTACGAGGCGCTCGCCCACGGCGGCATCGCGCACGAGACCGCGGTCGAGGTGGCGTGGGTGGATGCCGAGCGGATCGAGCGGGAGGGGCTCCAGGGCCACATGGCGGGGCTCGACGGCATCCTCGTGCCCGGCGGCTTCGGCGACCGCGGGATCGAAGGGAAGATCCAGGCCATTCGCTACGCCCGGGAGAGTCACGTGCCGTATTTCGGCATCTGCCTCGGGATGCAGTGCGCGGTCATCGAGTTCGCGCGGCACGTCGCCGGCCTCGCCGACGCCAACTCGACGGAGTTCGACGCCGCTCCGCGCCACAACGTGATCGACCTCCTGCCCGAGCAGCGCTCCGTCAAGGACAAGGGCGGCACCATGCGCCTCGGGCTCTACCCCATCGTGCTCGGCGAGGGCAGCGCCGCCGCCAAGGCCTACGGGCAGGGCGCCATCCGGGAGCGGCACCGCCATCGCTACGAGGTCAACAACGACTATCTCGACGCGCTCGAGAAGAGCGGCCTCCGGATCTCGGGCATCTGGCCCGACAAGCAGCTGGTGGAGATCGTCGAGCTGCCCGACCACCCGTGGTTCGTGGCCGGCCAGTTCCATCCGGAATTCCGCTCGCGCCCGTGGGAACCCCATCCGCTCTTCGCCGCGTTCATCAAGGCCTCCCTGGACCATCAGACACGAATGCCGGAGCGAGCATGAGCCGGCCGCGCGCCGTCAAGATCGGCGGTGTGACGATCGGCGGCGGCGCGCCCCTGGCGCTGATCGGCGGGCCGTGCGCCATCGAGGACGAGAAGCACGCCCTGATGGTGGCCGAGCGCCTCCTGCGCATCACGGAGGCGGCGGGCGTGCCGTTCGTCTACAAGTCGTCCTACGACAAGGCCAACCGTTCTTCGGCGCATTCCTATCGCGGCCCGGGCCTCAAAGAGGGGTTGCGCATCCTGCGCCGGGTGAAGGACGTCCTCGGGCTGCCCGTGCTCTCCGACGTCCACGACGTCGCCGAGGTGGGGCCGGCGGCGGAGGCGCTCGACGTCCTGCAGGTCCCGGCCTTCCTCTGCCGCCAGACCGACCTGGTCGTCGCCTGTGCGAAGAGCGGCCGGCCGGTCAACGTCAAGAAGGGCCAGTTCCTCGCCCCGCGCGACATGGAGAACGTGGTGGAGAAGATCCGATCCGCCGGCAGTGAGGACCTCCTGCTCACCGAGCGCGGCACGAGCTTCGGCTACAACAACCTGGTCGTCGATTTCCGGAGCCTGCCGATCATGCGCGCCTTCGGCTACCCCGTGGTGTTCGACGCGACCCACTCGGTGCAGCTTCCCGGTGGTCAGGGCGCCCGGTCGGGCGGCGAGCGACAGTACGTGCAGGCGCTGGCGCGGGCGGCGGTGGCGGTGGGGGTCGACGCCCTCTTCATGGAGATCCACGAAGATCCCGACCGCACCCTCGCCGACGGGCGGCCGCTCTCCGATGGTCCCAACATGCTGAAGCTGGACGATCTGGCGCCGCTGCTCGACACCGTGCTGGGGATCCGTCGCGCGCCGGGAGTCGCTGATGGACCGTGAGAGGGTGCTGGGGCTCGCCGAGCGGGTGCTGCGGCTGGAGGCGGCGGGCATCCTCGAGCTCTGCTCGCGTCTGGACGATCGCTTCATCATGGCGGTGGAGCTGATGCACGGCTGCGCCGGGCGCGTGATCGTCACCGGCATGGGCAAGTCCGGTCTCGTGGGACGGAAGATCGCGGCGACGCTCGCCAGCACCGGCACGCCGGCGTACTTCCTCCATCCCGCGGAGGGCGTGCACGGCGACATCGGCATGGTGGCCCGCGGCGACGTCGTGATGGCGCTCTCCAACTCGGGCGAGACCGACGAGGTGCTGGCCGTGCTCCCGACGATCAAGCGGCTCGGCATCCCGCTCATCCTCCTCACCGGCATGGTCGCCTCGACGCTCGCCCGGCAGGCCGACGTCGTGCTCGATGCGGGCGTGAGGGAAGAGGCCTGCCCGATGAACCTCGCGCCCACCTCCAGCACCACCGCCGCGCTGGCCATGGGAGACGCGCTCGCCATGGCCCTCCTCGATCTGCGAGGGCTGCGCCCGGAGGACTACGCGGCGCTCCATCCTCGGGGGAGTCTCGGCTGGAAGGCGCTCTTCAAGGTGCGCGACCTCATGCACACCGGCGAGGCCGTGCCCGCGGTGGCGGCGTCCGCCACCATGAAGGAGGCGCTGGAGGAGATGAGCGCCAAGCGCATGGGGATGACCACGGTGGTGGATGCCCGGGGGCGGCTGTCGGGCGTCATCACGGACGGCGATCTGCGGCGCCGGCAGCTCGCCCACGGCTCGCTGCTGGACCACCGGGCCGAGGAGTGCATGACCCGACATCCGCGGTGTATCGGGGCCGACGACCTGGCGGCGACCGCGCTCTCGGTGATGGAGACCCACGCCATCACGCACCTCGTCATCACCGACGCCGCCGGACGACCGGCGGGCGTGATTCGCCTGCAAGACATCCTCCGCGCCAAGATCTTGTGAAGCGCGTCACGGCGGAAGCGGCGGCGCGCGTGCGGCTCCTCGTTCTCGATGTCGATGGCGTCCTGACCGACGGCGGACTCTACTACGGTCCGTCCGGTGAGGACATCAAGCGCTTCCACGCTCAGGACGGCCTCGCCATGGTCGAGGCGCGGCGGGCCGGTCTGGCGCTCGCGGTCGTTTCGGGGCGGACCTCGGCGTCGGTCACGCGCCGTTTGGCGGAACTGGGGATCACCGAGGTCCACCAGGGTGTGGAGGACAAGAGCGCCGTGCTGGCCGCGCTGATGACGCGCCTCGGCCTCGACCCGGCGGAGGTGGCGGCGATGGGGGACGATCTCGGCGATCTGCCCCTGATGCGGCGAGCCGGGCTGGCGCTGGCGCCGCTGAACGCGGTCCGTGAAGTGCGCGAAGCGGCTCACTGGGTGTCGCGGCGCGCCGGGGGTGAGGGCGCAGTGCGCGAGGCGGTGGAACTCCTGCTGAGAGCGCGAAAGGCTTGGCCGCCGGGGATCACCCCCTGAAGCCAGGAGCGTGTCGGAGAACAGGTCGCGGCGGCATCTAGGCGTCCGAGCGCCGGCTTTGCCGGCGCAATCTTCGGATGCTCGCCTCGGACGCACGGGGCCCAGCCCGTGGCCGTCCTGCGGCTCGCACTGCATCCTTGGGGGGAGGTTCGGAAGGGGGGCGAAGCCCCCCGCCGAGCCTTCTAGCCTAACTTTCGATCACATCGCCCAAGCTTTTCTGCATGACGCGTTGGGGGATGGTGTTTCTTGTTTGCCTCGCTCGGGGTTGATGTGCTACGGTGGTACCGAAATTGCATATGCGCAAGCTTCCCGTCGTGATTCTCGGGTGCGTGGTGCTGTTTCTATTCGCCGTGGTGGGCCTCCTGCTCAGCAAGTCGCGCGGCCCCAGGCTCCAACCTCCGGAGCCGGCCCAGAGCAAGGCGGACTATCGGATCAAAGAGGTGCACCTGCAGGAGGAGAATCGCGGCCGTGCGAGCTGGCAGCTGGATGCCGAATACGGAGAGATCTTCGAGGAGCAGGGCAAGACCGTGATGAAGAAGGTCATGATCCGGATCAACGAGCCCGCGCGCGCCTGGACGGTGAGCGGCGACGAAGGGGAGCTGCTCCGCGACACCAAGGACGTGGAGTTGCGCGGTCACGTGGTGGTGGTGTCGAGCGATGGGTTGCGCATGGAGACGACGCGCCTCAACTGGGCGGCCAAGGAGCAGCGGGTCTGGACCGATGAGCCGGTCACCATCTGGAGAGCCGGGGTCGTCGTGCGCGGGCAGGGGTTCGAGTCGCGGGTCAAGGAGGAGGCGACCAGGATCAAGGGCCGCGTTCGCGCGACGATCACCGGGGGGCAAGTGGCCCTGGCGGGGAAGACACCATGAGGAGGAGGCGCCTGGCAATGACTGCCCTGCTCGTCGGGCTGGTGGGCCTCCAGGGGCCCGGGCCGGGATGGGGACAGACGGCGCCGCGGAGCCCAACTTCGCCGGCGCCGGCCCGCGCGGCTCCCAAGCCGCGGCCGGCGGACCCGCTGGCCCGGCCGGCGGGGGATGACAAGAACGCGCCCGTCACCGTGGACGCCGACCAGCTCGAGAACCTCCAGAAGGAGGGTCTCATCGTCTTCACGGGCAACGTGGTGGCCAGCCAGAACAACTCCACCCAGTACGCCGATCGCATGGAGGTGTATCTGGACGCCAAGGGCGACAACATCGTCCGGACGGTCTCGACCGGCAACGTGCGGATCATCACCAAGGATTGCCGGACGGGCACCGCCCGGCGGGCCGAGTACTATGATGCCGAGCAGCGGGTGCTGCTCCTCGGCAATGCGCGGGTGTGGCGCGATGACAACGTCGTCACCGGGGAGCGGATCACCCTCTACTTGGCCGAAGACCGTAGCGTCGTCGAGGGGGGCAAGCAGGAACGCGTGAAGGCGGTCTTTTATCCCAAGAGCCAGGAGCCGGACAGGGCCGACGCCAAGCCGGCGGCGCGAGCCCCGTGCGGCTGATGCGGCTCGGCCGGCACCCCTGCGTTCCCTGGGAATGACGTGGAAGGCCTGATCGCCCAGAGTCTCCGGAAGCGGTTCCGCAGCCGCGTGGTCGTCAACCGCGTCACCCTGGACATCCATCCCGGGGAGGTGGTGGGATTGCTCGGGCCCAACGGCGCCGGCAAGACCACGTCGTTCTACATGATCGTGGGCCTGCTCCGTCCCGATGACGGGCGAATCTTTCTCGAGGGTCAGGAGGTGACCGACCTGCCGATGTACAAGCGGTGCCGGCTCGGGATGGGGTATCTGCCCCAGGAGTCCTCGGTGTTCCGCAAGCTCACCGTCGAGGAGAACCTGCTGGCGATCCTGGAGACGCTCGACCTCTCGCACGGCGAGCGGATGGAGCGGCTGGAGGAGCTCCTGGCCGAGCTCGAGCTGACGGCGCTGGCGCGGCACAAGGCGTACACGCTCTCCGGCGGCGAGCGGCGCCGCCTGGAGATCACCCGCGCGCTGGTGACGAACCCGCGCTATCTGCTCCTCGACGAGCCGTTCACCGGCATCGATCCCATCGCCATCGGGGACATCCAGGAGATCGTGGCGCGGCTCAAGGAGCGCGGCATCGGTGTGCTCATCACCGACCACAACGTCCGCGAGACGCTGGCCATCACCGACCGCGCGTACATCCTGCACGACGGCCGCATCCTGGCCTCGGGAACGGCCACCGAGCTGGCGAACAACCCCAAGGCGCGCGAGATCTATCTCGGCGAGAAGTTCTCCCTCTAGACGGCCGACCCATGAAGCTTGCCCTCCGGCAGACCCAGCGCGTCGTGATGACGCCCCTCCTCCAGCAGGCCATCCAGCTCCTGCAGCTGTCCACGCTGGAGCTGGAGCAGGTCGTCCGGAAGGAACTCGAGGAGAACCCCCTTCTCGAGGAAGTCCCGGTAGAGGTCACCGACGCCCAGGGCGCGCCGGTGCCCGCCGACGTCGCGCCGGCGCCGGCGCCGAGCGAGCCCGTGTCCAAGGAGACGTCCTCGGTGGACGGCGAGCGCGCCGACGAGCTGCCGTTCGACTTGAGCGCGGCCATCTTCGATGAGCCCGACGAGCGCACTCCCGTCTCCATGGAGGACCGCGAGGACCTGCCCTTCGAGAACCTCGCCGGGAACGACGCGCTGTCCCTCACCGACCACCTGATCGAGCAGCTCCGGTACACCGCCAGCGATCCGGTCGCCCTGCGCGTCGCCGAGGCCATCATCGGGAACCTGGACGAGGATGGATACCTCCGGGCCGATCTCGCCGAGGTCGCCCAGGGCACCGGGACCTCGCTCGCGATCGTGGAGGCGGCGCTCCGGCTGGTGCAGGGATTCGACCCGCGCGGCGTGGCGGCCCGGAACGTGCAGGAGTGCCTGCTGCTCCAGGTGACCGCCGACCCGGAGCCCGACCCGGTCACCGTCGAGATCCTCGAGCGTTACTTCGAGGACCTCGGGCGCCGGCGCTACGTGGAGATCGCGCGGGCGATGAAGCTCCCGCTCGACCGCATCATGGAGTCCGTCGAGGAGATCCAGGGGCTCGAGCCCAAGCCGGGGCGACGCTTCGGCGGCGGCGACTCGCGCTACATCGTCCCCGACGTGACGATCCAGAAGGTCGGCACCGACTACGTGGTGCTCCTCAACGAAGAAGGGATCCCGCGGCTGCGCGTCAACTCGCTCTACCGCTCGCTCCTGAGACGGTCGGGGGACGAGGCCAAGCAATATGTGGAGCAGAAGATCCGCTCCGCGGTATGGCTCATCAAGAGCGTGGAGCAGCGGCAGCGGACCCTTCGCCGGGTCGCGCAGAGCCTGGTGAACTTCCAGCGCGAGTTCCTGGACAAGGGGCTCGCGTTCCTCCGGCCGCTGGCGCTGCGCGACGTCGGCGACGACATCAGCATGCACGAGTCCACCATCAGCCGCGTCACCACCAACAAGTACGTCCAGACGCCCCAGGGGCTGTTCGAGCTGAAGTTCTTCTTCCACAGCGGCATCGCCTCCAAGGCCGGCCCCATGGTGTCGTCGGTGTCGGTGAAGAAGATGATCCGCGACATGGTGGACGCCGAGAATCCCGGCACCCCGCTGTCCGACCAGGAGGTCGCCCAGGCCCTGCACGCGCAGGGGCTGACGATCGCGCGGCGCACCGTCGCGAAGTACCGCGAGGAGCTGGGCGTGCTGCCGTCGCACCAGCGGCGCTTGCAGGCGAAGAAGCGGTGAGGGCGGCTGTCGCAGAAGGCTTCACGCGGTGTGATCGTGGCGCCGGGCGTGCCGCTTTCGCACCAGCGCCTGCGCCCGGCGAAGAAGCGGTAGGCAGGCCCGGAGACAGGCTCGTGCGAGATCATCGAGGTTCGAGCGCCGGCTTCGCCGGCGCAACGATTCCTGGGGGGAGGCTTCGGAAGGGGGGCGAAGCCCCCCGCCGAGTGTCGTGATGCAGCTCATCGTCAGCACGCGGGGCATGACCATCTCGAAGACGTACAAGGACGCCCTCACCAAGAAGCTCTCCAAGCTGGAGCCGCTGCTGCCCATCATCGAGACGAAGGTCGTGCTCTCGAAGGAAAAGCACCGGCGGACGGCCGCCCTCACCCTCATCGCCAAGCGCCACACCTTCCGGAGCGAGGAGACGGCGGGGGACCTGGCGGCGGCGGTCGACCTGGCGGTGGACGCGCTCGCGCGGCAGGTGAGGGAGATGAAGGACCGGGTGAAGAACCGGAAGGTCCGCCACGCGCGCCGCCCCGGCCCGCGGCCGGGCGAGCCGGCGCCCCCGGACATCGTCGTGCGCCAGGTCCCGCTCAAGCCCATGTCGCTCGAAGAGGCGGCGGCGGAGCTCGGGCAGGGAGGCGACGACTTCCTGGTCTTCACCAATGCGTCGACCGATGCGGTCAACGTCCTCTATCGCGGGACGGACGGGGGACTGGGGCTCATCGAGCCGGTGGCGTGAGCGAGGCGCCGCCGGTGGGCGCCGACCCGGCCATCCCCTTCGTCATCATCACCGGGCTCTCCGGAGCCGGCAAGAGCTTCGCCATCAAGTGCTTCGAGGACATGGGCTACTTCTGCGTGGACAATCTGCCCACCACGCTCATCCCGACCTTCGCCGAGCTGTGCGCGCAATCGAGCCGGCCGATCCGGAAGATCGCCCTCGGAGTGGACGTCCGGGAGGGCGAGTACCTGGCGCACTTCGTGGAAGCGCTCGAGGCGCTGCGGGGGCGTGGTCACCGCGTCGAGGTGCTCTTCCTCGAGGCGGGGGACGAGTCGCTGGTCCGCCGCTATCACGAGACGCGGCGACGCCATCCGCTGGCCGGTGAGGGCAGCGTGCTCGACGGGATCCGCGCCGAGCGGCAGGCCCTCGCTCACCTGCGCGAGGTGGCCGGTCTGATCATCGACACCTCCGGGCTCACCGTCCACCAGTTCAAGGATCGGCTCATCGAGGCCTACGGGGTCCCGGAGGCGCGGGGCGCCCTCACCGTGTCCCTGGTGTCCTTCGGCTTCAAGTACGGCCTGCCCTACGACGCCGACCTGGTCTTCGACGTCCGCTTCCTGCCCAACCCGCATTTCGTGGACGAGCTCCGCTCTCTCGATGGCCGCGATGCGCGGGCCGCCAAGTTCGTGTTCTCTCACGAGGAGACCCGCCAGTTCATGGCTCGGCTCGAGGACCTGCTGCGCTTCCTGCTCCCGCTCTTCCAGCGCGAGGGCAAGGCCTATCTCACGCTGGCCATCGGGTGCACGGGGGGGCGCCACCGCTCCGTGACCCTGGTGGAGGCGCTGCGCGGGTTCCTCGAGGAGATGGGGATTCAGCCCATCGTGCGCCACCGGGATCTGGACCGTGGGTGAGGAGCTCACCCTCCTCTTCGGCGTCCACAATCACCAGCCGGCCGGGAACTTCGAATCGGTCGTCCGGGACGCGGTCGACCGGGCCTACCACCCGTTCCTCGAGGTCTTGCGCGAGGTCCCCCAGCTGCCGGTGACGATCCACTGCTCGGGCGTCTTGCTGGAGTTCTTCCGCGACCGGGCGCGCCCCACCTTTGACCTGCTCGGGTCTCTCGTGTCGGGCGGTCGCGTCGAGCTCCTGACCGGCGGCTTCTACGAGCCGATCCTCGCCATGCTCCCCGACCGGGACAAAGTGGGCCAGATCCAGGCGATGACGGAGTTTCTCAAGTCGAGCTTCGGCGTGAGCCCGCGTGGCATGTGGCTGGCCGAGCGGGTGTGGGAGCCGCAACTGCCGAAGGCGCTCCGCGACGCGGGCGTGGAGTTCGTGCTCCTCGACGATTCCCACTTCGCCTCCGTCGGCCTGGAGCCCGAGGCGCTCGGGGGCTATTACCTGACCGAGGAGCAGGGCGCGACGCTCGCGGTGTTTCCGATCAGCCAGCGGATGCGTTACCTGGTGCCCTTCGCCGACCCGCAAGAGGCGGTGCGCTATCTGGAGGGGCGCCGTGGCGCCGGCGCCGTGACCCTCGTCGATGACGGCGAGAAGTTCGGGGTCTGGCCGGGGACGCACGGGCTGGTCTACGGGAAGCGCTGGCTCCGGCGCTTCCTCGACGCCCTCCGGGCGGCGCCGGGGCTCACGCTGTCGACCTTCTCGGGCTACCTCGCGGCCAGCCCTCCCCGCGACCGTATCTACCTGCCCACCGGGGCCTACACCGAGATGGGGGAGTGGGCGCTCCCCGCCGCGGCGGCCGCGGAACTGGAGGCGGCGAGACAGCGCCTGGCCGGGCTCGCGGACGGCGAGCATCTCGTGCGGCTCCTGAGGGGCGGGTTCTGGCGGAACTTCCTCGTCAAGTATCCGGAGGTCGCGGATGCCTACTGGAAGATGCTGCGCCTGTCGGGGCGCGTGGCCGATGCGCTCGCGGCGCGCCCCGGGGACCCGCGGCTGCTCTCGGCGCGCGACCGGCTCTGGCAGAGCCAGGCCAATGACGCCTACTGGCACGGCGTCTTCGGCGGCTGCTACCTGCCGCATCTCCGGCGCGCGGTGAAGGCGTCGCTCGTCGCCTGCGAGCGCCTGCTCGGCAGGGAGGATGGGGCGCCCGCCATCGAGTGGCGGGAGGAGGATCTGAACGGCGATGGCCGTGTGGAAGTCGCGGTGCGCACACCGGAGCTGGCGGTCACGCTGCATCCGGAGCGGGGCGGCTCGCTCACCGAACTGGCGTACGTGGCGCGCGACCTCGACGTCGCCGACGTGCTGACGCGGCGGCAGGAGGGATATCACGCGCGCGTCAGGGATTCCCGGGTCCCCGCGGCGAGCGATGCGGTGAGAACCATCCACGCCGGGGCGACGGCACGCGAGGCCGGGCTCGCGGCGCTGCTCGAGTACGACCGCTTCCGGCGCGCGTCGCTGCTCGACGGGCTCTTCGCCGAGGACGCCGCCGTGAACCCGCTCCACCCGTGGGCGGCGGCGCGCGCCGTCGTCGGCGAGCGTCCCATGACCCGCGCGCTCCACGTCTCGGCCGACGCCGTGGAGATCGTTTGCGCCGTGGACCGCCTCGACGAGCTGCCGCTCGCGGTCGAGAAGACGGTCACGGTCCCGCAGGCCGGGGCGCGGCTCGACATTCGCTACCGGTTGCGGTGGGAGGGGCGCGGGCTGCTGGTGGCGCGCTGGGGCGTGCAGTTCAACCTGGCGCTCAGCGCCGGCGACGCCCCCGGCCGGTACTTCCGGGTCCCCGGCCGACCGTCGCTCGGGAGCCGGGGCCGGCTCGATGGTCGGCGCGCGCTCGCCATGGTGGACGAGTGGCTCGGCTGCGAGCTCGCCCTCCGCTGGGCGGGAGCGGGCGAGGTGGCGTGGGCGCCCGTCGAGACCGTTTCCCTGTCGGAGAGCGGGTTCGAGCGGATCTATCAGGGCTCGGCGCTCCTCGTGCTCTGGCCGCTCCGGTTGCCCCCCGGCGCCACGTGGGAGATGGCGCTCCAGCTCGGGCTCAGCGAGTTGGCGGGCGCGTCAGTCGAACGATGAAATTGGCCCGGTGCCGCCGGATTCCAGCCGGATTCCCCCTTGAGTCCCTCTCGGAGGCCGTGTTACAGTTTTCGCGTGTACGCGGTGTGAGATCTCGAGCACGGGAGGCGACGCATGGCGCGTGAGGAGTACCTGTTCACGTCCGAGTCGGTGACGGAGGGGCACCCCGACAAGATCGCCGACCAGATCTCCGACGCGGTCCTGGACGCGATCATCGCGCAGGATCCCACCGGACGGGTCGCCTGTGAGACCTTGCTCACCACCGGGCTCGCCGTCGTCGCCGGCGAGATCACGACCGCCTGCTACGTCGACATCCCGAAGATCGTGCGCGAGACCATCAAGGGCGTCGGGTACACCCGGGCCAAGTTCGGCTTCGACTACGAGACGTGCGGCGTGATCACCGCCATCGACGGGCAGTCGCCCGACATCGCCGTGGGCGTGGACAACCTGGGCGCGGGCGACCAGGGGCTCATGTTCGGCTACGCCTGCACCGAGACCGAGGAGCTGATGCCGCTGCCGATCATGCTGGCGCACAAGCTGGTCCAGCGGCTCACCGAGGCGCGCAAGAAGGGCGAGCTCGCGTACCTCCGGCCCGACGGCAAGAGCCAGGTCTCGGTCCGCTACGTGGACGGCAAGCCGGTGTCGGTCGAGACCGTCGTCATCGCCACGCAGCACAGCCCGGACGTGACGCTCGAGCGGATCCGCGAGGACGTCATCGAGCGCGTCATCCTGCCCACCGTGCCGAGTCACCTGATCGATGCCGGGCGTGCCGTGTACCACATCAACCCGACCGGGCGCTTCGTCACCGGCGGCCCCATGGGCGACACGGGAGTCACCGGGCGAAAGATCATCGTGGACACCTATGGCGGCTCCTGCCCACACGGGGGCGGCGCCTTCTCCGGCAAGGATCCGACCAAGGTCGACCGGTCGGCCTGCTACATGGTCCGGCACGTGGCGAAGAACATCGTTGCCGCCGGGCTCGCGGAGCGCGCGCAGGTGCAGGTCGCGTACGCCATCGGGGTGGCGGATCCGGTCTCCGTCATGGTGGACACCTACGGGACGGGCAAGGTTCCCACCGCGAAGCTGGAAGCGATGATCCGCCGCCACTTCGACTTGACCCCCGCCGGCATCATCAAGTATCTGAATCTCCGCCGTCCCATCTACAAGAAGACCGCCGCGTACGGCCACTTCGGGCGCAGCGAGCCCGAGTTCACCTGGGAGCGACTCGACCGGGTCAAGGACCTCCGCGACGACGCCGGGATCTGAGGCTCCCCGCACATTTCCAGGACCGCGCCGCGCCGGCCGGCGGTGACGGATCGCCCTCTTCGCCGCGGCGCCGCCGACTGCACCGCGAGAAAGGGATGTCTCGATGACGGACCATGACGTGAAAGACCTCGCGCTCGGGCCGGCCGGCAAGCTCAAGATCGAATGGGCCGAGCAGTTCATGCCGGTGCTCCGGCAGGTGCGGGAGCGCTTCACCAAGGAGCAGCCGCTCAAGGGGGTGAGGCTCGGCGCCTGCCTGCACGTCACCACCGAGACCGCGGTGCTGATGATCACGCTCAAGGCCGGCGGCGCCCAGGTCGCCGTCTGCGCCTCCAATCCCCTCTCCACCCAGGACGACGTGGCGGCGGCGCTGGTGGCGGAGCACGACATCGCCACCTTCGCGCGCAAGGGCGAGGACAACGCCACCTACTACCGGCACATCCAGTCCGTGCTGGCCATCCGGCCGCAGCTGACCATGGACGATGGCGCCGACCTGATCTCCACGCTGCACGGGGATCGCAAGGAGCTGCTGCCCGGCGTCCTCGGAGGCACCGAGGAGACCACGACCGGGGTCGTCCGGCTGCGGGCCATGGAGCGGGACGGCGTGCTCGGGTTCCCGGTGATCGCGGTCAACGACGCCGACACCAAGCACCTCTTCGACAACCGCTACGGGACGGGGCAGTCCACGCTGGACGGGATCCTCCGCGCCACCAACGTGCTGCTGGCCGGAAAGGTCGTCGTGGTGGCCGGCTACGGCATGTGCGGGCGGGGAGTGGCGGCGCGCGCCCACGGCATGGGCGCCCAGGTCATCGTCACCGAGATCGCGCCGATGCGAGCGCTCGAGGCCGTGATGGACGGGTATCGCGTGCTGCCCATGGGGAGGGCGGCCGAGGAGGGGGACGTGTTCGTGACCGTCACCGGCAACACGTCCGTCATCCGGACCGACCACTTCGTCAAGATGAAGGACGGCGCGATCCTCGCCAATTCGGGCCACTTCAACGTGGAGATCGACCTCGAAGGCCTGGCGCGGCTGGCCCAGACGCGGCGCGCGGTCCGGCCCTTCGTCGAGGAGTTCGCGCTGCGCGGCGGCAAGCGGCTCTACGTGCTCGGCGAGGGACGGCTGATCAACCTGGCGGCGGCCGAGGGCCATCCCGCCATCGTCATGGACATGAGCTTCGCCAACCAGGCGCTGTCGGCCGAATACATGGTCAAGCAGGGCCGGAGTCTTGCGGCGAAGGTGCACGGGGTTCCCCGCGACATCGATCTGGAGATCGCCCGCCTCAAGCTCCGCGCCATGGACGTCCAGATCGACGACCTCACACCCGAGCAGGAGACGTATCTCTCCTCCTGGAGCCATGGGACCTAGCCGGCATCTTCAAAGGGCCCATCTGCTTCGTTTCATCGGAGGGGGCCTTGGCGGCCCCCTCCGAAGCCTCCCCCAGGAATCGGTTGCGCGGGCGAAGCCCGCGCTCGAACCGGACCATTCAACGCTGGGCCGTGCGAATCCTC